>Ga0209589_1006892_pt1 | contig 18535 bp, 11 predicted proteins | sample CowpeawhiteBW_FD_187525 | JGI IMG/M metagenome (GOLD analysis project Ga0209589, IMG submission 187525) | Root nodule microbial communities of legume samples collected from California USA - Cow pea white BW (SPAdes) (version 2) | ecosystem: Host-associated > Plants > Roots > Nodule | place: USA...
TGGAGCGTGGGGTAGGAGGCTGAGAGAGATTGAATGTCACCGTAACGAGTGAGCAAGAAGAGCAAGAGATTGACATGGAGATGGTGAAGAGCAAGAAGCTCTGCGAGCTCCAGCACGGGCCTGACGACTAAAGGAATATGCCTCGGTTCTTACCAAGACCGGGGCAAAAAACTGGGTCTATGGTTTCGGGTGATAACCGAGGCCAAAAGATGTACCTTTTGACCTCGCCCCAATATGCCTCGGTTCCAGACCCGAGGTAAAATGTGGAAAATAACCGGGGCAGAAAGTCCTTTCTGCACTGGTGTAAATAAAATAACTGTTAAAGAAGGTTTTTAGAATAACGGTCAAAATAAAATTTTAAAAAAATGGTTAAAGATAAAATAATTATAAAATAATTAATCTTTAAAGTAATAATTAAGGGTAAAATTGAAAAATGAAAAATAGACACAAAAATGAAATCCTCTTTGTAAAATCTTTATATGTTGGTTTTTTGACCGTGTAATATCATGTGAATAAACCTATCCTGGATAATTACAACACCGGTGCCCCCAAAAATATTATAAGTTAATCTAATTTAAATTGGATTACAAAAATCTAAATCAAATCTAGTTAAAATGAAATTAATGAAAATTCTAAGAAAAAATTACACAAGTTCGTAAAAAATGGATAGTTTTATTTTAAATTTGACAAGACTGTATAATTTACTACTTATTTAAATTAGATTTTTTTTTTGTATTACAATAATTATTTTAAAGTTTTTTTATTTGGTCTTTTAAATGTTCTCAATTTGGTTTAATTCTTTTTAAAAAAAGAGTTAATGTAATTTCTTTTATCTTACCGGTGGTAATGATATTACCATAATTGACACATAATGGTAAAAAAAAATTTAATAAAAAAAATAATTAAATGAAAATAGAAAAAGGAATTATAATAATAAATAAAAAACTTTTAAACCTATAAAAATTATGTAAAAGGGCATCTCTCTTTGTGTTTAGTATTTTAGGAATAATATTAAAAAAACATATTTTTTAACATTTTAAATTTTGGCATGTAATATGAAATATTAAAAAAATGAAGTTAAAAAATCAATAACATGCATTGCGTGATTTTTTATTTATTTTTATATTGTTACAAATATGATACATACATACATATAAATGTCTTGAACATGAAGCTATAGCTACATATTGATGGGTCATTTATCTTCTCCATTTTGACTACAGGATCATAAGTCCTAAATTGTAGGGACATATCTAAAATGGTACCTCATCTCGTACCAATAATTAAGAAATTTTACTTTTAAATTACTATTCTTGTCAAACCATTCATGTCAGATAACAGTTTTCAACCATTAACCTTTTAACTTCCTCATCCATCCATTACTAAACTATCATTTCAGTATCTCTTTCCATCTTCTCTTTCGCACTTTCTTTCAAGTTTATTTCCTTCTTCAAAAACTTTGTATATGTTGTATAGAATTCCTTTTCTTAAATTCTGTTCATATGGAGAACGAAACTTCACATCGATTGAGTTCTTCTGGAATGATTGGAAATGATTATTTAGTATGTCATCATGCTATGAAATCCTTTGTTAGAGGTTTTTGGTTAGGAGATAATCCCCTTCATCATGCCACATCTATCTTACTTCTTCAAATTATTATCATGTACATTGTTGGTAGAAGCACTTATTTCTTATTGAGGCCTTTTCATCAAACACTTATTATTTCACAAATTGTGGTAAGCTTTCATCTGAGTTAATTATAACTATTTGCTAATCGATGTTTTCATATGCATTTAGAGAGACTAAAGTGTAAGAACATTCAAACATGTTTTGAAACCAACTTGTTCATACTATAATATCTTTTCACTGGTGTCTGGTCAGGCTGGAATCATTCTGGGTCCTATATTTCTAGGTCGACACAAAAAATGTTACGATACGCTATTTCCAATAGAAAGCACCATGACGCTGTCAACATTCGCTGAATTTGGCATGGTGATCCATTTCTTCAAGATGGGGGTGCAAATTGATCCCAGGCAAATCTTGAAGATTGAAAAGCAAGCAATAGTGATTGGTGTAGTTGGTCACGTATCTTCTTTAGCATTTAGTGGTGTGGTTTTGAATATTATTGGATCACTATACCCAGAAGAAAATAGAGACCCTAGTGTTCGCGTTTTACTGTTGACATCTTCTGTGAGTACATTTCCTGTTGTTAGTGCCTTTCTAACTGAGATGAATATCATTAATTCAGAGGTTGGACGCATAGCTGTGTCCACTTCTCTGGTTAGTGATTCATGCATGTGGGTATTATATTTTGTGCTCATCAATGGCACCATAGCGATTCGACAAGAAACATATAAACCTATTACAGAAATGATAGTGTCGGTTTCTTATTTCGCCATTTTGTTCTTCCTTCTGAGGCCATTGGTTATATGGATCTCAAATCGTAATCCACGAGGAAAACCAATGACAGAAAGTCACTTTATTTGGATCATTTGTATACTTTTGATTGTTGGATTCACTGCAAGTGTTTCAGGACAACCTCCTTTTTTTATTGCCTTCTGTTTTGGGTTGGTCTTACCGGATGGTCCTCCTTTAGGTTCTGTTCTCACAGAAAGGCTTGACACTGTTGGTTCTACTCTGATTGTTCCATCTTATTGCACCATTGTTGGCCTTAAAACTAGTCCTCGTTCATTGGGAGATTTCAAGTCACTCACCATTGAGCTTATCTTACTTTCACTCTATCTAGGCAAGTTTATGGGCACCATCGTCTCCTCACTTCTTTTTCAGATTGAATTTGGGGATTCTCTTGCATTGTCTCTCATCATGTGCTGTAAAGGCCTCATGGATCTCTGCTTCCTCAACTTATTATTGAATGTTAAGGTATGTCGCCATTTTTCCATGCCAATGCTTTTTTGGTGTTTTTCGTTAGGATTACAATTTTAAAGGTTAGATGTGATTTTGATCCGTTTACTTTAATTTCAGTGAAAATTGAAATTATTCTTTCTTCGAAACTTTAAACCAATTTAGTCTTCATTTCAATGTTTTTAATTAATCAAATTTTGTTAAGTTGATTTGAAGTTTTAAACGCGTTTCTCGGATGGATTAAATTTGACCAAAGTTTCGAAGGACTAATTCCAATTTTCACGAAAGTTAAAGGAGCAAAAACATTTTAATCCTAGTTTTAATAATACAGAGGGTGTGCAGATGCACCTCCTAGTTTTATTAAAATAATTACCAAGTATCTGAAAATCTTTTATTTTGTCTTCCCAATCTTATATATTTGAATTCGTCGACCGTTACTTTATGATAAACTTGTTTGTAGTTGAAAGTATATAAGCACACCACTTGATTTGTCCTCATTGACCTGCGGCTTTAGATCCGTCACTACATAGAAAGTAGGTATTTATGATAAAACACATGTGATTATACGTAGTGTGTTAATTTTGTTGTATTTGATGTGTATGAACAGGCAATAGGAGAGCAACCTTTCACCCTAGCTATATTTACCATGGTGGTGGTAACTGGTTGTGCAAGTTTATGTGTTTATCTCATGTATGATCCTTCAAGAAAGTGCAGAGGATATGTTAAAAAGACAGTTAGGAATTCTCAGCCGGAACCAGCTCTGAAAATACTTGCATGTGTCCATTATGAAGAAAACGTATATCCAATGATTAACATTTTGCAAGCCTCTAACCCCACAGAGGATACACCAGTCTCAGTCTTTGTCCTTCACCTTGTGGAGCTTTCAGGCAGTGTTCTTCCCACACTCACAAAAGATAAGAGTCCTAACAAGTCATCTGAAGGCATACACAACGTGTTCGATCAATTTCACAAGCACAACGAGGGTTATGTAGAGTTGCATTTCTTCACAGCAAAAACCCCATTTGTAAGCATGCCCTACGATATATGCAACCTTGCAATGGAGTTCATGTCCAACATTGTGATTATGCCATTTCATAAATGGTTCACTGAAGGAAACATCGAGTACTCGAATGCTTCAATCAAGACACTGAACCAACATGTTCTAAAGAAAGCTCCTTGCTCTGTTGGGATCTTCGCAGATCGGAGTCAGATCAGTGAGAAAGCATTAGGGTTATATGAGAAGTTAATCTGTGAAATTGCAATGATCTACTTGGGTGGAGGTGATGACCAAGAGGCATTGTCTTTTAGTTTACGTATGGCTCAACATCCAAATATGAGACTCACAGTGTTTTGGGTTAGGGTTAACACGCAAAGCAAATCAAGGAAAACGAAGAACCCTTACATTGACTTGAGGGAACAAATACGTTATAGTAGTTGCCTTGAAGGCAAAGTAACGTTCAAGGAAGAGGTTGTGGAAGATGGAGCAGATACAACAAAAGCTATTCTAAGAATAGAGAAACTCTTTAGTTTGATCATAGTTGGTAAGCATCATGTGAAAGACTCTCCATGTACACTAGGCTTGACAGAGTGGTGTGAACTTCCTGAGCTTGGTCCACTTGGAAACCTCTTAGCCACATCAGATTTTACATGTTCATTTTTGGTCATACAAGAACAACCAAGGTGGTTTTGAAAAAAAGGAACAAAAAACAAACTTTACAAGGTATTTGTCATATATAGATTAAACATATTCTCAACATTTTTAAGTCTTTGCGATAATGGTTTGCTTGCATTTTACTAGGAACTCATCATGTGTTTGAAAACTTAAGAAACTCCTTTCACAACATAGGATAGCTCAAGCTTTAAACTAGATAAAAAGGTATCAAATACAACTTAAAACTTTGAGAATAGTTTAGGATGTGGAAAATAAGCTAAAAGCATAGAACATTACTTCATCGCTAATTTAATAAATAGTTAAAAGATTAAAATAGATAAATAGATATAAAATACAACTTAGAATTTTTTGCGTCATACATGCATGTGACTTAAATTATAACAGTTAATCATCACTGATTTTTAAATTAATTTCTAAGTGAAATAATTTAGTGTCGGTGAAGTTGCGTTAAATTAAATAATTTTTATAATAAAATTTTATTAACATGTTAAGTACACGGTAAATAAAACTTATTTTATTACTAATTCAATTTGTGTCCGTTTGACCGACACTAATGACATCGTTTAAAAAAGAAAGTTTCCTATATGAGATCTCCATCTTCAATAAAATAAAATACAAACAGAAAAGTAAAAAAGAAAATGTTGTAGTTGATAAAGGAGATGAATGTGAACGAAGGAGGTGAGTGTAAGTGAAGATGTGTGGATGATCAAAATGACTATGAGAGAAGGAGATGTGTGAGGATGAAGAAGATGACCGTCATTGAAATAGATGTGTGTGGACGAAGGGGATCACCGAAAGTAAAAAAGATGAATGTGAGCACTGACAAATCTTAATAGTTGTAAGGGACCAAAATAATATATTCAAAATTTATAATTTTTAAGTTGTATTTGATATGGGTAATTAATGTCAAACTCTTCACTTCCATTTTTCTAATTGAATCTTCAATACTATGCTTCGAAATAGGTAAGGAAGTTGAGTCTTCTTGTTTCTATCTTCACTTATAACTTCCTTTTTATTACTTTTTAAAAATATAAATTTATTCATTTATTTTACACTAATATAATTTTTTTTAATTTAAATTTTAAAAATAATTTATCATAATCTAATTGAGAACTTAGATAAATAATTACTAAAAAAATTCTAATAATCAAATCATAATTAAAAACTAGTTATGAAAAAACACATGAAATATATTATTTTTTCTTCTACATTCATAAAAAATGAATATACAAAAAATCAAGAAATAAAAACAAAATGCTAACTATTAAACTAATATTTCACTAATAAATGAGACAAAAGGGAAACAACCCAGATCGTACGCTCACTAAGGTCCCTAAGCAATCACTTAGTGGAGAAGGAAGTGATCGAGGGATGACAACCAGGAGGTGAGCTTGGAAGCAGCCATCCTTTGAAGAAAGCGTAATAGCTCACTGGTCTAGCTCCATGGCACCGAAAATGTATCAGGGCTCAAGTGATTCACCGAAGCGATACATTTTTTTTTCAAAAATAGAATAAAGCATATGAGAAATGAGAATAAAAATAGTGAATTTGTGTCTAACGTTTTTTTTTTTTAAAAACAAAAAAAATGTTAAAATGAAAAATGTGTACAATGGAAAAACTTAAAAAACAAGAAAAAAAATATATTAATAAATATTTTATTCTTTATTATATTTTATTATTTATTAATATTAACTTTCATGTTTTATAAAAAAATAAAAATATACTTAATTTAATTTTCATCATGGTGTATATGATTTAAAATTTTTAACAAACTTTAAAAAATTTTAACAAATTTTAAACAAATTTAATATGTAACATCTAAAAGTTAAAAAATAAATAAATAAATTGGGCCCCTCTATCATGCTTAAGGTCCACCATTGAATGTGAGAAGATTTATGAGTGTGGATGAAGATGGATGTGAGAATTTTTGTATAGAGAATTTGTGAGTGAAGATATTTATTGTATTTAAATATGGGACTTTAGATTAAAAAAAATTAAAACAATTTCTATTTATCGTCACTAAGGTGCATGAATTCATAAAATATAAAATAACTTTGAGTCGGTACTAACTTAAATAAATATTAAAAATATATTACATTGGTGTTGACTTAATAAACTTTAACTTAAATAAATAATAAAATAAATAAAATTAACATCAACTAAGCAACATTAATATGACACTATCACATATTTATTTATTTAGAAAACAAAAAATAGTTAGCTTCAACTTAGAGTTGGCTAACTAACAACTAAAATCATTTTAAAAAAACTTTGCTTTTTAAGTATGGTTAAGAAATTAACCTTTTTTGTGTCGTATTAGAGTCGACTAATAAAATTATATTGGAATTTCACACAATGATGTTGGATAAAGTTATTAGCAATGCAATTTTATTATCACATAATTCAATTGAAGGAGATGTGTATGTACATACCCTAAATCTTTGAAAGAGTAGTCTAAGCTACAAACTTTGACTAGGTTCAAAAATCATTTGTCTAAATTTAGTTTTTTCATTGCACGTAATTTAAATTAGTTTTTCTTAGGGTTTAAGATTTAGGTGCAATCTCCCTACCATCATCACAAAATAATCATTTTACGTCAAATATTTTTGGCTTTTTATATCAGGTACACTTTGACGTGGACGTGGATGACATCAATTTATATTGAACCTTAATCTCTACAAAAAATTATGTTAGATCTAGCTAGTTACAACGCAAATTTTGGATATTTTCTTAAAAGAATGATTTTGGCTCAAACCAAAACTTGAAATAAATAAAAAAATAAATCCAAATACAATATAACTTTCAAGTAAAATTTTAATAAAGAAGTATAATCTAACATAAAAAAAAAGAGTTAAGCTAAAAAATAACTTAAATTGATTCTATTGACTCATTTTATTCTATAGTAAAATTTTCATATTAATACCTCAAAATGGTTAATTTACTTTTTCTTACATCTTTAGATCCCTTATGAGCCAAGGCTAAAGTATCTCACATTTCTTGTGTGCTTTATACTCAAGAGACCTAGACGGTGTTCGATTGATAGAGTGTACTACATATGTGATAGCTTCTCCCAATATATTGCTCAATATGAACTTCAATCAGTGCATGTTAGATACATTTAGTAGATGATAATTCTTTTATTCTACCACCCCATCTTATTGTGGAGTATTTGGTCAAGATCTTTGATAAACAATTCATTTGAATACTTAAAAATGTGAAAGTTTCGATAGCATATATTTTCCTCTATTGCCACTACACAATACCTAAACTTGTGCTTTGTAATGAGTTTCAATCATTTTGTAAATTTTTTGAAACAGTCCTCCAACTTCACATTTAGACTTCATTGAACATAACTAAGTTATTCAAGTGCAATCATTAATAAATGTTACAAACCACATCGAATTGCCTAACATTTTAGCTTTAGATGGACCTCATACATCAAAGTGAATAATCATAAAGAAAAAATTTGAGACTTTTCTTTTTTTAGGATAAGGTACATGTTGAGAAATTCCAATAAGTCACAAACTTTATTGAAATGAGAAATTATAAATTAAACTATTTGATTTGTAAAAGGGTAAACTAGCAATAGAAAGAATGAGTTAATTTGGGTTTGAATTGAGAAAAACATATATGTGGATGGATCTACCTATATGATATGGTGGAGTGAAAGCAAAGTAGGTGGATGGTCGAAAGAAAATAGTATAATATATATATATATATATATATATATATATATATATATGCATGAGTTGGACTGACAAAGGGATGTGCAAAGAATTGTCCCTTTAGTATATATAGTATTGTTAGCATGGGAGAGAAGAGAGGAGAATCCATGTGAACAACTCAGTAATTAATACCAAAAACATTAAGTTAAGGAAGATGTATATGCCAGCTTGTTAGCTTTTGTTTCTTTATCATATGTAGCGTGAACATGTCGCTATTTCAGAACTACATCTCTTGCAACACAACAAAATAAGCTTCCCCACGTTTACTCCTTTTTTTCAAATCATACCTTATATCTTACATATGTGGTCATGTTAATTCCTCAAGCACCCACCATTCCCCACCTCATGCATAATGTTTCCTTCTTCTTCTTTCTTCTTAATTTCATGCCAAATCTTGTAATTTTCTTCTCATTTATACTTAAAAACCCTCACACTCACATTGCAAGATTAACCCATAAATTGTTTGAAGAAATTGTTAACCAGAGTTTTTAAACTCACAGAATTCGACAAGAGTTTTAAAACCTCCGTAAAAGAGTTAAATATGTTTTTGTCCCTTAACTTTAAGTAAATTTTGAAATTAATCTATTTCGGAACTTTGAACTAATTTAGTCCTTCATCTTTCGAAATTCGTGGATTTAGTCATTTTAATCAAATTTTGTTAAGTTTATTTGACATTTCAAGTACTTTTCATAATAGTATTTGACTTAACATGAAAACAAAAATGTGTCAAATAATATAAACAACTCAAATAAAATCCTGAAATACATACGAAACATCAAATAAACCTAACAAAATTTGATTAAAAGGACTAAATCCACGAATTTTGAAAGATGAATGACTAAATTGGTTCAAAATTTCGAAATAGATTAATTCCAAAATTTACTGAAAGTTAAGGGACTAAAAGCATATTTAACCCTCTCTTAGATACTGAAGGATACAAATTTCTGACAATTGATTAGTTTTTTTTAGGGTTCGAAAGAAATTTGATAAACACATTCTCAAAACATGGTTTAATAGAGAAATTGTATTGTAACATCATATAAAAATGATTTAGCGGAAGTTTTAATCTTGTGTAATATAAAAAATAAACCTCCGCTAAAATATTTTTTCTTCTAGTGTTTAACAACAATAATTCAATTCATTCATTATTACTCGGATAATTAACCCGTAAAATGTATCTTTAAAGAAGATAGGAGAGAAGGACTTGCAATCATTAACCTTAATTTTGAAACATACTTTTGTTAAGAATTTAATAAGTTGTTATCCGAAATTCCCTCCCTTGCCTGAAAAATAGCTATATTTTTTTTTATGTTAATGTTTTTCCTTGACTTCTGTACAAGAGCCAAAAAAACTAATTATTGGTATACTTAGATTGTTCAAATAATATAGTTACAGCTCATAGCCTTAATTAAGTTGGAATATTAATACGATCACTATAGACCAACAAACAATGTTGGTAATTAATATATAATTGAAATGACAATAATGTCAACTTAATACCCTCTTCTTTAGTTTCTCTTCTATATAATATGTGGATAGATAATAGATTCCTTTAGTACACATAAATGTGGCTAACGTGCATGCTCCTCTTAATTATCAAAAATTAGACTTCGTTTTATCGTTGAAAAATTGGCAATTCAGAACTATTTTAGATAATTAGTGTTAGATGTCACAATTATAGTTTGCTTAGAAAACGATCGAAACCACTCTTGAATTAAGAGTTTTATTTCGTCAAGCCACTTAAGACAAATAGATAAGCTTGCAAGGGTTTCCAATTGTGGGGTACAAATTTTAGTTAAACACACATTTTCCTTTTATAAATAAATATAAATAAATATAAAGAAATAAAGATATTTGCATGAATTTGAGGTTGGAAATCGTTTGGTACAATCTTGAAATCTTCACTCTTGGTAACTTCTTTTTCTTCTTCTTTTACCTTATTGTTGAAAAGCAAAACAAATTAAAATGTGATCAAACTCAACTCAGCAAAACAATTTGAAAGCAAGGTAAATTTTTTTATCCACAAAATCAAATTCCCACATACATTTATAAAACAAGGAGAAAAAAGTTTCTGTTCCTATATATTTTAATAATTGAACAATTTTTTTTTCTCTGCATTTTCCGGCGATGTCGGATTCCGGCCACCGGCGGATAACACAAACCGGACTAGTCTTCCGATATACTCTCCAAATGAGGTTTCCATATTCCAATGCGACCTTTCCGGCGATCACGGCATAACGATTTTTTCTCTTTGTGAGAGGCTTTGAGTGACCGTGACGGAAAATCATCACCATCACCCTTGTTGTTCTTCCTCGTTGATGCTTTCTTTTTGACATCACCATCACCGCCGCCAATGCTTCCTTTTCCGGCGTGTCGTTTATTCTCCGGCAGCGAAGATTCCGGGATCAAGAAGTAGATGCTGCCCCTTTTGAGCTCGGTCTCCGGCGAGAGGATCAAAATCCGGCGAACAACTCCCTGAGAGCTAGGTTTGCTAAGAACATGGTTAGGGTTTGCTTTGAGAACCTCTCCAGCTGTGATCGAACGTGTAATCTCTTCCACATAGCCGTTCAAATGCACTATTCGAATCAAGTCCAGTGCCCCACATGGAAGAACACAAGCCAAACAACACCTTAAGCTATTTCCCATTGTTGCTCTCTCTCTCTATATATCTCTGAATTAAAATTAGAGGAAACTAAAACTGATCTACGGTTTCAACTTTGAATCCTGATCAGAAAAAAAAGAAGGTATCTAAACCTTTCAAGCCTTTGGCTAAAATTATGTGTAGCTTTGAATGTTGGAGAATTGTTTGAACAAGGGAAGGAGGTGGTGTATGAATTGTGTATATATAGCAACAACCTACTTGTGATGCAAAAGGAGAATTTAATAATGATGGTGGTTGATGATGATGATGTTGTAGTTAATAATTATGGAACTTGGTGGATTCAAATTGACCTAGATGCCCTTGGTTTGTGACTTCAATTTTTTTGGGGTTTGAATATATATATATATATATATATATATATATATATATATATATATATATCACATGGTGGGGTTGGCTTTCTTGTATTTGTAATTAACTTGTGTGTGGTGTTGTGGCTAGCCGCCATGTGTTGCTTTAATAAGAACTATATATAGTGACTGTGGTAGGAAATTTTGGCAAGTTTGATTAAGGATCCTAATTGATGATTAAACTCTTAGTTTCTTATTAGTTTTCACCTTCCATTTTATCTTGGTTTAATAGGAAGATTAAGCCCATGTGATTAATATTCATGCTGCTTTATTTTGACTAGGTTGGTATATACATATATGCAGTCAAATATTTGCATGGAAATTGATAACATGCAGAAAAGAATAATTTAAGTATTTTGTTTGCAATGTGGGTTCTAGCTACGTTAATTAATTTAGGTTACACTCAAAAAGATAAGTTCAAAATAATTCAAAGTATCTATGAGCTGTATATACTAAAATTAGACGATAGATGCTTCAAATTGCCTTTTAATTAATTCACCCGTATTTATTAAAACGTATACTACTAGTTTTGTACGGAACACAGATAATACATTTTTTTTTCCTATCAAAATATTGAATGAGGAAATTGAAATAATAATTTAGAATAATAAGTAGGTAAGCCATTAAATGTGTGCATGCAAAAGGGGATTTAATTAGTAATGGTAAAATGTTTGAATATAATAAAAAGTTTACTTCTACCTCTACGTACTAAAGTATTATTATTTCTCTGTAGCAATTAAATAAACAGAAGAAACAAAAAATCATTTCCCATAAACTGAGACCTTGGTTGATCAAACAATATTAATTTAGATCCAGAAGGTGCCATGGGAAGTAGTGTGATCAACTGTACAAAAGGTTACGAAGAAATAGATAAATATTAATTAGCATCTGACAAGAAACTAGTTCACCGATAAGAGACAAAAAAATAAAGTATATATGAAAACATATTAAACCAAAATTAAAGGGCTAATTAAGGCCCTTAATCCTTTCCTATTTAATCTATGAAATCCGCGTTCAAGGGTAACCATGTTTACCAACAGAATCTCAGGGTCATAATGTTCAGATTTCAAAGTATTCTTTTTAAAAAAGAGAAACACTTATCGTTACGTATTGCATTGGAAAAGTACGTATATACGTACGGCGGTGTCTTCTTAAAAACTAAAAGGCTACATCAATTATCAAGAATTTGCATTTCTAAACCAATGTTCTTTTCTCAACTAAATTTGTAAGATAAGATTGTTTTATACTAAATATTATATATAAAGAATATATCGTTGCTTCAAATTTGTATGCAACTTACAGCTTTCACCACAAACAAATGATCATCAATATATCTTTTATCATAAAAAAAATGTCTTAAACAAATAGAACACAAGGAGTATTTTAACAAAAATACAAAAGTTTAATATACATAAAAAAGACCGGTACTCTAATAAAAAAAAAACATTAAACTCTTATTTTAACCTTAAATCATAGTTAAGTGATAATCTTTAGTGTATTTGTATACGTTTATATCGGATTAAATATATTTTTAGTCTCTAAATTTTGTCGTAAAATTGAAATTCATATATGTTTGAAACTTTGACACATTTTGATCCATGACTTTTAAAAATAATTAATACAGTCCTTTTACACTACTAAAAAAACACATACACCGTCAATTTTTTTTTGAATTTTTTTCTAAAGAAACACTTGTAAATTTTGTTATGAATAATGATTTGTCAGAATTTTTCACCGATTTTTTTACAAAATATTTTTCATAGAAAATTTTTAAAAAATACTTGTAAATTTTATAATTTTGTAAGAAATAATTACCCATAAAAATATTACATTTCAATTAAAATTCGTATGAAAAATAAAAGAAAAAAAAATCTTGCAAAATTTTATAGCAAATTTGTAGAAAAAAACCCACGAAATATTACAAATTCTAATAGTATTAATCTAATTTTTTCAAACAATATAAATAACTCAAATTCTAATATAAAACATGTTTAACACCTCAAATGATTATATTCATTTAGTTTTAAAATTTGAAAACAAAGTATAAAAATTTTAAAAAGAAAAGAATTTCATGAATAAGAGACTAAAAGATATTCAACTCGAGTTACATTCACAAAACTTCGAAGGAATTAATATTAATTTGTAACTTACCTAAGGTGTAGGTGGAAGGCATATTTCTTCCATTATCTCCATATATTAATATTAATATTAATATTATTATTATTATTATTTTATAGTTAAAATGTGGAGCGAGGTAGCATTAATTAGGTCATCCTACGTAGCATGGTAGCTACGTTTCCTGTTTGATATATATAATTGAAGGGCATGGGGCAACCTTGATGTGATATTTGGGTCCTTTCATGACAGATATTTGCATGTCCTTTTTTCATGAAAGGAAATTTGGTACTGATGGCTACAACTCATCATTCATCAAACTATTCACCTCCATTCATATATGCTTCAACGGTCTTTGTCTATAACGAGAAATAAAAAATCAAACAATTAATGGATCACAAAATTTTGGTGAAAGCGTGTGAAAATTAGACCACCCGTCAAGTCTACGTACATATTTCGGTGATCAGATCTCACCCCCCCGATCGCCCCCTGTTTTCATTATATCAGAATACGTCTTTTTTCTTTTTCATGATATAAACTAAAGAAAAAATAAAAGTAAAAGCGACGATATAGCCTAGTGCATGCACGTCACCTTCAACTTACACTCTAACCAATACATTTCCTTTTGTTGTGTCTTTTTTCCTTAATCTTTTATGGTGTGATGGTAAGTGTAACTGCAAATTTTGGAAGGTAGTGGTGTTACAGAGTGTGTGTGTGTGTAAAGAGGATGAAGCTTCGTGGAACTGAGGTTTCAGGCACCGACCACAACAGTAGCAGAAAACCTCAATCAAAGGTTTGTTGTCATAAACTATTGTGGTGGTTAAGGGAATGCACGAGGCATGCCATTTACAAGATTCCTAGAGCACTGCTATTAAATCTAACAGAAACAAGAGAAGATTAATTAATTTGATTGAGGTTGTGCTAATTATAATCCATTATTGAACAACGTGAACTTAGTCTGTCTCTACACTAAAGCCAAGGTGGAAACCCTATTAATTAATCACCTACACCTACTATTTTTTATCTCTCTCGCATAGTCTAAATGAGTGTGATGTAAGTAACTACCATTCATGTCTTAATGATGAGTGATAATCACTTACTTCTTATTCTAATAACATCCTCCTTAATTAACGCTACCGGGATATGGTCCCTTCTGCAAGGAAAAACAATATTTAGTGGATTGAAGTAAAACTAGTAACAATATTTGATTTTTCTTTTTTTAAAATAGGGTCGTTTTGAATTGGTAATCGTAAAATAAGATTAGTTGATTTTTTTTTTTAAATCGTTAGGACTCATGCGACATTCAAACAAGTCATCATGAATTTTATCAATTTCCTTTGTATATCAAAAAACTAAAGTCGTCATGAGTTATGAATATTTCAGTATTTAAAGAAATAGTCAGGACTCATAATAATTTTAGTTTTGTATGTTGTACTGAAGTTGATATGACTCATGATGACTTCAGTTCTGTATTTTTTTTGAAATACAGAAACTGATAGGAGTCTTAACGACTTTACTTTAAAAAAAAAAAAGAAAAAAAGAAATCAGTCACACTCATAACAATTTCGATCTAAATTTTATCATGAGTCCTAACAATTTCGTCCTATTTAAAAAAATTCAACTTACCCTATTTTATAATTAGGGATTCAAAAGAACATGTTTTACAAAAGAACCAACAATATTTGTTGCATCTCTTATTCTCTCCCTTTCTCCACCAAATAACCCCAATAAACTTGAACTCTCTTATGAAAATGATTTAAAACTGAAAATCTGAATGGACAATGAAAAATGTGAGAAGTGTAAAAAATATGATAATCTTAATTTGCTCTGTATAAAGTATAAATAATACAGCAGCATAACCTCGAGGCTCGTTCTGGTACGAGTCAACTGAGTCAAGTGCATGTTCTTTTGGCTATGTAGTTAACATCTCAAGAAGCTTTGATCTCTAGGCACAGGATTGAGATTCAGATTATATATGGTCTTCATCTTCCGTCATTTTTATACAATTGTCAATTACGAGCTCGCACTGTTTCAAACAAAACAACGAAAGAGAATGCATTCAAACCACTTTGAAATATAATTAAAGTGAAAAAATAGTTAGTCACATCTAATTAACAAAAGAAAACAAAAACAGTTGGTAGTGGATGATGAACGTGGTAACCAGATTTTTATTTATTTTTTATTTGATGCATACGACAAAATTGACATAACAAATGAGTTTGAGTAGACGACAAATTTAGGATTTGTACCATAGTACCATTTCCCGTAATTCTGATATACGTGTTGGACTTCGGATTATATTATTACTCATATTAATTAATTTTCCAAGATCTCCATCATATCCTCATCGACCACTCCAATTTTTTATTTATTCATTTTTTCCACTACCTTTAACTAATACACGTATCTCACTGTAAAACTTTCTCCTTTATTATATACACCAGCGTAAATACAGGTGCTATCACGATTGTGTGTATACATTTTTAAATATACGTGAGATTATATTAGTAGGTAATAATATTATAATATTATTAAATTAATATATAAATTAAAATTATATTTATTAAAAATAAAGTGAAATATATCATAACATATAAAAGAATAACCATTGATAAATAAAGAAGAAAAGAAGAAGCAGAGACATCCAATTTTATAAAAAATTTGTAAAAATAACGGTCAATTTTTAAAAATTTAATAAATTATTATATTTAGAGAATAAAATTAATATTTTGAGATGTGGACACAAAAAGTGAAATCCTATAAACAAATTATCTTAGTAATGAGTACAAAACATAATTAATTTTTATTTTATTTTTCTTAAAGTACACAACTTCCTTGTGAAAAACTGAATTAAACGCCATTGATGAGTTGTATAGATATAGAAAGCACCAAATTTCAAACCTATATGTTACATCGATATCATTACAATTTGCCTCATGTGTTAGAGTACCAAAAAATGCAAAAAAGAGAGCACATTCAGAATCAACTATAGAAAAGCACAGAGATTCCCTGAAACAATTAATGCATCAAATCCGATTTTTCTTTCTTAAAAAATATGTAACTACTTACATTGACATTCTCTAAAAGTTTGGTAATATTGCACAAAATCCCATTTTTTTCTACTTCTACATTTGCATATTTTAATTACTTGAAATCATTATACAGATTTTTCATTATTTCTACAAACTACATCATATTTCTTTTGATTAAGTAAGAAAACATCTGAATGGAATGACGTGACCTCAATATAATATAAAAAAATAATAATTCAAAATATTAAGATAATAATTTTATAATTTTTTTTTTATTTTATATAAATCTTATATCTACATCTATATTTTTACTTATCTATTCTTTTAGTACGAGTAATTTCATATCAATGTATATTTCAAGTTGAAACATTTATAACCGAGTATTTCACTAGTAATCATTATCTGTATCGCCATTTTTCGTAATGGAACACATAATTATTTTTTATAGAGTTTAGATTTTTCGTTGGATTTTTTACTGTTATTTTTTTACCGAACATTAAAAATATACTGATATTGGTACTTTAAAAATGTGTTAATATATTTTAAAACTTCAAAATCAATATATTTTGAAAGCACAATAGAAAAATAATCCATAAAATTCAGTCGAGAATTTAAATTTCTTTTTATGCCAGTCACATTTTATACAGTACTTTTTAATTAGTAACGGGTCTTTCTTTCATGGTATAATTTTGTTTTTTATATATACACCATTAAACACAAAAGTACAAATTCACATCCAACTACTATCACATGAGATGGTTTATTTTGAGTGAAAAATATGAGTAGTAGGTGAGATTACAATAAGTTTGATTATTATCTTCTTTCCCATATGATTTTGCATGTTAAGTAAAGCTTTACTTGAAGTTCCTCGGGATGTTCTTGCAACTACCAAATCTAAATATAATTTTGTAAGCATTGCTTCATGTTTCGAAACATTGAATGCGATCTTGGAGAACGAAGATCGAGATCGAGATCAGTTTTTAGCATTGATGTTAACTGGCAAAAGCTATATAAATTGCAGTATATGATTTGTATCCACGAGTGGGTTAGTATCCAATCAAATCTAATATTAAAACATGCACTTGGTCCTAGATAAATTAGGTTATATAACAATAATCCATGCATATTTTAGATGGTGCATGCACCGCTTTAATTGCCAACAATCAAATAAAATGGAGATATCAAGTTCTTAGTAATTATATTTACTTCTTTGTTATGTCATATACTTATATAGTGTTCTACTTTCTCATTTCTAGTCAATGTGAGATTTAGACTCATAACAATCTCTCCCTCAAAGGTGGGTCCTTTCAACTACATTGATACACTTCTCCTCCAACGGAAGCATTCCCAACCACGAGTACTTTTTTTCAGCCTTTTCTGTACCGTCGTTTTTCTTAACGGAACATGCTAACCTGAAGCTCTTGCCATAAAGACTTTCGATACAAGGACCATGCTGCACTCGTTTGAGCCAATTTTAACCATGGTACCACTTGTTAGATTTACATAAGAAAGGATTTACATTAATGTAACAATCATTTATGTAAAAATAAAATAGTGGTAGTTAATTAGATTTTTTTTTATTACATTATAAATAAAACACTTGGGGTGATTGATTCAATGTAGTTGATTATATACCCTATAAATGATTACGCATGTGTGAATTATCTTGTATTGTGATAATTATCATATATAGATATGATTGTGTGGTGGCAGGATTCGTGAATTTATAAAGTATTGGTCAAAGTAATGCTTATTTCAAAGTGTTGATTTTTTTGGTATTATTTAACTAGTTTTTTGTTGTGTATTTTTTTTATATATAAGTTATTCATTCTGGCTATATTAATAGAGTATTGAGCAAAATTTTTGTGAATATTTTTAGAGAAATTAGTAGGATTTTGGTAGGTAATGTTGTTTAATTGTTTTAAGACATATAGCAGAAAAAACATGTGTATGTACATTCTTTGTAAAAGGATTATAACCAAGTGGTCCACAATCAATTATTTCTTTCTTGACCAAAAACAATGCTTGTAGTTATTTTTGTAAAATAGATTTTATTTTAATATATATATATATATATATATATATATATATATATATATATATATATATATATATAT
>Ga0209589_1006896_pt1 | contig 18531 bp, 4 predicted proteins | sample CowpeawhiteBW_FD_187525 | JGI IMG/M metagenome (GOLD analysis project Ga0209589, IMG submission 187525) | Root nodule microbial communities of legume samples collected from California USA - Cow pea white BW (SPAdes) (version 2) | ecosystem: Host-associated > Plants > Roots > Nodule | place: USA...
ACAAAGACCTCTCTGAGGCAAAACAAGACCAATTCTGGTCTACATACAAAGGTTTTAATTCCCTAGAAGAAGCTCAAATGGCTTTAAAACTAGGAACTATTGATGAAGAAAAAATAAAGACTGGGATAGCATTCGAACCCAAGACCCAAACATATACCTATGCTGCCTCTTGCAGTTTTTCACCACAAATAAACCCAAACATTTTCCTTGCAAAATTCGATGTCATACAGGAATTCTTGTTTGAGGTACATTCTGAAACACAAAATTACAACGGTTTGTTTGTTAAACCCCAAACATATTTTGATACAAAGACACCGTGCCAAGAGTCCTCCGACTATTGTAAAACAGTGTCCACAAAATGTACTTGCCAGATCAAGTTTATCTTTAGGAAGACCCAAATTGATTTAAAGACCTTCAGAAACCAACTATACAGAGACGTGGTCATATGTCCTTCCCTATTATTAGAGGCAGGATGTCTCCAGACACTTATTATCCCCCCTACCGAAAAGTTTAACTCTCTTACTCAAGAAATAAATTCGGTAGTAAATGAGATACAAGCAGAATATATGACCAGCATCTGCCTACAAATTACCTCTTCTCCCAAGAGCGCCATGAACCCTGACAGCATGGCAACCCATGTGATAAAACTATACACAGAGTGAAATCCTGAGGCTCATGTCCATCTGCAACACGGAACCTTGAAAGGATTATCTTTAAACAAAGAAAAGCTTTACCAATACCAGCTCTGGAAGGCATATGTTGAAGGATCAAACTGGAATTTCTCTAGGAAGGATAATTCAGAATATATCCTTTTGAAAGAAACCATAAACACCAAGATGTATTGGAAAAAGTTTATGGGAAATAAATTCCATCCTTTCCCTATTGAAGCCAGTCTAATACTGGTAAAAAGATTTGAAAAGGAAAGGATATACAGAGAAATCTACGAAGAAACAGGAAGCCATGGACAAGGAACACCTGGATCTTCTTTTCCTTCAGACAATGAAGACTCTGATCAAATCCTTGAAGAAGACCATGAAGACTTAATGGTCTCCAGAAAAGGACAATAAAAGTTTTACCTGTGACACAGTAATTTTACTCTTATCTGAGTAATAGACTGAAGGGTAAAACAACACAGTTATCACATGACCTACACTACAAGTAACCGGTCATTTAAAAACCGGTTCAACAGGTTACAAGTCCAACATTTTTCTATAAAAGAATCTGTAAGACCCTTATGCTGGGCAAGAAACTCTGAACTCCTCCCTCTCTCTTAATCTTTCTTACTCTTTCCTCTGCCTTCTCTCTAGTTCTCTCTCTCCTCTCTCAACTTTCCTCCCTCTGCTACTGTATATTCAACCATAAATAAACGAAGATTTTCAGAACTTTCTCCCCCCTCTGTGGAAGCAAAGTAAGTCTTTATGGAGTAGTTTATTTTTGGGCATCTACGGATGCCTTGAGTAATATTTATTAAAAGATGCGATAATCATTTAAAGGCTTAAAAACATATTTCTGCACATAACTTTATCTTTCTTTTTATATTTTCTCTTGCTGAGATTAAAGTTTATGAGAGAATATCTAACCGGCTTTGCCAGATTTATATTCTCATAAATTTTACCTCTGTTATGTTTATGTTTATATTTCATTCCCCCTCTGTTATGTTTAATTCCATTTTATGACATTATGTACTTGTTTTTTACCATTCCAAAACGTTTTATGACTTTTAGTATTAGAATCGAATTTATGTCCCTTTGAAGATGATCGGAGTAAACTTTGAAAATTATTGTGATTAGCTCAAGCATATCTTAGCTCAAACCATACATAGAATTGAAAACATGCTATAAAGAAGATTGCAAGTCGTAAGATTCGTTTTAAGAATAAAATGAATTAGAAAAAAGTAACAATGACAATGTTTCAATTAAATGATTTGTTGTAGAGTTAGATGCTTTCAAATCCCTATTAAATTAGATGGTTTAAAGTTCTAGATGGTTTAATGCAGAGCTTTTTTTATTTTAGGAAACTTTGGTTGAAACTATGGAACGTATACCTATTATTATAATATATTAACTTCATATTAATTGGCAAGAATTTGAGAATCTAGTTTTTGGAGGAAAGCTCACTTGTTCATTTATTGTATACTTTGGTTTATTTATTGTGAATAAAATTATTCCTATTACTGTATATAAACCACATAAAGTAGTATGTTTATATCATCATGCAATGTAAATAAGTATATAATGAATAAAATAAAATAATTTATATTTTAAAACTTCCATCGTATTCTATAATTATCATCAAAATATTATTATTATTTTTTTAAAAATTATAATTTTGCTGGTGGTTATAACCGTCGCTAAATATTAAATATTTTAAAATAAAAAAAAATTCCTGACAGTTATAACCGCCGCTAAATATTAAATATTTTAAAATAAAAAAATTCCTGGCGGTTATAACCGCCGTTAAATATTAAGTAATTTAAAAAAATATATTTTAGAGGCAGTTTAAACTGACTTTAAAAATTTTAGTGGCGGTTATTTCGACGGTTATATTTAATCGACGTTATAATACCTTTGTGACGCTAAATTCTACGTCGGTTAATTAACTGACGGAAATAAAAATTGTGGCGATTTTAACCGCCATTAAACTACATCCTTAACTGACATTAAAAATTAAACTTTCAGTAGTGCTCCAATTCATTTCCTAAGGTTGTTCAGATTGACAATTGAGTCAAACTTAATCTCTCTTAGTAATGACTCAAAAGATAATATAATATAATTAAATTGAGAATTGATTTTGCATAAAGTTGAATTTAGTCCATATAATAACCACATTTCTTTGATGATTAAACACTCTTTTTCTCTTAAATGTAGACATATTTTTTCTTCCAAATTTAACAAGGCATGGATGAAGTCTACATCTGACTATAATCTGACATCTCTAACCAAACTCCTATTCATTAGACCGTCATTGTCTGCATATTGTCCACAAGCAACCACCTAATTTATATGCTAATTTTTTCTAACATGAATAATTTTGTTTTCTAATAAAGACATAAAAGGTTTATAGGATTCCCATTAAGCCTTAACACAATCACTTTGAGTTTAAGTCTATGGACCACTGAAATGCTTTACCATCACATCTTTCTCATCACCATTACCTGTTTACAAAATAATGCATATATAAAGAGTCCAACTTGCCACATTTTTAGTCATCCAACACAAACCTTCCACTCTTATCTCTAATCATATCAAAATTCTCTTTGTTTCCACTCACTGATAGTTTAATCATCATTCCAAGTCCAAACCATGTCACCAACAAACACTTATGCAAACTGAAATATGATATACATAATATAATACAATCACACAAGTTGTTGATACAAATTATTTATTGTGTTTGTCTGAACCAAAAATAGATACTATGCATAAGCAAAAATACGACATCAACATTATTAGTATGATTCTTATTCTTATTTTGGTTGAGTGAAGGTACAAAAGGTAGCCTTACCAAACAAATATTCTCAACCAGAGCCAATTAAGCATGACTAAAATAAGATTACAAATAAAACTCATTCTCTTCTTTTTTGGAATATTTAATTTAACTAAACAGTCAAATTTGTCTTCGTGTTGCTTAGATTGGATATAAAGCATAAAAAATGTCTCACAGCAAAGCGTTATATGATGGGGCTCTTCCAGAGGAAAATAGTTTACCAAACAATTGTAACAATTTGACAAAAGCAGCTACGATAGGTATATTGAGAAAACAAACAATAACCCTCATCTCAGAAGCAAAATTAATTAAACCAAATTCAAAGAAATTAACAAAATCAGGGACTAAACACTAAATTGCGTAGATAAGAGAAAAACCTTGATTGTACCGATCAATTGTGAAAAGACCAGAAGCAATGTAGATGTAAAAGAGATAAACCCTAGAATGTGAGATGTCAAAATTACAAAAGGGGATAACACTGAGTGTTAGAGAGAAATGATGAAGAACGATGAGCAATAAACGAAAATGAAGAACAAAGAAACAATAGCTCAGTTACCAGAGAAACGAAAATTGCAACAGTGAATGGGAGAGGAAGCCGCGACGCAGTTGGACTCGAGAGAAAGCCGTGACGTAGTTGAACAATCACGATGGTTGAACAGTTGGACTCGACGAACAGTTAGTAGGGGAGATGCAGTGGTGTGCAACCGTGAATGAGAGAAACATTGCAACAATGAAGAATGGGAGAGACATTGCAACAGGGATAGAAAGGAAGAAAAACTCTTAAAAGTGGATTTCACTTTCTTTCGGACCATAGTTTTTTTAGCCCACGTGTTTCAAAGAAAACATTCAAATAAATGTGGGTCTTGATTTGCTTTATGTCACATTTACAAAATTGTTGTATTTAATATATTTAAGCAACATTTATAGACATGTAGTATATTTTAGTGTGGTCTAAAATGCAAAATGACGTAGTGTAATTATAACATTACAAAAATTAATAAGAAAAACAATTTATTTTTTATACATATTGTGTTATAATTTTTGTAAGGCCCCCTTATATTCTCTATCCTAATGTTTAAGGATTGCCCCAATCTAATGGGTCTAAGGGTTTGCCCATGGGGTGTCCAAAGCCCTTAAGATAGCCAAACCCTCTCAATTTATCCTCACTTTGCAAAAAAAGTACTCACTCCTCTCCCTTTTCCCTAAAATAGAGCTCTACTAGGGTTTGGTTTCCACTTGTTCGTACTAGCTCAAAAGCTCACATCGTCTCACGTAAGTTGGTCCTTGAACCGTACTCCCTCCTTTCTAAGTTGTTTTCGTGGTTTCTGTTAGGGCTCACAATAGTAACCCTGTTATTCTTTCTATATCGTTGTTCCAATTTTTAAATCTGCTCCTGGAGCTACTAGGTTCATTGGCTTAAGGGTCAAAATCTGATATTAGCCCCTTTTCCAAGTAAGGGAAGCTAGAACTTATTTGTTTAATGCGATTGTTGCTTGACTTGCTATTGTTTCACAATTCTTAAGCTTGTGTGCTATTGTGAATGCATGGGATGCCTAGTTATATTGTTTGGATATGTATGTATGGCTGTTGTAGGGAGAACAATGGCGAGATCCGATGTTTTCGCCCAAGCGAACCTGTCTTGCCTAGGCGAGACTTGTAGAAACAGGCCCAGACTCACACTCGAGCTCTCGCTCAGGTGGAGATCTCTCGTTTTGAGCGAGGTACTATCTCGCTCAAGCGAGAGGGACTCGCCTAAGCGAGAACACGTGAGAGTTTGAGGCATGTCATTGCAGTTGTAGCCCAGGAGAGGGGTGGCCTCGCTCAGGCAAGGAGGGCTCGCCTCAGCGAGAACTAGTGAGTCTTGCAGGGTTCTCTGTTGGTAGTCTCGCTTAAGCGAGAACCTGTAGCTTGAGCGAAAGATCCCTTTCACCTGGGCGAGGGTCCTTGGCTTGAGCGAGATTAGTGCTCCATGACTGTTCTTTCCATGTTTTTGGTTGTTAATTGTATGGTTAGCTTGGAATACCCTATTTTAAGTATGAAGTATATGAATATGCATGTGAGATCTGATTGTATAGGCTGAAATGTTGAGTTGACATGATTTTGGCATGAACTGAGTATGGAACGGTTGGTTATAAAAGTGACATGGGATTGGTATGAGAATTAATGTTATTGTTGATAAATGGAACGTGTTGTTGGTATGTTTAGGGCGTAATCCCACGATAGTTTCGTGGTGGTGCCTCATTGGTTAGGGTGTAATTCCATGAATCTCTAGGTGAGATTTCATGGTGGTGCCTCAGTTGGTCGGGACGTAATTCCATGACCCCTGTTAGTGGGAGTTCATGGTGGTGCCCCATCTATATAATTTAGTAAGGATTCAAGGTAAGGATTGCATCTTGACACTCTAAAGAGTCAGTTAGTCTCACATATAGCGTATTGACTCGAGTGGTGAGAGTAGTAGGAGGCCTGAAACCCATTAAGGGTTAACCTTGTGTGTGGGGGATGAGACACTGGAAAATTTAGCTCGGTAGAGTAGTAAAGACCACCACAAGTGCAAGCATCCGCTGAATCTGACTAATTATATGTATCCGGATGAGTCGTGTCTTGAGTCTTAGTGTATTGTTTGTGAGTCATAACATGATTGGTTGATATATGCATTAGACTATGAAATTATAAGTGACTGTATGATAAATCATGTTTACTCTAGCTTACCCTTTCTGCTTGTTTGTGTTATGTGTGTGGTTTTCTCTTTTTGCGATGATCATTAATTTATTGATGTGAGCAGATGCGAGAACTCCCCGTGGTCATCAGGGTGATGGAGGTTCCGCTGCGTAGCCATCTAGGCTGGATTCTGTTCATTTGAGTTTCTTTTAGGGCTATGGCCCATGTATTTTTCCTTTCATTGGGCTTTATTTTGAAATATTGTTGATCTATTATTACACTTGGTTACTGGCATCGTGGTGTGCCTTAGGTCATTTCTTCTTTTCCTTTAGACAATTGTAAGGAGCAGGGTACATACTTTAGGACCTTGATTCTATTACTATTTTGTGTAATGTTTCATTTAATTATGTTATATTTTAAATAGGACGTTACAATTTTAATATAAATGTTATTGATAGATAGCTTTATTATAATAATTAATATTTTATTAGATGTTTTTATCTATATTTATACAAATATATAAAAGGGAATTTTCAGTTTGGTGTCCATATTTGCTTTTCAAATTTACTTTTTAAATAAAAGTTTTTTAAATTAAAATAATTATTTGCATAAGGATAGTTTCCTACACAAAGGAAATTCAAGCTCCTTCCTTGTGGTGACAGCCCATTTCAAATCATTACAAGGATCAATAACAATGCATGAGTTAGATTTACCTTCTACATATTTAGGTAGTCATTCTTTTAATGTGAGTGATCTAACTCATTTTTCTCGAGGCATCATGAATTTGTGAACGAATTCTCCCCAATCTGGGGAGCATGATGCGACCTTGATTAAGGATTAACAGATAATGACTAGGAGCATGACACAACGAAATCTATTTTTTTATGATGTCCAGAGATAGTTGCCCAACGATATTGCTTTCTTGCCAAACAATGGTAAATAAGTAAATAAGTAAATAAAAGAACATAAAGAACATGAAGAAGTAAATAAGTCCACTGTTAGAAGGACGAACTTACTTAAAAGTAAATAAGTGCAAACCTAGGTGACAAGATTTGCAAATAAATTGTCCATGGTAAGAAAAGATGACCAGGGAGCATTTTGACATGTTGGGTTTATGAGTACAGTCTACAACTTAATTTTCCAAGTATTTGAATTGATATTAACTTCTTTATTTTAGTCCTTCAATTGAAATGGCATGAAATACTTTAGAAATTCATTATCGACAATAGTTGCTAACTGAAATTGAAATAAGTGCTAACCCATGTTATTTTTTTGCACATTGAGGAAACCTTTTACCAAACCTTAGTAAGTGTTGACTATAATCTTTTTAAGTATTCATGAAATTACCTTCATCTATGAACATCTTAAATTAAATTGATACGAAGGACTAAATAAATCCAATCCCCTAACTACGTGCTTACTAATGACTTAATAAGTGTTAACCTAGTTATAGGATTTGCTCATAAGCAGTCTATCTTAAGAAAATTTTAAGCAGGGAGCATTTGGATCTATTGGGAGCATTTGAACTGCCATTAAATTCATTGTTATTGTATTTCAATTGAAATGATAGAAAGTATTTTAGCAATCCATTGTCAACACTAGTTCCTAAGTTTAGTACAAATTATTGCTAACCTATATTATGCGTTTTGCACATTCATAAAACTAGATACTAGATTTCAAGTATTTGAAATAACTGTAAAAAGGGTTCGTAGTTAATACACAGTGGGTTTGCCTTTTCTTTTTTGTGTATATGCATTTTCATACTTGTATTATCATTTTCTGAATGAAAATAGTTGACGACAAATATTATACAATTACCTTAATTATGTGCCTAAGTATAGTCAGAGTGGATGATAACCATGGTGTTTGATGAAGTTTTTGGCCCATTTCTAAGCATTTGAAGCAAAATCACGTACATACATTATTGCAGCTATACATTATTAGTTTTGTGTTAAACGTTTAATTTAATTAATACCAATAAATCACATTTTTACACATTTACCCTTAGCTTTTTGCTTACGCCAACCTTTTCTCCCCCAAAAAGTTGTCTCATGTTACATTAGGTAATACACGTTTCATATTACATAAATATTGAAACACGTCCACTTAGCCACCCACGACCTAAACAACATTAAATGGCATACCTCCCACCCCCATATCTCAACTATTGCAACGCATGAAATACGGCTAATCTACACATCCAACAAAGCTTTGAATATTGCATTTATGTTGAACCTATTTGGCCAAGTGCGTTGAAACATTTATTCACTATGTAAAAGGAGAAGTTAATGGTTTCATTTAGTGCCAGCTAGACCCACCTTCCACCTGTCGTCAGTTACACGTTGTTAGGGTTCAGGGTTACCTTTGTTAGCACAAGTGACCTTGATGCATGGATTTGATGAAGCTAATGTGTGATTAATGAAGAATTGATGAGAATGTGTTGACGATTAAGCTTGTGGTCTGTTGCATTTGTAGTTATCATCAAGATCTCAAAGCTTGAAGTTTGAATTGTATTTGTAGACTATAGAACATAGTGTAGATGTTATTTGTCTTGTATATGTCCTTTTTAATCTATTAAAAAAGTTTTTTAACAGGTTAAAAGACTTATTGGATATAGTTATGGTATGAATGTATTCAATCAGTTGAATTGTTACTTAATTAATTGATTTCACTAAAGTCAAGTGAAATCAATAGATTGTACGGACAAATCAACCTGTTGAATTCACTTATGACCAAGCTATATAAGTTAATTTTTAGAGAATGGAGTAACACTTGAGATTTCTGAGCACGAAAAATAGTGTAATAAATTTGGAAAACTTTCTCTCTTTGATTACACAATGTGCAGCTCATGATTGAAGGATATTTTATCTTCTTAGAGCACTTTTGCTTTTGTTGATGCTTGAAGAACACATTGTTGGTTGTTCTTTAGCTTATGAGTATTTCCTAATGTGATTCCAGGTCTACAAGTGGGATCTTATAATGTAGTGGTTAAGGTTCTATGGGGATTCAAGGATCTTGGTGTTTTGCTTTATTCAAAAGTATAATCTTTGAGGGATTTTGTAGTTCTTTTGATATAATGCATGATCAGGCTAAGTTGTCTTGATAAACTATATAAACCTTGAGTGAACTAGTATAAAAATCTGTGTGCTTGTGTTTGTATCTTTTTTTCTCTCCTTGATTCTTAATATAATTTTTCAAGACATTTGTGTTAAATAGTCTTTTAATAGTTCTCGAGTGATTTAAAATTATCTAAGACTGTATCTCTATTAATTTTGTTGATTGAAATCAACCTAGATAAATTTTAAACATTGTTTCTGACTTTATCTTTAAATTTGTAATTTTGCAGAATTCACAATAGTTTAGTCAACTATTTTTATATTTTAATATGTTAGAATATACTACTTTGTTATCTATTTAATGAAATCAATCAATTATCCCTCTTTTTAATCGATTGAAAGTGTACAATTCAGTAGGCATTTCATTTTGATTTTGTGGGTGGTCTGATTCAATCAAAAGATGTTTTAAGAAATTACAAGCAATCAAAGTTTTCAAAAAGCCAATTCTACCCCTCCTTCTTGGTTAATTATCCATTTCATTACTTACTATTTTTGAAAAATGATTGAAAACAAACTTCCTTTTGCAAAAGATGCTTCTAAACATAGGCCATCTATGTTTAGTGGTGCCAATTTTGGAAAATTCGCATCAAAATTTTCATTGAATCAATTGACCAAGGTATTTGGGATGCAATTATGAATGGACCATACAATCCTAAACATGTTGTTGATAACAAGCAGGTTGACAAACCATGGAATCAATGGACAGAGGAGGAAAGAAAGTGTGCATAATATGATTGTTTAGCAAAGAGCATTTTTGTAAGACCCGAGAAATCTAAATAATTAATTAAATAATTATTTAATAAATGCGGGTAGTAGGAGCCTTTAAGGTATTTAATGCAGATTGCTATGACGTGGAAAAGTACTAGTTCAAATGGTTGAGAGTACTTAGTTTGTGTGAGAGGACTTGGGTGAGGACTTGGGTTTAAGTCCTATGTATGTCGTTTGTGTGTTATTTAATTATTATTGTTTTTAAAAATATGCTAGAGCATGTTGAGTGATAATATAATCATAAAATTATATTAATCATCATGAAACATGAATTGGTTAAATGGTTGAACATTGATTTGGCTTTGGCATGGTAACCCCGGTGAACCCAAATTAAACTTTATTTTTGCCAAAATGTTCTTTAGCATGAAGGTGAAAGGGCAAGGAAACCCTAGCAGCCAAGGGAGGGCTGGAAAACCATTATAAGACAACAAATTGAATGACATTAACCTTAGTTTAATTGTAATTTCGTTTTGCATCATTAATCCCACATTAAGACACCAATTATTGGCCAATTAAGGGAAAAAGAGAGAGGGTTTGTGGCTGGTTTTGTTGGATGGGTAGAGGAATACGAAAATCAGAGTAAGGTGAGTGTATTGAGTGAGACATTGAAGCTAAATTGAGGAGAACTAAGGAAGGTTATTGGAAGTAAGAGAGAACGAAGGGCTACTTAAGTTTTAAGCAAAGGAAACCAGGTTAGGGGAGCTGAACCCATTTCTTTAAGTTGCATCGTTTATTTTATATGAAAAAGCATGCTAATTGGATGTATATATACTGTTCATATTATGAATTTCGGGTTTCTTGAATTTTTCCAGAAATCGCCTGGCGGGTGATGAATTCCCGCCAAGCGACTCATAATTTTTTATGTTGATTCTGGGTTTCAGAGGTGGAACTGCCTAGCGGCATGAGACTGTCCACCAGGTGACGCTTGGTGGTTTACCTAATTATTGGTTTCTTTGATGAAGGGCCTGGCGGTGGTGACTGAACCGCCAAGCGACGTGAACCAATTTTGGTTCGATTTTGGTGTTTTGGGGTTCCTGAGTTAACTCTGATTGGGGTAAAAGATAGTAATAACGATTGGTAAATGGTTGGAGATCATATTTTGTGGGATTATATGTAGTTAAAGGTTCAATTGAGTGAAAAACTATATGAACAATAATTTAGGGCTGAAGATTTGGGGATTTTTATAGTGGCACTAAATTAAGGGGAAAATGTTAATGGAATTTCACTTATTGGAAGTTTTAGAAATGGATAGTGAACCTAAACATGTGAGTATTTGTGTCGTAAATTGAATGAAACTAGGGTAGTGGAGAGTGGTTGAGGTATGCAGGTGCAAGAGGGATTTCTGGGTTCTTGGAACAGCAGGAACCGCCTGACGGCACCCAATTGGCCACCAGGCGCCATACCAGAGAGGTGTGTGGTGTTCTGTTCATGAAAAACGTTGTTTTTCGTACTTTTCGTGCAACAGGAACTGCCAGGCGGTAGTTTAGTCCCGCCAGGCGCTACCTTCCTCACTTTTGGGTGCTAGGCGCCACCATTTTTCTAGTTTGCGCAGTTTTCGTAAAACTGCATTTTCTGGTTCGTTAACCGTCCGATTTAGGTGAAATTTTGACAAGTGGTCCATAACACGTGTTTCTTCACTTTTAACAGTGGAGATTGGATTTGGAGATCAATAGCTAGAGATATACATTACTTAATATTGCTGATTTTGGAGTCTGTAAATACATGAATAAGCTCTTGATAAGTTCAAGTAACTTCTAATGAAACATGATTGGGTTATGTGGTAAGTCTCTATCAATTTGAATGTTCCTTTGGGTTAGTCACATATGGAGAATTGGTTTGGTTAAGGCATGGGTGTCAATATTAAATTGCATTGGTGCATAAGATCATGTGCTTAAAATTGTTAGAGTGTTGCTGCTTATATTTTGTTTGAGCATGCTTGGGATGGTCTATATGACTAGGGGATGAATGCACATGTGAGATGCTATAAGGCCTAGAATATTATAGATGGCAATGCTTTTCATTAGGGGTACCCTAGAATGAGAGCAAATGAGAGCAACCTGTGTGAAGTGTGCTTGAACCTGAACGAAAACCAGTACTGCGCAAGTACTGGTGTAGCGCCTGGCGGTGGTGATCGACCTGCCAGGCGACAACGTAGAAATAAGGGGTTCTGGATCACGGTGGCGCCTAGCGGTAAGGAGGGGTGCGCCAGACGGAGTCTGTAGTTCAGTGAATACTAAGGCGCGTGGTAGTGAATACTAAGTCCCGCCAGACGATAGTTGCAGTGGTAGTGAAGACTAAGGCACTTAGCGCCTGGCGATATGTGTCACCCGCCAGGCGATCTGGAAGCAGCAGACCTGGTGGTACGTGTCCCCCGTCAGGCGATTTTGCTACAACAGATTGGTGTTATGCTTGCTATGATGTGCGTGATCTACAAGGCTTCTAGGATATCTTAAAGGTGGGTTTGCTGGTGTTCCTTGAGTTGAGCTTGGAACGTATCCCTTGAGTTGTGGCTCGGGATAGGGGTTAAGCATGTGGCATTCCTTGAGTTGTGGCTCAGAATGACATCCCTCGAGTTGTGGCTTAGGATGACGGATGAACACGAGGAACTCTTGAGTTGTGGCTCAGGTTGGCGAGTGTTACCGATGTGAGTGTGCTAATTGTGGACAGTACGGATGGGTCTAGATAGATTGCCCCCCTTAGTAGTAATTGACGAGTTTGATAGTCTTAGAATGTTACGGACTATGTTTGTATATGGGAACTCCATCTGGCGTTACGGTGTATGATCCGTAGCATGGTTTTTCGCACGTGCTCTATCGGTTGTGGCCGATAGGTATGACAGCAAGACACCTTAAGGTACTCATTAGAAGACGTAGAACACGATTAACATGGTGGTGACCATGTGATGGGATATCAAGGGATGGATTTCCTTTGGTGTGATTGTGTGATTGTATAATTTTGCCATAAATATATATATATATATATATATATATATATATATATATATATATATGTTTATTTCACCGTATCTGCTTGTGTTTGGCGATGATCGTGTACGCGGTACACGGAAGCAGATGATGTTGCTGGTGGATCTGGTGAGCCTTAGCAGCGGAGCGGGAAAAAACTCATGGGAACAGTTTTATTGAAGTTTTATCACTTATGGTTTTGGAATAAAGTTGTAAACTATTATATGACTATTTTTGGTATTTTATTGAATTTTGAAAAATTTGAATTTAAAGTTATCTTTATTATGAAATAAATTATTTTAAATTTCCCTCTTTTTTGGAATGAATTTATAATTAATGAGATTTTATTTTCTTATTTTATTTTATTATTTAAACTCGTAATATCCGATCGGATGTTTTACAGATACAATATCTTGACTTGCAGTATTACCTAATAAGAAAACAAACAACTCTTTCCAGAAAATGTACAGGATAAGAAACAAACCAATGAGAAGAAAAAATAGAACAAACATGACTTAAAGACTCCAACCATAGTATAATTATTGTAAGGATGTATGTAAAACATTTAGTTGCTGCCAACCTTATCACGCCTAAGTCACGGTCTTGTTTACAAAATAGGTTTACAACACAAGTTAAAATTTACAATTACTTCAGAAAAATCTGAGAAAATAAATTAAACATATTCCTTACATATTCACAACCTAAGGTACTTAATTACCTGTCAATTTTAAACCAAAGTTTTCTGTTGTTTTGTATGTTGATTTAACTTTTTACTCTGGATTATGATATAAGAATTCTTATCAAGGTTTTTGGAATTACAACAAGAATCTTTTTAGACGTGAATATGATAATGCCTGTGATATCCTTCTGTCATTCTATTTCACATTTTGGATTCGAAAATGCATTTTGAAAATCCAAAATCCAAAACATATATTTTATCTTTTAGATCATTCAATCCCAAACTTTTCGAATTACTCAATCCAAAGTATTTTAGATGAAACCCATGGAGGAATATTTTCTTTATATTTCTTATTATCCATAAAAGTATATGAACAAAACATAGAGAAGCATAAAGTAAATCCTATACAAAAGCGTGTGATAATAACAAATAATTGCTTAATTTTTCTTCAAAGTAGAAATTAAGCTCAAATTAAGTTTGCCTATCCTTGTCCTAAATAAAGGTTAAGTCAAACTTTTTTACAAACTAATTAGTTAAATATAACGAGTTTTCTTCAAATATTAACAATTTATTAACTTTATATTATGATTTATTAATATACTTGTTTTTTATATTCTAATTTTATAAAATATATTATCTAATTGTAGACCATTGCAACACAATGCTAACATTAATTTTGGTGGAGAGAAAATAGTTGGCACAAAAGATATCAACATTATCGTCCTAAGATAGTTGGTGCAAACACTAGTGCAGGAAAGGATTTTGACATCTTTTGACATTGTACTTCGATTCAACAACAAAAGAATATCTAGGAAGGTAAAAACGTGTGGCTTCTTGACTTCGGCTATGAAGTGAAGTATAAAATCATAAGTAATTAATGAAAAATAATTAAAAAATGATTAGGCTTCGGTTCTAGTAATAATCGAAGCCTAATCCCTTTCTGATTTAAAATATTATTTAAATTTAAGGCTATTAGAGTTTGGTCCTAATACCCCTTTTATGCTTCGATTTTTGTTATAATCGAAGTCCAGTGTAGACACTTTTTCTTTTTAAATAATTTTTTTTGTTTGTCTTTGCCTACATATCAAACTTGGATAGAATCAAACAGAACCAACACATTATGTATCACACCCAAAATCAGTCAAAATCTATATACACAACAATATGTTATCCTTATAACAAGTAAATGTGCTATATATTGTTGTACATTTGTATTATATATTTTGCACGAACTATCCTAACATACTTTATGGACTTCTTGGGAATTGGTGTAAGACTCTTGAATTTTCGCACAAAAGACAATAACTTTAATTGGTATATAAAAAGAAAAAGTTACAAAGTATTTGATTTAATGCAATTATTATTGTTTCTCAACTAGTTTTAATACGAGCACGAACAACGGTTGCCATCCATTGTATTACATAATAATCGCACTTATATGAGTCGATTTGTTTATTACGCTACAATATATAAACACAATTATAAATAATTAAGGAAGAAATGGAATCAAACAGTTATATATGGACCAAAATAAAAAACCTGGAGGGACAACCATGCAACTCTATGAGAAAGTAAATGTTTTAGGATACACTTATATAACAAAAAAAGTTCATAACATCAAGGTTATTACCAATCTATTACTAGTTTGTGATGGTTGGGGGAAGACTTGTGCAAGGAACAAAACCACACAACAATGTTGTCCTTTAGGGAAGCCGCAAGTAGCTTTTAATGACGTCTAAATTTAAAATAACTTCATTGTTATACCTTAAAATGATTTATTATAATTACAAGTCGACAAACTACACTTACGCAACAATATAAGGGACAAAATATATTTATTTCCTCCATTCAAAGCATTTGATGACGTATCATTGGATTTCATCAAACTTATTACCTACATGATTGAGTGAGGGGTCTATGGGAACCGAAGTCTATTCGCAAACTAATATCACACAGGAGCACCACCAATACGAACCTCTTCGTCCGTATTTATCATGCATCTGATTCTTACTTACGAACCTTCCCACTCGTAACATTCAAGCATAACATATTCATAACCCAACATGAAGAACCCATCAGATTCATACTTCATCATTTTATTTAACATACATCAATCATTAGGCCTAACATCCAATGTACTACAACCAGAGCATATCATAATTTATCGCAACAAAATATCAACACAGTGTAACCATGAAAAACCAGCAATCATGCGCAACATATATCTCCAACTACAAACATTCAAACTAATATCACACCATTCAAACTACAAAACATGTTATGGACGAGCTATCACAATTTCACTCTAATCCAACGGTTAACGAATCGGGAAACACAATTTTACCGAAACTACGCAGATAAAAAAAAGACGTAGTCGCCCAACGACTAGAGCTTGGCGCCCAGCGAGACCAAAACTCGAGACTTGGCGCCTACCGATAGGAAACCACCGATTGACGGTCCCTAATGCGTGAAAAGTACAAAAGTAGTGTAATTGTTCCTACTTTGGTCAATTTAAAGACACAAACCATCAAGTAACATAAAAACTCATTCATCATGCACTAAACTTCATAAAATCCCATTCCTAGCTTTCCCAACCTATATCACTTTATACTTCATATCCACATGACAAATTAAATCTTTACCTCATGGTATAGTCCCTGCAATAATCACACCAACAAAACAATACATCCACTAAATGCAAGGAAAAGAGAAACACTTCAAGTACCATGAATCATGCATATAATACACTTCTTTAGACACCAACTCCCCAAAATTGTAGCACTTTAACCACTTTTATATCAATATAACACGCAATCAAAGGTGCACATTAAAACAGAAACCACAATGCACCATCACGCAACAACCTAAAGCGATTCCAAACTGCCGCTCAGTATTGCACTAGAGGTTCATGTGCAATCGCACGAAAATTCAATCAATCATGCGTCCAACATTCATACACGCTTAATTTTATCCATTAGACTACGTTCACACACTTTTCATTCCAACATTGGCACCAAACATCATACTCATCATGAAAACGAGAATCAATTGGCTTTCTCACAAACCAGGCAACATGAAAAAACAAGGTAATCACGAAATACAGCTCCCCTACCTTTTTTACCACTTCTCCAGCCTTGCTCACACTAAGGATGGCCTTCTACATGCTTCTTCTTGCCCAGAACAAGCTTCCACCTTCAACTCTAACTCTAAGTCTCTTCTTAACCCTCTTAGTTCTCCTTAGGTCTCTCTTTTTGGTGTTCTTAAAAATCTACCCTAGTAGCCACACAAAAATTCTTTTTCCCCCTTCATTAATTCCCTCATTAACTTATGTTTCAACTCTAAAATAAATTCATAAAATAATTAAAATGAAAATAAGGTTAAATTCCATTCAATTGGCATTATCATGGAGGGTTTCTACCCTTAAAATTCCATAAGTCCCACTTGTCTAACTCCCCTAAAGACGACTAGGGTTCATAGATCATCCACCAACATAGCAAAAATAACGAGTAAAAGAACTATTTAGCATTAAACAAAGTTCAAACTCTCATCCACACAATTACCAAACATATGCACAACCAATGTCATTCCATGTTTCCACAATCTTAATTTAAAATATGTTCTTATTTACTATTTTCTATTCTTACTCCTTTAATTAAAAATAATATTAATTATAACAGGTAAAAAAAGCACTAAAAAGTTCTTAGATATTTATCGGTAACAAAAACTTATTTAAATTTATCTTTTGATATTAATTTAATATATCATACAAGTATATTTTTGAGATAATACTACTACTAATATAGCATAAAAATTTAATACAGCATCAAAATACTATTTTTTGATTTTTAATAAGGTACATAAAATATAACAATTTCATCAATTTTAATGTAGGACAATGATAACAATGAAAGTATTGAATTTTATAATCTTGTTCTGAGTTGAATGACAAAAATTTAGCTGTGGTTTTTGGTCTATTTGTGTGAGAGTTAACCAAGTCATAATTTTCATATAAGAGAAGTATTGGAAATATTGGAACTAGTCAATTAGTTACACTTGAATAATTTGCACAATCTCAATACCTTATCCAACTGTGTTTAAATTATCCAGTTTATTTAAAAAAAATTATGTTTTTAATCAACTGATTACTTTTGCTCTGAATGAGGTATTTCTTCCTCAAATGTTGATTCTAAAGGATACTTAATATATAAAAAAAGTTCTACTGGAAAGAGAGAAAATGATGCTCAATTTTTTTATTCAATTATTGGATACTCTCATTCGCTAAAAAGAGTTCAACTATAGAGTGATTAATTATAAATGAGTTATAATTAACAACTTATAGTAAGCAGAAGATTATGTTTATACATTAATTGAAGAACACTCTGATTCCTAAACAAACTGAAACTGCGCAGGAGATAACAAGTGCGACACTCATTATGTTTGTGAAATACAAAATGATATACGTAAGGACGTTTTTATAGCAAGAATAATCTTCAAAGCACAAACTGGAAATATACTCTGTAATATTATAATTGGGATAGGATTAATAGAAATTTTATATAATGTAAAATTTCGCTTACTCTGCAATAGAAGAGGTGGACCAAGTTCAGATTCTTTAACGACCCTTATTGTGTGGTCTTCTGTTTGAATTGGAGTTGTAGCTCTTCTTTCTCACTCTTTGATTGAGAATGCCTTGAATCAAATGGATTGACCATTCTGGTTTTCGAATGAAGAATGTGAGATATCCCAATACCATTCCAAATACCCCTCCACAACCATATCCAATAGCTACGGGTTTCCAACCAAACCCAAATTGTTCTTCTTGCTGAGATTGAGAGGTTGCTAAATCTATCCAATAGCATGG
>Ga0209589_1006898_pt1 | contig 18529 bp, 9 predicted proteins | sample CowpeawhiteBW_FD_187525 | JGI IMG/M metagenome (GOLD analysis project Ga0209589, IMG submission 187525) | Root nodule microbial communities of legume samples collected from California USA - Cow pea white BW (SPAdes) (version 2) | ecosystem: Host-associated > Plants > Roots > Nodule | place: USA...
ATATATATATAATATATATATATATATATATATATATATTATTTTAATATTTAAAATTTATTGGCGGGTTGGTGAGTCAACCCGGCTTATCACGGGTTTAACCCGAATGAGTCAGGTTCTTAACGGGTTGAGTTCAATTTTAATCTGTATTGAAATTTGTAATTTTTTTTCAAGCCAACCCGACCCGAACCCATGATGAGCCGGGTTGACTCGCGGGTTATAACCCATTTTGACAGCTCTACTCTTAATATTATGATTAATGTTAAAGTAATTTTTAGTTTAATGTCTAATTAATTACTTAGAGTTACATTTAGATAATAAAAATGGTCACATGAAACTTGATGGTAAGACAAAATCGTGAGGCATTTTGCATATTTAGTAACTAAAAATAACGTTTATATATATATATATATATATATATATATATATATATATTTTTGTGGAAACAATAATAGAGTACCAGGAAGCACAAATCATATCTTACTCGTTGACTTTTCAAACGGGTTATTCCTTGGTTTTAGATATGTCCTCTTTTAATGTTGGTGAATTGGACCCTTAGGGGTTACCTGCGGAAAGGACTCTAACCATCAAGTCAACAAAGACTCTCAAAACATACCTTTAATTGTTGGGGTCTGCATGTATTTATAGAGCTATTAACTATGTTTTACCCCCTTTATGGGCTGAGCCCTTCTTTATTGCGTTGGGCCAATGTTCAGGATTTGATTGAGTCCGGGTCAAGCCCAAGTTCCAAGTTTGTGATCTAACACTAGAAGCTCCACTGTTATTTCCTAAGTTTGGAGTTGACGGCTTTTACTTATGTGTTATTCTTAGAGTAGGCGGCGTTAGCCGTTATGTATGTGTCATTATTTTGTGCAGCTAACTAACCATCTATTCTTTTTATGATAGGACTAGTCGTAGGCGGTTCGGACCGGGTAGTTAGCTATATCGATCTTGGCTGCCTAGGTATAGTACATCAGTCCCCTAGCCTTTGGCGAGATAGATCACGTCGAAGGTTATATGTTGTCAGTTTGAACTGGGTAGTTAATCATACTAGCATTGACCGTCTAGATATAGTACATCAGCCCCCAAGCCTTTGGCAAGATAGGTCATGTTGAAGGTTGTCATGTTGTTCTGGCAACTTTTGCAAGAAAAATTACTCCTTTTTTAGTATTTCTTAGAGTATAGTAGTCTCCCAATCTTGAGAAGTAGAAACATCGCTAAGACTCTGTTAAAAGTGATGGAGTAATTGAAGAGACGTATGTTGTCAGAGATCTCATAAAAAAAAGTTTGCACAGTCACATTTTATTTGTGATGTTTCGTATTCATAACGTTTAGGCGGAAAAAAATTTATTGGAGCAATATATTTAAAAATCAAATTCATTATTTATCCGTTTTATAGTTTTAGTAGAAAAAAAATGTATTTAAAATGTATGTTCAATAAGGTTTTAACTTTCCAAACGATAATCTATCGAAATTTTATTTTAACAATAAGATATTTTCTCAACAAATGTCGGGTACAATATTCTACTGTCATTAAATAAGTGTGCATTTAGTGGTATCTGAGAAAACGATAAATTCGTTGGTTTTAATACACTTAATGATTTAGAAATAAAGCTATGCTACTTGTGAAAATACTTATCTCCAAACTCAATTCTAAACTTAATAATCTGTTCATCTATCATTTAATAAAAAATGTTAAATACGGTTTTAATTTGAAATTTTTACTCAAAACTAAAATTTGTCTAATGTACAAATTTTGATACATTTTTTTTTCTAAACTTAAAAACAAAAATTAACAGATATGATTTTTTGTCTCAATATTATGTCAATATTTTTTTAACATACTAGACACGTTTTAAGCTAGTTTTTAAGTTATTTATATCATTTTATATATTCTACTTTTAATATTAAATAAAAAATATATTTGACATAATAAAAAAATTAAATTTAATGTAATTGAGTTAAAAATATTATATTCATTTCTTTCTGAAATTTTAGGATAAAAGTATATTAAAGTTTTGAATAAATAAATTCAATTTTACGTTAAAATTGAAAAATTAAAAATATATTTAATTTAAAAAAATATATATTTTTTCCCTGTTTACTTGGATTGTTCCTAAATATAATTTCTTCATTAATTTAGTTAACAACTCATTAATATTTTAGAAAGACATATTCCAATTTTCAATAATATGCTATTAATTGACCAATGTGTAGGTATATATGCTATGTTTGAAAAAGTGAGCAAGACCATGGGATATTCATTTTGAATATGTGGAGAAAAAAAAAACCTTCTTAGTTTAGAATGTTATTTATGCCTAACTTCTTTTTAAGTAGAAACGTTAAGGTTAATTAAATGACTTACATATATGATACGATGATTAGTTACGTAAATTGATTCACGAGCTTATCCACTTACTCTTTTTTTTTTTAAATAAAATTGTAGTGAAATAGGAATACATAGGTTAAAAATATTTAATCATAAAACAGAAACTAAAAGAATAAAAAAAGAGAGTACATTATGACATCACAAATACCTAACTCCTTCAAAGTGTTTCACAAAATACCTAAATCGTAAAGCATGTGCTCAATCCTTTGCATGAAAAAGTATTTATTAAAAATATACTTTTTTAAATGAATCCAATGGAGAGAAAGATACACTCACTTCATCCCCTGATATTTTTTTTTATATATATTAAAGGTATGAGTTTAAAGTAAATTAAAAAATATTAAAAAAATATAAATAACTTTAAATCTAATTTATTAGTATTTCATTTTTTAAATATAGTTTTTTTACAATCTCTTTGGAAATATAATATGATAATTATTTTTTTTAAATAAATAATGGGATATGTTTGGTTGCGAATGATTAAAGTCTTGTCCACCAACTCTTTTTAAAAGGTTTGTAAGATATAATAGACTTGTTGTTTTGTATGGAAGGTGTGCTGGTCCAGTTAACTAAAGGTAATTCATTATAAGGTTAAATAATTATGTTGGTTTCCATTTTTTTTAGAAAAACTTCAAGTAGGTCTTCTTTTTTTAATTTGTTTTAATTTTGTTTTTTGAAAAATTTATTTTAATTAGGACTTTCACGTTAATAATGTATTAATTATGTATCACGTGTTCGTGTTTATTTTTTAATTTTTAATTTTTTTTTAATTAAAAAAAATTGTCACGTGTCAAGCTGATATTATACCAGATGACAGAGGCGCGATGTAATGTGGTAGTGGTAGTGCCACATGTCACTATTGAATATGAAAATTCTCAATGTAATACCTATATTTGTTATTTTGTCTCAATTTTGTCCTAATTATTTTAAAACTGAAGCAATTTTATCCCTATCAAAATTGAGACCAAATTTATTTATTTTTTTATAAATTTTACAATGATATTTTTATTATAATTGATATTTTAAACCAAATTAAGTTTATTTAAATTTATATTTTGCATTGAACTTTAAAATAAATATATTTATTTAAAATTTTACATTTAAATTTATAAAGTTGTTATTTTTAAACCAACTCTAACACTTTCTAGAAATTATTGATATATAAATATTTGAAATAATATTTAAATAAAGTTCAATGTAAAATATAATTTTAATCTTGTTAAAAATATCATTGTGACATTTATATAAAGGTTAAATTTTGTCTCAATTTGAATAGGAATGAAATTGCTTCAGTTTCAAAAAGATTGGGACCAAATTGAGAAAAAAATAACAAATATAGAGATTAAATCGATAATTTTCATATTCAACAGTGACATGTGGCACTAACACTACCACATCACACTGCCTTTGTCACGTAGTACAACATCAGCTTAACATGTGACAATTTTTTTTTTAAATTATAAAAAAATTAAACAAATTAAAAAAATATAAAAAAACTACGAGTTGACATGTGACACATATTACTGCATTACTAATGGAAATGACCTAATGACAACAAATTTTCCAAAATAGGGACCAAATTGAGACAAATAAAAAGAATGAGACCTACTTGAGATTTTCCTATGAAAATGGAAACCAATGGAATGATTTACCTTAATTATATATATTCATTCAAATTTTGAATTAGATTTGTTGAAAATTGATATCAAATTTCCTATAAGTGGAATTGGAATATACTTGTGGAATGTCGAATATAATTTTGTGTTTTCCATTTTTTCTAAGCCATTTTTGAGTTGCACGTGAGTTTCCTCTACTTCCATGAACTCTCTTTGTATGTTGGTGAGTTCTGCCATGTCTCGGGGTCATTGATTTGATCTTCTTGTGGTGTGTAGTTAGGTTTTCAAAGGGCAAAGTGGTGGGGAAAAGTTAAGGAGCAATTTAGGTGATGGAAGCTAATTCATTGGTCTTAGATGTTTGATTTTTTTTTGTGGATTGTTGAATTGAGGTATGTGATCTTCAATTTTATGAAATTAATATGCTTTAGGGTTTTGGTGTGTTATAAAATTTGGGGCTTTATACGGTATGTGCGGTGAGTGTGATGATTTTTGCTGGATTGATTTGTTTACCACGAATTTGACGTGTTTAGAACATGCATGATGCTTGAAATTGGGTTTCTAGTCATCTAGCAGTCTCAAATTGTATAAAATTTGGCTTTAGAGAGTTTTTCCCTATACCATAATTCAACACAAACCCAAGAGAGTTGTAGGAAATAAAGCAAGAAAAGCTATAACACGCTAAATTGCAAAACTCCAGAGATTGAATGGGATAAGACGAATGTAATGGCCAATAAAGATAAGCAAGAAAATTAAAGGACTTGAAACAAGATAACACTCAAATTGGAAGCCTAGGAATGACACTAGAATTGATTAAAAACAACAAGTAAAAACACAATAGAATGAAAGGAAACTTGTTCTAATCACAATATCCAAACTAAAACAAGTGAATGAGCTCACATTTGCTAAGGCCGAAATTTATGATTGATTAAAACAAGCTACTATTTGAGCAAATTCAAATGATCAACCACAATTTGATGCAAAATCTAAGAGCTATATACTTCACTCAACCAATTTCTGAACTTAAAATATCAATTTTAGCTCTCAATAAATTGCGATTAATCAGATACAAAAGGAAACAACAACATATTTAAAACAAAAATAGCAATTAAAAACATAAAATAAATCTACATTATTGGCCTAAATACAAGCCCATCATATCTTAATATCTTCCTTGGCCCAAGTAAATAAAAGTTGAAGCCCATGTGTCTCAACATGCTCCCACTCTTCTTGCATTCTTCTCAACATGCTTCTAGTAATTGGGTCTCTAGTTGGGCTTATGTCATAAGATTGGAGAATGCGCAAGAATGGACTGGTGCTCGAATGAAGGCTTAGCTAGGGCTCTAGATGAAAAAAGAGGAGGGAAATTTTAATCTGATGCCAATCCTTTTCAATTTACTTCTTACTTCTTTCTTAAACCCAATGTCAGCATAGAGTCATAGAGAGAACGACATTACACTTGGTTTTCACTTTAAAATATCAATTTACTTTATCTGACATGTTTCAATCGAAATTTATTTAATTTTCTTTACTCAATTTGCGTCGTCGTGGACGACGCTAAGAATGTTGTAGAGCTTAATTAATAATATAAATTAGAAATGTAAATTAGTGACTATCTTTGAAATTTTTTTCCTTTTTTGTCTTGTATAGCATCATCTTAGCCGACGTATGGTCGATGCTATTAGCGTCATACATATGGCCAACACATTTTGTTGGAAGCTAAAAGGAAACATTCTTGTAGTGGGTTATATGGTGGGAGTAACATGAGGTTCTAGTCTAGGATTTTTCCTTGACCTAAGACGCGAAGGGGATTAACCTTGTGAGTAGTGGGGTGAAACCCATTGGCAATGACTCTGCAGAGTAGTTGAGGCCACCACAAGTGCATGTTTATGGTGAACCTAATATCAATGCATGTATCAAGATAATTGAGTTTAGAAGAGACTTTGATTATATGGTTTATATTTATATGATTATGTTGAAGTGCATTGTATTTTGATAGGACGTATTTTATAAATATATGATTTTCTTTTTGGAAATTAGCTTACCCTCTTGTGTTTGTTTATCTTATCTGTGGTTGTCTCTCTCTTTTGCAATGATTGTCTTATTAGTGTGAACAAATGAAGATGCAGGTATAAAGGTGCCTTTGGAGGATGAGAAGCCATTGGTTCGAGTTGTGGGATGTTTTGGAAGCAATAGTGGTTAGTTTTGGTATAAGGCTTTTGTTGGTTTAATGTGGTTATATAAATGTCATATTTTTATAGTCCTATCTCTTGGAGGCTTGTATTAATATATTTTATACTCTAGATAATTGGTTTTGAATATTATTACGAAATATCTTATTTTATTAGTTTTATGTTACTAAAATGGGATGCGATATCGTATGTGTATTACTGCATGTAAATGATTATACGAAATGAGTTGTTATATATATATATATATATATATATATATATATATATATATATATGATGGATTATATGTACATTATTGTATGCTATATAAATACTTGGAATGATATTGTGTCCTATTATTTTTTATACTACAAAGTACATGAACTAATTAAGGAAAATATATATTTTTTATTTTATACATAATTTAAATTGATATCAAGTGATAAAAAAATGAATGAGGTTTATGCACTTTGGTAGAGTATGTGCAATGAACCATCCTAACACAAGAGAGTTGAGGTGGATTCTAATATTCTTTGAGATGGATTATGTGTTATTTTATTATCAGACGTATAAAATGAATTTTTTTAAAGACATTGAATATAACAAATTTCCTTAATGTCATTGGAGATGCAACTGAAGATTTATGTAGTATTGTAATGTAAATCATGTATAGTTGAATTTCTTTAAATTGAGAATATATAATTAGGACTATTACTGATGTAAAAATATATCATAATTATATATATATATATATATATATATATATATATATATATATATATGATGAATCCTAGCTTCAAGAATGACAAATGGAATATTGTAGAATTGGATGTAGCAAAAGCACTTTGAAGTGATTTGGTTTAGTGGAAGGGGGTTGTATGGTGTAAGAAGGGTGCTCTTTATAAAGGTTAGGCCAATTCTATAGGAAGGAGACTCGAGGAAGTCCTAAGGGAATATCTTGCCTAGATGACTCACAAAGAAGAGAGTTATGGAGTGATCTCAATAGAGTTTTCTTACTATCTTCATGAATGAATTACAATGAGGTGGATACCTCAATTTATAGGGATGAAGGTCTCCAAATTCAAGATGAAAAGGGGAGACAAAATTCAAATGAATTCCCCCATGTGCTCCTAAAGAGGTGCTGCACATTGTTGATCAAGTGCAGAGTGGCACTAACACTTCCATGCTTTGCAAAATATGAAAATATGTTCAATGTGAGTTCTCCTAACTTAGGTGACCAGCCTAGAATTTTGATTGGGCTAATTGAAGCCCAATTGAAACCTTAGGTGATCTCATGATCCAAACCTAAAGACAAGAAACCTATAAAGTTTAGTCTAAATAAAAGGTCCAAATGAAATCCTACTCTATTCGGCCAAAATACAAGGCCTAATAAAATCTAATATACTTGGCCCAAATACAAGGCCCAAAGATATCTAATCTTTACATTTTACTAATCATTATAGTTGGACCTTTTCAAAGATGATTTTGGGCCCAATAAGGTTGTTGAACGCACAATTATAAGCTATTGATTTAAACTCTACATCTTGTGTCTCTCTTATTTGATAGATGATATAATTGTGTGAAAGTCATCAAAATATATATATATATATATATATATATATATATATATATATATATATATATATATATATATATATATATATTTTTTTTTTTGATACTTTATATATATTTTAAAATTATGCGCTGTTTGATGATAATGTAAAAATTATATGATTACATTAAGTTATTAATTTTATTTATCGATATAATTTTGCATTGTCGAATAGTATAAATATTTTGGACAATTTCCAAAATAAACAATGACATATAAAAATAAAATGGATGATAATTATGTTATTAAAGTTACTTAGATAAATATAAAAAAGTATACAAAAATTGGGAAATAAACTTTAAAAAATTTCATGTAGTATACAAAAATATGAACTTGAAATATAATATCATAAAGAGGTAGAAGAGAGTGAGCAAAGGTCATTTACGTCCTTTCCAAGAAATAACAAGATATTTTATTAATAAAATATTATTTCACATAAATCTCATAAATGTCCTTTTTTAAGTAAAATATAATTATCTATATAAAAAAATTCCTTTAAGAAGTTAGTTTTTTTCACCATAAAATTTTTCAGTAAAGATAGTGTTATATATTATTACTTAGGAAATTCCATGATAAGGAGATTAAATGAGAGAAATTTAAATTTACGTTGAAATTAAAGTAGGTGAAAAGAGGAGAGTGAAACTCATCCATATGCTTTTTTATATATGATAATGATCTTTTAACTTATTTTTTTTATTCACTTTTAATTTATTATTTTAATTATCATTATATCATCACATCACATCACTAAATAATCAAAATAAATAATTTAACGGTGATTAAAATAATAAATTAAAGTGAATAAAAAGAATAATTAAAATATTATTATCCATTCACGTGACATCAATTAATGATTTTGGTAAATGTTAGACACATATAGAAAATTAAGTGCAAGCAGTTGATAAGTAAAGTGTGAACTTCAATAAAATACTATTATTTTTAACACCTAACAAGAACTGCACCAGAACCCAAATGTGAATAAATCAACAAAAAGGATTTGGTTTTAAAGTGCAGAAATAAATAAGAACAAAAAAAATTCCAAACCAATAATTAGTAATCAATTAGAAACACATTTGACTCGGTCTTTAGACTTATTGGTCATTGAGTAGTACTTGGTCATAAAATATACTTAATTTCACTTTGTTATTATCCGTTTAGATTTGCATCACATTGACGTGCCCGCAACAAACAAATGTAGGACTTTGTCATAATTTTCATTCCTAAACATCGATTTTATGTCACCCATTTGCATATTTCATTTTTTCTCACATTCATTTTTTGTTAGCTAGAAATATATTTTCTTTTATCTTTTTCTTAAACAAAATCCATAGAAACAAGACAAATACTTCACAAATTTACTTTGTGCGGAATTTCTAGGATAAGATTTTTTGCAGAACTAATTTTTCTGAATAAAATTTCTGACATGGGTTTTCCAAAACACTCCACATAAAATGCATTTCGTGAAAAACCTTATCTTTTGAAAAGAACCTTATCTCTTTTTTTTCTTCCTCTGCAGCAATGGCAAGCAACGGCAATGGTGAAAGCAGTGACAACGACGATGAAAGGAAGTTATTTTTATTAGGGGTACAATTAATAATTATAGAGGTGCAGGAAGTAATAACCTTAGAAAATGGATCAGAGTACCCAACTAGTTCCGAATGAAATGGGTTTGAATCACGCTGACCCGGGACAAGATATCAGCTTTATCACTCCTATTTATGTTGCTTTTTCTAAAAAAAATAAGGTAAATATAACCGATTTATCTCTTAATAATATAATAAATTGGTTTTTGAAATCAGTAAAATAGAAAAATATTTCTTAAATTGAAAATTATGAATTAACTTTTTCTTTTCCCTCTCTCTTCTTTCTAAACTAAGGGTTTAGCTCACAGGAACTCACGCACCTCATCTCCATCGCAGTACACCGCACGGGATCGCACCGCACCACCGGACCTGCACCGTTCCGCTGCACCTGCACTGCACTGCACAGCCGAACCTACGCTGCGTCGTTGCGCCTGAAACTTCGTCGTGGACGAGAGGAGTTGCAACGCCGAACAACGGAGCTGATATATCGAAGGTGGTGAAATAGGTCAGCGTTTTCGATCACGAAATAGGTCAGCGTTTTCAACTTCGGTCTTCTCTTCTTCTTCGATTAGGGTTTTCGATTTGGGATTCAATTTCTGTTTTCGATTGGATTTTCGATTTGGGTCGTTGGGGTTTTGGTTTGGTTTTAAAATGCGAATGCCAACGACATGTTTTCTCGTCGTTTTGTCTCGTTCTTCGAACTCGCTGACTCACTCTCGAACTCATGAACAGTGGCATCACGGGCAGACTCGTACGGGTGTACGAGTCAACCCGCGAGTTTGATAACCTTGGAAGGACATGTGTAATTGGAGTAGAGTAGTGTAATAATCGTTGAAAACGGCATGCCGTGTGGGCTGAAGTTATTTGTGAGCTGTTAAAAGAAAACTTGCATATGGTATAAAGTTCGAAATGCTTAGGTAGTGGACTGGAGTCTTTGACTGGTAGATAATTGGCATATTTATTGGTGCTTCTGTTTGCTTCTTTTAGTATAGCTAGATTTTGGTTGGTGATATCACTAACCACAATCTGTAATTAATTATTTCATAAATTAGTAGCTCTATGGTAAGTGCTCTTTGACTAGGTATTTTGATCTAATATGGAGTTCAACACCTTTGGCACCAAAATTTTGTTAGGATGTGTGCCTCTCTTTACCTTTTTCGTTGATTCTTGGGACCATGATGATAATGTCGATATTAAGGTTGATGACACCATTGATAGCGTGAGAAATTGTTACATGTGACCCAATAGCGGGAAATACGAGGCCCAAGAGGATGGTCAATAGGCCTGTTGGTTGGTTTGATTTCATTCACTAATACCATGCATTTTATTAGGACTCATTTTCATTGTAGAAGAAGTTTGTTAAGATTTGCAACGTTGTTGTTTGGCCTTATATACTCTGTACTGTGCATTGACTGAAGGCAGAGAAAAGTATTTCCTATTCCTTCTTTTATCCCTTCTTAGGAGGTAGCCTGACCTCAAATTCAGTGCACATCTGGATGTAGTTGAAAATTTATTTGCGTAAAATATTGAAAAAACAGTTTAGTGGTGCTTGGATGTGAAAAGTTGCATTAAATCATTTAATCTGGACAGAGAAGATTGTGGTTCTTTTTTGTCATGATTCCTGAATTATTTTATTGATATGCATTATAAAATGTTTTTCATACCACCTTTTGGTACTTAAATATTCCATTTATGGTCGAAACAGGTGCTTGATATGCAGATGATGAAGAAGAAGAAATCAGATGTAGAAAGGCAGCAGGACGACTACAATGAATTTAAGAGCAATGCAGATAAAGATGATAGTCAAGACAAAAAGGAGGAGAGGAAGAAGAAAAAACTGAGTGAAGAAGGTAAAAGTAAGGAGTATAATGAATTTGAAAGAAATGAAGCTGAAGATGATGCCCTAAGTAAGAAGAGGAAGAAGAAAAAATTGAGTACAGAAAGCAAAAGTAAGGAGTATGAAGTCTTTGAAAAGAATGAAGGTGAAGGTGATGCCGAAGGTGAAGGTGAGGAGAGGAAGAAGAAAAAACTGAGTGAAGAAGACAAATGTAAGGAGTATAATGAGTTTGAAAACAATGAAGGTGAAGATGATGCCCTGGGTAGGAAGAGAAAGAAGAAAAAATTGAGTAAAGAAAGCAAAAGTAAGGAGTACAATGTCTTTGAAAGGAATGAAGGTGAAGTTGATGTCAAAGATAAGAAGAAGAAGAAGAAGAAAAACAAACTGAGTGAAGAAGCCAAAAGTAAGGAGTATAATGAATTTGAAAGCAATGAAGTTGAAGACAATGCCCAAGGTAAGAAGAAAAAATTGATTCAAGAAAGCAAAAGTGAGGAGTATAATGTTTTTGAAAGGAATGGAGGTGAAAGCCATATCGAAGGTAAGAGGAAGAAGAAAAAGCTGAATAAAGAAGGCAAAAGTAAGGAGTATAATGAATTTGAAAACAATGATGGTGAAGATGATGCCCAAGGTAGGAAGGGGGAGAAGGAAAAATTGAGTAAAGCAAGCAAAGGTGAGGTGTATAATGTCTTTGAAAGGAATGAAGGTGAAGATGATGCCAAAGGTAAGAGGAAAAAGGAGAAGAAAAGAAAACATTGTGAAGAAAGCAAAACTGAGGAGTATAATGTCTTTGAAAGGAATGAAGGTGAAGATGATGCCAAAGGTAAGAAGAAGAAGAAGAAGAAAAGAAAACATGGTGAAGAAGGCAAAAGTAAGGAGTATAATGAGTTTGAAAACAATGAAGGTGAAGATGATGCCCAAGGTAAGAAGAGGAAGAAGAGAAAATTGAGTAAAGAAGGTGAAGATGATGTTGAAGGTAGGAAGAGTAAGAAAGGAAAAATGATTGAAGACGGCAAAAGCAAGGACAAAAATATGATGACAAAGAATAAAGCCAAGGCAGATAATGGCGACTCTCCTAATCCTGCAAACAGTGGATTATCCAAACCCAAACGGGTAACTTTTTCTGATGAAGTGGAGGTTTGTTGTGATGGTTTAGTTCGTGGGAAACGGTTCACACCAGAAGAAGATGAGCAGATTAAATCTGCTGTTTATAATTTTATAGAGTCTCGTGGTTTGGGAGATGAAGGTCTAGATATGGTTCTCCATTGCAGGGCTCATAGGGAAGTTAGATATTGTTGGAAGGAAATTGCAGCAGCCTTACCCCACAGGCCACTTTATAGTGTGTACACTCGTGCCCATATTTTGTTTGAAAGGAGTGAGAAGCGAGAGTGGACACCTGAAGAGTATGAATTTTTACGGAAGGTGAAGGAACAGCATGGATCTAATTGGAGACAAGTAGCGGATGCATTGGGCAAAAATCGAATTCATGTAAAGGATGCATGGCGCAGAGTGAAATTAAGTAATACAAATAAAGGACGATGGACCCAAGAGGAGTATCAAAAGTTATTTGATTTAGTGAACCTGGACCTACGTGTGAGGGCTTCACAGGGTTATAGAAAATCAAAACATGGTATGTTACGAGATAATATTGGTTGGGAGGCAATTGGTGAGAAGTTGGTCACTAGAAACTCCGTGAGCTGCTGCCACAAGTGGTATGATAAATTAAGATCACCCATGGTTGCTGCTGGTGCATGGAGTGATACCGATGACTATCGCCTTGTTGATGCTTTATATAATTTGGATGCCTGCTGCATGGAGGAGGTGGATTGGGACCATCTGCTTGAGCATAGGACTGGTGAGGCATGTAGAAAACGGTGGAACCAAATTGTCCGATATATTGGAGACCATGGAGGGAAGTCATTTGCTGAGCAGGTTGAGATTCTTGCAAAAAGATATTGCCCCGACTTATTGGAAGTAAGAGAGGCATTTGATGCAAAACCTTTGGTTTGTTGAGATTATTGTTTTTAAAAATGTATTGATTTATGATTATGTTCTTGTGGGATCATCCAACACATCAGAAACTGTATTCTATTTGCAGTTAGTTTTTAGTAGTGTTTTCTTATATTGAACTTTACCTTGCAAGTTATTTGAGAATGCTACTTATCGCTGGTTGTTGGATTTTTGTCTATTATTAGTCTTGCTAATTCCAATGTGGTGAGAAACAAAATCTTTTAGGTGCATATACGGTCGCTCAAATAAAGGGTATCCTTATAGATGATACAGGATGACATGTTCCTGGCTAATTGTGCACAATTCAGATGGGCATTTCATGCTCAATTAATCATCTTAGAAAAATGTACTATGCTGTGATTTTGTTCTGAAAAGAAGAATGAGTCGCCTTTGCGTTGCAATGAGATATGTTATGCGAATAATCAAATTCTCCAACTCTATTTGACGTTTTTTTAATTGTTTCTTATAAATAATTACTTTAGGAGTAGAAATTATGGGTTGGAAGGAATATAAAGGATAAATATTAAATTTGAAATAAAATGAAATTGAAAAAGACATGGTAGCAGACTTTCCAGGATAATTGTAGATGGGTTTGATTGTTAAGAATTGTATATTGGAGGAGGCTTGTATCAGGTGAAGGCTATTTTTATGCTACTAACTCTTTTATTAATATTGGGTTATATTTTTTACATTATTCATTTCTATGTATTATTTTAGTTAGAGTATTGATGCATTATTTTAGTTGTATGTTTTGAATCTTTTTGTTAGCATCAAGTTATTTCAATTATCTTAGTGTTTTATTTGTGTCATACTTAGCTATTTTTATCTTTGAACATTTCCACATTTGGAGAATTGGAGATTGTTTGTTGAGATGGAACACATTAACGTTTGTTACAATTGGAAAATTAAAAATTAGATTTTGTTAGATAACAAAATACCCATTTTAATTTCTTGGAAAATTTATCATTCTGCAGCAATTTTTTAAGAAATTATCAAAATTTGGAAAGTCATGCTTAAGAAGTATGAAGTATAACAAGAAATCAGGATTTCAACTTTTTATTTTTTATTATTTTTAATAACACAAATGTTATATTTATTTTATAATATTTTTTTTATTAAAATACAACTTCTACCTTTTGTATCAAAATTATATTTGTTAAAATACGACTTTAATAAATAAAAATAAAAGTTATACCTGATAAGTACGGTTTCACTAAAAAATAGTAAAAAATATGTTTAATAAACATGACTACAATAAACAAAAGTATAACAAACACATTCTGGTAAATTTTCCTGACTTTTTTAAACATTCGCAACCTAAAAGCAACCTGTATATGAAAGGATAACTTCCTATTAATACTTTTTTTGATTACATTCTGTATAAAGATGTAAGGACGCGAGTTTCCATTTTATAAATTTGTCTAGCTTTCTAGGTTTTATACTGATCAAATAAAGTTGTTAGTAACACCCTTTCATTTATTTTTTTTCTATAGTATCTAAACCTTCATTTTTCTTCCACATCACCAAAATACACTATCTTATGATTTAATTGTAATCCATGAGGAAGTTAACTCAAAAGCAAAGTAAAAATTAAAAAGCAGATTATATCTTCACTTCGACTATGAAAAATTAAATATATAGAAGCCAAAAAGTTAAACGGTCGATGATCAATAGCTCCACTGAACAACTCAGTCGAATATCCCAATGAAGACATCTCATCTGAAATGAAAGATTACAAACCATTTATACTTGGAACTATTGCATAACTAACTAACGGAAAACCTAGCTTTGGAAACAGAATACAGGTACATGTTATTACATGTTAAGATGAAGTAATCAATTTCTCCAATATAAAGGATTCTATGCGTGGATCCGCACGGTAAGGAAGACCACTCCGTGCTCCTAGATCCCTGCACTTGGCACCTGCCTGAAGTGGCAATAAAATGAATAAGCTCAACCTGACCCATTCCATCAATGCTAAGGGTTCAGTATGTGGAGTCATTTGTGGGCAAAAAATTATCCAATCGAATAATAAAAAATATACTTTAGTTCAATAGATTGTTCAAATTGCAGTACAAAATAAGGCCATGCATATACTACATTGTATTTGTGTGTGCACGTGCAATGACAATTGAGTATAAGATCGCATACCACATTAGCAGCAAAGGATAGCATTGTCTCTGGTGTAAACTTGGCACAGATAGCTGAAAATAATAACCACAGAACAGATGTCATCGGTGTATTCAGAGAAGTTAAATACGGTTTCAGGAAGAATAAACATAAGACACGTGGAAGTTTATATGCAAGTCGTACATCCTGATATCATGGCCTTGCCAAAGACTATGAGGAAAAGATATAGCAAAGCTGTAGAATTTACCATAGATTACAGCCCCAATAAAAGCATCCCCAGCACCAGTGGTATCAACAAGCTCTGACTGTGGAATACTCTCTGCTGTTCCAACATATAACTTCGCACTAACTGTTCCTATCCCCTCTGCCTTCAATTTCGCCACTGACTGGGTGAATTAAAGGGAAAAAAGTATGACTCAGTTGAACAAAATCCAAACAAGGACGTGAATTTTTTAAGTTACAATCCCTGTTCCTAGAACCGCAAGGATCCAAGCACTTGGCTTTAGTTTGAATGACTGTAGAATACTTTTATTTATCTCTAACACTGTTATCAATATACACAATTAACTCTGAAAATATAAGAAATTAGTATGTAGAAGAGATTAAGTTGAACGCTGCAATCCCAAAGATTAAACAAAGAGTGGCAAGGAATACTAAACACAAGTTGCTCAATCTTCCTTTGTATTGGTTTACACGTAGACAAAGATTGCCTTGGCGGTTTAATGGTTTCAGAGTCTTCCATGTCAAAGATTGGCAAAGGAATGTAGGTTATTAAATTTGGTCATCTCTGCAAAGGTTTTCTGGCATCCCTATCCTTTATTAATATGAGTTTTAGAGGCTATGATCATAACGCTTTGCAAAAAATGTCTAGCTCATGTTAGTGAGACAATATATTCACCTTGTGAATGTCTAAAAAACATGCTCCAATGCTTGGTTTACGCATTATAACACTGGTGTAAATTGTGCATACAACAATTCACTTCAGTGATTTGAAATTGGCTCAAACGGAAGATAATCCAAAATAAGAGCTATAGAAAGATCTCATATAGTATAAACACACCATTTAGTGCTGTGTCTGCAAGTTGGACACAGACACTTCTACAACACACTGCTCAGACACTATTTAAAATCTTTTAACGGAAAAATTGTACTTGTTCGTAGCCAGTTAAACTATTGACAATTTCATTTAAGAAATTCTTAAGATAATGTCAAGAAATTATCCTCCATGTCCTTATTGCACAAATTTTAGAATTTCTTCTGTCTCTACGTTTGTGTTAGTGTCCAAGCTTAACATCTAAGAAAAATTTGAAGCCCTTACCAAATACATTAGTACATCGTAAATGGTTTTACAAAAGAGAGAAGTGATAGCAACACTCTCAGTAGTATTAGTTAAAATTAATTGAAAAGAAATGGGAACCATAGAGATTTGTGATTTTCAATAAATTTCAGCCAATAAAATAGAGTAACATTTGCCTTACTAAAAGCTGGGTGTTTGATATAGCCCAACAACATCAGTTGTTCTAAGTAGCCTAGCCTACCCCATACAGTGTCATAAAGCTTGGGTGAGATTTCAGTAATACCAAAATCAAGGAAAAATAATTCTGGGTTTTGTTGACATTACTGATGATATGCAGGTTGGAGTGGATAGACTCTTATTCCTTTTTAACTCCAATGATTCCAATAAGGTGTCTGCATCCACTTCTTCTGCAGAAGGACCTGCTGCCAGAAAACGCTCAGTAAATAAAACTCTCTTTACATGAAAACCGAATAAAACATGCTAATATAATATGGCTACTATCATCTATACGTACCATCAACCCTTCTCTCCAGCATTATGCATCCATCTTTTCCCAAAGTTACAATCACAAATTTTATGTTGGGCAACATTAAAAGCATAGAAACAAGTGCTTGTGGAACAGTGGATGCCTCTGTCCATGCCTGTCAGCAGAAAAGAGTACATATTTATTAAATAATTAAACCCACAGAATGGAGTAAAAATAAGGTTTCAGTAAAATAAATGGGTATATAGGTGTATGAAATAAAAAAAAAAAAGTTACGGCAACCAAAAAAGGAAAATGATATGTACCATTGGAATCAGGAAAGCAGTGTCCCTTTTCCATCACAAAAAAAATAGCATACAGATTAGATAACTGAAATGAATAGCGTGCTAATGTGCCTAATTACAAATATGAGCGTGCCACACGCACAAAGGAAGAGAATAGTTTTTTCTTTTCTTGAGAGATGACACAGCATATATTTTACAAAGTAAATAAAACATTTATTGATTGGCTGGGAACAGCAAAGTGGACTGTTAAAATCAATTCAACATTTCTGAAATGAAAACAATATTGATGAGAAAATCTGGTATAATACATTTGTCATCAATTTTAGAGAAAAAACACACTTACCTTTGGAAACTTCGCTGAGCATACAACATAATCAGCTAGTTTTAGGAGATCGTCCAACCCTTCCCTTGGCCTTTCTGCATCAATTAAGATGGGTATATTCTTTTTAACTGCCTGCACTGAAAAAATATAAAATTTTGTTTGCTTCCCTTCGGATGAAGCTCTCTTTGTCCATCCCCAACTTCCTTTAACAGCAGGGGAAAACAGATAAAAGAGAGAAATGTGTAAACGGTACTTGTAGTATTCACAAACTAGTAAAACTATACACGTAAAAAGCTCTCCCTAAGATTGGTTGGTGGGTTCCACCCCGCTCCCCCTTAAATTTTCCCTTTTTCGATTCAATAAGTGTATGCTTCTTTTAAATTTTGCATGCTTCAAGCCTTCAGCTTCTATTTTCCTTCTTGCTGATTCCACTATGAAATATGACTAGGCCTTATAAATTGCATCAGAGTTGCAAATAAATTGTACAGATGATAACCTCTTGGGCAACAAGTAGAGCAGTGTCAGGCAACCTGCCATCAAAATAAGCAATTTTCGCTCCATCCAATGCAGATAACAAACTTGATTTTGGCAGGTTGTCTGGTATCATTGGAGGATATCCTGGGGTATGTATACAAGTACGGGTCTTCCTGAAAAATCACACTTAAAATGAGTCAGGTTACCATTAAAATTATCAACAATCTCCCTAGAAGATAGCAATGAAATCAGGTCACAATGCATAAAGAACTCAATTTATAATGAATAATGATAGCAAATAGTTTTTTTTTTTTTTTTTTTATTTT
>Ga0209589_1006902_pt1 | contig 18519 bp, 19 predicted proteins | sample CowpeawhiteBW_FD_187525 | JGI IMG/M metagenome (GOLD analysis project Ga0209589, IMG submission 187525) | Root nodule microbial communities of legume samples collected from California USA - Cow pea white BW (SPAdes) (version 2) | ecosystem: Host-associated > Plants > Roots > Nodule | place: USA...
ACCTCTACGCAAAAAGGAAATTATTTTCTGTGAAAATTGGTCTGTCATGCACAAAAACTTAATGGTAAATGGTTTTTCTAGGATCTGGAGTTGATGTTTACACATCCTCTGGTGGTTGTGGACTTTAACCAATGATTGCAATGGGCTAGATTCATTTAGTCATTGTCGTGTTGCTTGATTTGGGGACTTTTAAGCTTTCATCAATTTGTCATTAGGGTTGTGATTGGTTGATCCTACACAACCTGTTTGGATACACACTTAGAAATGAGCATCTCAACTTGAAAAAAAATTATATTATACCATGAGGCACATGCATAGAATCATATCCGTAAACATTGTTGACTCATGGGATATGGTAATATGTACAATTTCTAAATCACATATTAAGTATTTATCATTAAAAGATTGTTGACTCAACTATTCATAGTGTAGATTTTCAATGACGCATCTCCAATGGATCAAGGAGTCTTGAAGGAAGTTCGTGAGCAATGGGCTTCGTTTCTTTAAGTGTTTATATAAGATGATGTTAGGTGTTTTATGACTTATAGAGTAATTCGGTTTGGAGTAGTATTATATTTTATATAAACATTAGATTCTATTTCATGTAAATATTAGATTAAATGAGATTTGTTTCTGGATGTTTTGGATAATTATATACAGGTTTGGTATGTGGTAGGAAGCATAAACATTTTTTCTTAAAAAAATAAAAAATCACTTTTTATACCGGTTGAGGTCATACTTGGTGTAAAATGTGTAATTTTTTATACCGGTTGGAACCATAATTGGGTATAGTAAATCGTTTCTTCTTATATAACTTTTCTTTTCCAAGAGAACTTTCTATACCGGTTTTAGAAATGGTATAAAAAATAATTTTTTTTATACCTGTCATGTAACCGATATAGAAAGATCAAACATTCTATACCACCTGCATCTATACCGTTGCTAGAACTGGTATAAAAGACCTTTTTTAACCGGTATAAAAAGCCTATTTTACACTAGTGTATTATTAATATTAATATTAATAATAATTATATAATAATATATCAATAATAATATTAATAATAATTAATAATATTATTATTTATTATTAATATTATTATTAATAATTTGTAATAATAATAATATTAATATTATTAATAATATAATTATATTACTGATATATAATTATTAATAGTATTATTAATATATGAAAATATTATTATTAATAATTATATAATAATATTATTATCATATAATAATAATAATATTATTATTATTATTATTATTAATAGTAGTATTATTATTATATTTTAACAATGATGTTGCATGTACAGAGACCAAATAGTGACCAAGTTTCAACCAGGGACCATTTCCAAATTAAGTTCAAACTTCAGGGATCAAAAACATATATTAAAACAAAAGTAAAAAATTTGCTTAAGAAGTCAAGTACAATTTCTTTGTCAAGAAGTTATCATGTCTCTCACACTTTCAAGTGATTTGCAAGTTGCAACCTTTCTTCTTCCTGTTTAGCTTCCACAATTCTCCAAAGGAGCTTACACACAACACAAATACTTTGGCAACTTTTCTTAGTTAATACACTACAACCTAGTAAACAAATTTCATTATCATGTTATTAATATTCTCACCTTAACCTTCAATTCATGAAAGATTGGCTTATTTTTTGAATTTATTTTTATCAATGATACATAGGGTGAGGACATATTCATCATTATGGGAAAATAATCTACAATTGATGCATATTTTTATCAATGATATATAAAGTTTTTTCAAGGAAGTCATATCATTTTGTGAGAAGCACGAAATCAATGTTCTTGAGATGACTACCTTGTATATTCCTAGAAGATGTCAACTCAGAAATATGCTGATAACATTACAACTGAACATTATTATCATATTAATTTGTTCATTGTTACACTTGGTACTCACTTGCATGAGCTTAATAATAGATTTTGTGTTAATATGGTGGAGTTATACTTACTTTGAGTGCAATTCTAGATCCAAAAGGGCTTTGCAAATCATTCAATTTAGAGAAATTTTGTGAATTGACAATATAGTTTTATGTTGATGATTTTACATAACAGGAAAGATGCATCTTAGAATACAAGTTGCATCTTGATGTTCCATTTCATTCTGAATTGAGAAATCTATCAACAATTTTTGAACTATGTCAAGGAGATTGATAAAAACAAGAAAATATTTGACTTATCTATTGATTGATCGTTTAATTCGATTAGTATTAACTTTACATGTTTCAACTGCTACAACGAAAAAACCTTTTTCAGCTATGTAGATTGTGAAAAATAGACTCAGAAACAAGATGAAAGATGAATTTTTAACTGATTGTTTGATTATCTACATTGAGAGAATGATTGTTTAGAAATTTCATACATATTATATTATTGATGAATTTTATGACATGAATTTCTAGACGATTATTTGATCATCTACATTGAAAGAATGATTTTTGAGAAATTTGATACATATTTTATTATTGATGAAGTTTATGACATGAAGGAAACACAACTTAATAAAATGTAACATGTACTTATTTATTAAATTTTATTTCCTTCCGACCTCTTTTCTTGAATTTGTGATCCCTTCTTGAATTTATGATCCGTCCCTTGGCTACGACCAAATCCAACTCTACCGTGCAGAAGACACCACCTAGCATAGACTTTAACATTGCTATGAATACTTTGAATACTCGACATGATTTTTTTATTATTTTAAACGTAAATAAATTTAGGAGAAATAATATTCACATTAAGTGAATTTAAGGAATTTAACCATGAATAAATGATAATAATCCTATGATTAAAAAGAAAATATGAGTATTAAATAAGGGTAGGGTAAATAAATGAAAAATTAAGCTGATTATTTTTATAAAAGAATTGTATTCCGGCATAAAATACCTTTCCGTAATATTTAAAAATTTGCATGTAAATAGATGAATCACCCAAGGTCCAAAATTTGTATGCCTACTTACATATAAATAATTATTCATAAATAACTAAAAATAATTATTTTTAAGTAATTAATGTGCACAAGGGATCTTGACTAGGGATGTCAAAAAAATCTGTACCCGCGGGTATCTGCGGATAAAACCCGCAACGGATAGAAAATAGATATTAAAAATGGATACTCGCTACCCGCGGGTACGGATATTTTTGATACCCACATGTTAATGGGGCGGGTATGGGTATCATAGTATCTGTACCCGTGGATGAAGTTAGTAATTGGACAACATGAAACTTTATACAATGTTGTAAGATGTGGGCATTGATGAAGTTAGTAATTTCTTTAATATTTCATTCAAAAATAAACTACAAAATAAATTGTTAGTGATCCAAGCACTAATTATGGTTGATTATACAGAGTTTTCTAGCTTGATTATCATAGAGTTTTCTTTACTATGTCTCTGAATTTTTTCGATTAAATTATGATAAATTATATGAAAAAAAAAATCAAATTCTTTACATGTTTCGAAACATGGTATCCATAATCCAATTGTTAAATTAACTGAGCCATTTCTTAAAGGGCAAAAGAATTACATTAGGAGTTTGATATTAATTATATAGAATGTAATAAAGAAAACATTCTCAAATATGAGAATATCTAACAAGTAAAAGAGATGAAATTAGAAAAAATAATTTAAAATATGATCCACATTAAATACAACTTCAAAACTATAAACTTTTAATGTATTATTTTGGCTCTCCAAAAATATTAGTCAAGATTAGGGATGTCAACGGGACGGGTAGGGTACGGGTAATAGCTCCCATGTACCCTACTTGCTGGATAAATATTTGCCCCGTACTCGTACCTTTATCCGTCGGGTATTCGTTATGCGGGTACCTGCCTATTTTTTTCATATAATTTATCATAATTTAATCGAAAAAATTCAGAGACATAGTAGAGAAAACTCTATGATAATCAAGCTAGAAAACTCTGTATAATCAAGCCACAATTAGAAAATAGTTATGAAAAAACACATAGTACATTTCCACATTCATAAAAAATGAATATATAAAATTTCATGGAAAAAAATTAATGTTAACTATGAAATTAATATTTCATAGATAAGATAGAGTTACTTTTTCTTTCAAGAAGTTAGAGAAAGTTATGATTCTAATTATTAGAATCAATACCAAAGATATTATGTCAATAATATTATCCCAATATCTTTGGTATTATGCCCGTGTATTATTTCTCATGTGTGCAGCCATCATTATCAATTATTTCCTATATTGTTTATTGTATTCAATGATGACTTTATAATAGAGATTATGAGTGTACTGTATTGTGTTTATATAAACACAACATCTGTATTACAAAAGCATTGCAATATTTCTCCATTTTATCTTTTTTCGTTTCAAAGCTCTTAAGCTTGAAGGCTCTCGATCCAATCATGTCTTCCGTAGCCAACACAAATCACAAAAATGACCTACCCACAAATGTTTCTATCAGGTTGGACAGAGATAACTATCTCCTATGGAAGTCACTAGTTCTTCCATTGATAAGAACGTTGCAAACTTGATGGCTACAAACTAGGAATAAAAAAAATGCCCATAGCTGTTTGTCACTACAAGTGACAAAACTCAGAAAACCAATCCTGACTATGAAGAGTGGATTGCACATGATCAAACTCTCCTAGGGTGGCTAAGAAATTCAATGGCCATTGATATTGCAACATAGTTGTTGCATTGTGAAACCTCCGAGGAACTTTTGGATGAAGCTCAAAGCCTAGTAGGTGCACATACCAAATCAAGGACAATCTACCTCAAGTTAGAATTTCACAACACTTGCAAAGGAGAAATGAAGATGGATCAATATCTTCTCAAAATGAAGAACCTTGCTGATAAATTAAAGTTGGCAGGATCACCAATCTCCAACTTAGATTTGATGATTCAAATGCTAAATGGACTGGATGCTAATTACAATCCGGTGGTGGTTAAATTATCTGATCAAATCAACCTTAGTTGGGTTAATCTATAAGCCCAACTATTGGCTTTTGAAAGAAAAATAGAATAGTTGAATAGTTTCAATAATCTTTCAATGAATTCTTCAGCAAACCTTGCAACTAAAACTGATTTCAGAAACAATAAACCAGGGACACAAGGTAATTGGAGGGGCTCAAACTTTAGAGGAGGTAAAGGAAGAGGTAGCTCTAAACCCATATGTCAAGTATGTAATAAGATCGGACATATAGAAGTAAATTGCTTTTATCGTTATGATAAGTCAAACACAGGTTCAAATCATAATGCTAAAAATAACGAGAGAAAATCACAATGCTTTCATAGCCTCCCCCTACCACAATCAGGGCTATGAATGGTTTGATAGTGGAGCTAGCAACCATGTGACCCATCAAAATGAGAAACTTCAAGATCTCAATGAAAACAATGGTACGACTTTTTCTCTCTTAGTTGGAAATGGTGAAAGATTGAAAATATTGGCCTCAAGCATAACTAAATTGAATAACCTCAACTTGCATAATGTTCTATATGTTCCATAAATAACAAAAAATTTGTTGAGTGTATCTAAGCTAATTGCCGAAAATAATGCGCTGGTTGAATTTGATGCAAACTACTGTTATGTGAAGGACAATTTGATAGGGAAATACTACTAAGAGGGAAACTTAGAGATGGATTATACCAACTTTCAAGTGTCAAATCTCAAGTCAATAAAGATCCATATGTCTACATGTCACTAAAGGAGAATTGGCATAGAAAGCTTGGACACCCTAACAATAAAGTCTTAGAAAAGGTGTTGAAGATTTGCAATGTTTAGACATCATCACGTGATCAATTTTCATTATGTGAAACTTGTCAATTTGGAAAACTTCATTTGTTACCATTTAAATCCTCTTCCTCTCATGCTAAAGAACCTTTAGAATTGATTCACAGTGATGTATGGGGACCTGCCCCAATTTTATCTCCCTCTAATTTTAAGTACTATGTTCTTTTCATTGATGATTACAACAGGTTCACTTGGATTTTTCCTTTGAAACAAAAATCAGAAACAATACACGCTTTCACTCAATTCAAAAGCCTGGTTGAAAATCAATCTAACAAGAAGATAAAAGCTCTTCAATGTGATGGTGGAGGTGAGTTTAAACTTGTCCAGAAAATAGCCGTTGAATCGGGAATCCAATTTATAATGTCTTGCCCGTATACCTCTCAGCAAAATGGTAGAGCTTAAAGGAAACATAGACATGTGACTGAACTAGGGCTCACACTTTAACACAGGCTAAAATGCCTTCACACTACTGGTGGGAAGCTTTCTCTACCTCAGTTTATCTCATCAACAAATTGCCATCATTAGTTAACCCAAATGAAAGTCCTTTTTCATTATGATTTGTTAAAAGACTTGATTATGATGCTCTAAAGTCGTTTGGTTGTGCCTATTATCCTTGCCTTAAACCATACTGATGTGATCCCAACAAGGCTTATAGCTTGGGTCAACGCCTAGGCCCAAATCATGCTCAAGGCCCAATACATGACCCACATGCACCTTCAAGCCCAAGCCCATCAAGAGGCCCAATAACAAGGAGCATGCTAAAAAAGATCCAATTGGGCTTCATTCAAGATGGCCCAAACCCACATGGGCTTCTCATACTCTTCACATGGGCCAAAGAAGATGTGAAGATTTGAAGAGGTTTCTCAAAGAGCAATAGAATAGCAATAATATTGGCCGATTGTTTAGGCTTTGCTTTCTAGAATAATAATATAGGTCACTACATTAAAGTCACAATTGGATGAACAAAATAAACGAAATGAAGAACGTGACAAAAGACTTGATGCAATCATGAACTTCTTTTCTCAAAATTATCAAGGTCAATTGCCTCCTGAGTTAACTATGTTCAATCCTGCACCGGTAATGTTTAAGACTGCATAACTTATTTTATTTTTCAGAGTTTACATTTGTAATTATGATTCACATTTATATTGTAGGTTTCTGAACAAGGAAGTGTGCCAACTAATACAAGTTCTGGACATGAGGAAAATCATGTGATAGTTGAAGAATATAATATAATGTGGAAGTTAATTGAATCATTTTATGTTTTGAGAACCATTGCAGTACTTCATGATGGTTTTTGCTGACTAATATTGTACTTGAATTTGAATTTGAATTCGTATATTTGTTATATTTTGATATACATTTAGTTATCTATAAATAATTTGTCAATTTGATGAGTTTATATATATTTATGTATAATTTCATTAAATATAGATTAGAAAAATAGAATAAATGTAAATAATTGTGATTGAAAAAATATATATGAATATATAAATGATAAATGAGTAAAAAAATATAATAATAATTTAAAAATCTATGGTACTTTAGGAGGTTTTGAAGCCCAGGGTATTTTAGGGGGTTTTAAAACCCATGGTATTTTATGGGGGTTCTGAAACCTATGTTATTTTATGGAGGTTCTAAAACCCATAGTATTTTATGGAGGTTTCAAAATCCACGATATTTTACAAAGGTTTCAAAATTCATGGTAATTAATCAGGGGTTTTAAACCCGCAAAACTTAACTAAGGTTTTAAAACCTATGTTAAATACAAGAGGATAAAAAACCTCTATTATTGATTGGTGCTTCATGGGATTTGTAAAAACCCCGGCTAACACATTCTCCAGGGATGGTTTAGCGGGGGAAATCGAAACCCCGGGTAAAGAACTTAGTAGAGGTTTTAACCCTGGGTAATGTAAAAATAAACCTCCGTTAAAAATATGTTTTTCTTGTAGTGATTGGCCCATGCATACGCATGTGACGTATTTTTTTATTTTTTATATTAAAATAATAAAATAGTGAAAGTATTATGTAATGAAATATTATGAAAACTAAGTTATATTGTTGTAAATGTTGTTATTAAAGTAATGAAATAATAAATCTAAGTGATCAAATAATAATTTCAGTTTTAAATATAATAAATAGAATTGATATCATAATATAATACAGTTAATTGATTTTACCAAATAATTATAATAGCCTATGATCCGTGCTAACATTTTTTTTTGTTTTTTGTTTTATTTTAATTTTTTTAGAATAATAATATAATTGTTATTATATTTATTTAACCATTAAAAATACTAATAATAATATTAATATAAATTTAAAAAAATTAAAACTCTATTTAGCAAAAGTATTTAGTATAACAATATTTTCTATAATTAAAAAAAGCACACTTATAATAATAAAATTCCTATGAATAGTAATAATAATAATAAAAAAAATAATAATGATACCAATAATAGTAATAATAATGTTTATGATATAAATATTAATATTAATGCTAACATTGTAGCTAATGTCAACTATAATTATATACAAAGATATACATTAACAACAAAACAAATAAAAATGACAAGTAATTGAAATACGGTTCCATAGTAAATTAATTTAAGTGTGTCTAACTATAATAATAATAATAATAATAGTAATAATAATAATACCAATATAATAATATCTCGTAGTGATAAAAATAATAATAATAATAATAATAATAATAATAATAATACAATAACTACATATATAAAAAGATATACATTTGTTATATCCTCTTTTGTTTATACAATTTTATCCTCTTAATTATTATTTGTTAAATTAAAATAATTATTCATAATAAAAATTATTTGTCCATTTTATCATTTTCATAATTTTAGTAAATATTTTTTTAATTCAAATAATTACACAAAACAAATAAAAAGTGCAAGCAATTGAAATATGATCTCATAGTAAATAAATATAAAATGTGTATTTAACTATTATAATAATAATAATAACAATAATAATAATAATAATAATAATAATAATAGTAAAATAATATTGTGTAGTGATAATAATAATAATAAAACTAAAATAATATTGCATAGTCATAATAATAATAATAATAATAATAATAATAATAATAATAATAATACAACTACATATATAAAGAGATAAACATCTATGGTGTCCTTTTTCGTTTTTTTCAATTTTATCCTCTTAATTGTTATATTTTAAACTTAAATAATTACAAGGTTGAAAACCCAGAGGATTATGTTGATGCTTATTACAAAAGGGATGCCTACCAGGCTTCGTATGGCCCTCAAATTACCCCAATCAATGGACAACAACTTTGGCCAAAAACTAATGAACCTGAACTACTGCCACCCATTTATAAGACTCCACCTGGGAGACTAAAAAAGCTAAGAAGAAGGGAAGCTGATGAACATGTCAGCCATTCCAAACTATCAAAGAAGAATACCATCATCAAATGTAGCAAGTGTAAATAGTTAGGCCATAACATAAGAAGCTGTAGAAGGGGAATCAGAAAAAGAAAGGTAAACGCACATCTGTACTATTTACAATTTCTTTCCTTCCTAAATACAACTTCTGAATCTTTAATTCATACCAAATTAGCAGGGACAGATGCATACAACTGGTAGTGCAGCAAGCAACACTGCAGGAACATCAAACCTTAGCTCCACCAGTAGAACCAGATCCACATCACGGGTTGCAGTAGCCACCAACCAAGGAGAAAGACCTCGAACCACCATAAGGAGAAGAAGAATGGGAACACGGGTTTTAGGGTCTCAAGTAAGTACTGCAACTTCAGCACAACCCACGTGAATGTGAAAGAATCAAGTTTTTTTGTTGCCTTTTTTGTATGGTGGACCACTTTTCTGTAATACAGTGCATTATAATAGTGGACCACTGTTTTAGAATATTGGGCATAGTGAAAGTTAACCACTTTTTTGATTGCAGAACTATTGGATTATTGTATTCACAATTAGGGACCACTTGTCTGCTACACTTAATTGACAACTAGTGTTGGATTACGTTTTATTGTTTATGAATGAAAACAATTTAGACCACTTTGTTTTATCAGTAAATCATGATGTAATTATTTCATTGCCATGAGTTTTGTTTCAATATGCTGAATGTGGTATTAAGCAAAATTTCCAGAATCTGAGATTGATGATAACAGTAAACGCATAATAATCACAGCTACAAGTTGTATTTTCATTGCAAATACTAAGACATAACAGTAACCAAAAGTTTGAAATTCCATTACAATTCCAATAATATCATAATCACAACTACAAAACACTTCTCACTACAGTAATCTCAAACATTGCAATTAACTTTGAACAACAACATGAACACCATTATAATTGTTGAGACCCACGATATCACAAATAAAAAAAAACAGGAATGTGCAATTTTTTTCTCTTGTTGCAATTTCATCTTCAACTTCTCATTTTTCTTCATCAAATCCAGCATAATTTTCTCCCTTTTCAAAGAAACTTAATCTTCTCCACCTTTTTTCCCACCATCAACTCTTTTTCCACCACTGGCTTCACTTTCAGTTTCTTTCCCTTGAAAATCAGATTCCTCGTCGTCAACCCATTCAAAGTAATTACAATGTGAATTGGTCTGCGAAAGAAAAAGATGAAACCATTGCCACAAATACAAAAGCAACATCCAATAAAAGTCACGAGATTTGAAACTTACAGCCCAATTTCGACATCTCCAAAATAATCTCCCTTTGTTTTTCACAGTAGATGCCTTTAGGAGCAACAATCTTTCCCCACACCCATAGACTTTGGATGACATTTCTAAAGATGACGCACAACTTTGCGACATTTTCGAACTTGTATTCCGCGGAGTACATGGAAACCCTTTGCTACCACTCTTCATCAGTGAAGAACGCAATAACTATGCCAAACTTTGCCTGCCCAATGACGATATGCATCAATTCCTCACTATCTCGAAGCCCCAATTCTCAAATTTCAATTTTAGGGTTTCAAACTCTCTCAACCCCTCTTTTATTTGGATGTCATTCTCTTTAATTAGCACGTGCAGAAACACAGTCCACTTATACAGCTTAAAACGAGATCCATACGTGGCAGTCTGTTTGCCAGGTGTCAAACAAAACTAACGGCGTCCAAAAAGGAGGATTATTTCCAATCGTTTCAAAACATGAGGGACCAAATTGGAGCAAACGTTAGTTGGGGGACTAAAAACAAAATCGCATAATACTTGAGGGACGAAAAACATAATTAACCTTAATAATAATAATAATAATAATAAATACTAATAACAACAAAATAATGATAATAATAATAATTTTTATGCTATAAATATTAATGTCAATGGAAATACCAAACCTAATGTTGACATACTAATAATCTATAATTATATATAAAGATATACATCAGCAACAAAACAATTAAGAAGGACAACTAATTGAAATATAATCCCGTAATAAATAAAATTAAGATGTGTCTAACTATAATAATAATAATACCATTATAATAATATCCCGTAGTGATAATAATAATAATAATAATACACTAACTAAATATATATTTTTATGTCTTTTTTTGTTTTTACAAATTTATCCTCTTAATTATTATTTATTAAATTTAAATAATTATTCATAATAAAAAATATTTGTCATTTTTATCATTCTACTAATTTTGGTAACTATTTTTTTCAATTTAAATAATTATACAGACATAGAGATTAAATGAATAACAAAACAAATACAAAGAGCAAGTAATTGAAATGTGATCCCGTAGTAAATAAAAGTAAAATATGTGTCTAACTATAATAATAATAATAATAATAATAATAATAATAATACCACTATAATAATATCACGTAGTGATAAAAAAAATATTGATACTACTACTAATAATATTAATATTAATACAACTACATATATAAAGAGATAAACATATTTTGTGTCATTTTTATTTTATCAAGTTTATCCTCTTAATTATTATATTTTAAATTTAAATAATTATTTATAATAAAAAAACTATTTTTTAGTTTTATTATTTTACTAATTTTAGTAACTATTTTTTAAAATTGAAATAATTGTTCAAATGTAAAGATAAATAAACAACAAAACAAATAAAAATGACAAGTAATTGAAACATGATTCCTACATGGTAAGTAAAAGTAAAATGTGTATCTAATAATAATAATAATAATAATAACTATTATAATAATTATAGTTTTTATTAATAATAATAATATAATATAATAATATGAGTAATATAATAATAGAAATAATTATAATTAATAATAATGATAATAATATTTATAGTTGATAGTAATAATGATTATTAATTATAGTTGATAATAATAATTTGTGACGGATTTTGACCAATAATTTTGGAGGAACCAAAATAATTTATAGTGAAAAATTTTGAACTCATCAATAATTTATTCAGAATAAAAATTTTCAGTTATCCCTTTTTGAATGTAAACAACCATATGGTGTTCAAGAAATTCATCTTTCATCTTATTCGAGATTTTGTTGTAATAATCTTCGTTGTAGAAAATGAAACATTAAGTGATAAATAAAATGAATTAGACAATCAATATAATTCAATAATGGTAGACAAATCCTTCAAATTTGAATGGGTATGAACATCAACAATGAAATGTTGGAGTGAAATTTTAAATTAATCATATATTTGTCAATATACCTATTTTTTTTAAGTTGAAGACAAAAAAATAATTTATCATTATCTAATAAAAATTGAAACGTAATTACTAACATAAATATATAATAGTAATAATATTATATATTACAAATAACAATAATAACTTTACTACTAATAATGTCAATAATACTAATACTAATAATTTATAATAGTAACATATAGTAATAATAATAAATATTATTATTATAATAATACTAATATTTGTTATAATTTTACTACTATCACTATAAATAATATTTATAATAATAATATTATTAATAATTAGAAATACTAATACTTATAAAAATATTACAAATAATAATATTATAGTTGAAATCATAAATAAATCAAAAAATAAAAACAAATTGACTTTTTGTAGGATTTGAACTCGGGTCCTTTTGTACCTGTTCCTGCAGAGAACAAATAAGATAAGTTAGGCACAAACGTCACCTTACCATATAGTCCGTTATCTCTTCAGTTGGCCTCTTCCTGGTCGATACATGTCAGCTTGAACCCAGGAGGGGTTACCTACAGAAGAGTCTCCGAAGCTCAAGTAAGTCAAAGCTCTCAGAGAGTCAAATCAATGATTAATGAATGCGTACCTTTAATTAATGGGGTCCACGCGTATTTATAGAACATTAATGATGTTTGACCACCTCATGGGTCGGGCCTTGATTTGGGCTCTAGCTTGGGCTATGAGTGGGCCTAGGCCCTAACCTAGGCCCTTAAGACTTATTGGACGTAGGGGCTTCTATCTCGCTAAGTTTATTAGAGTAGTCGGCTTGGGTCGGGCTTTAATCTTACCGGGTTTGCTGGAGTAGCCGGCCTAGACCGACTACCTTCTTTGACGATATGTATAGGTTAGAACCGATATAAGTTAGGCTGACTTGGGTTAGGTTGAATGCTTGGCGGCCCTGGTGCATGCATTGTTTACTTATTTGGTCGAGTCAGGCTAGGTGTGGTACACCAGTCCCCCAGCCTTGTCCGATGGGAGTTGTCGGTCAAGGGTGATATGTGTTGGTTGTGTTGGTATGCTAGCGGAACTGGCTAGGTGTGATACACCAGTCCCCCAGCCTTTAAGTGTGGTGAACTCGGGTCCTTTTGTACCTGTTCCTGCAGAGAACAAATAAGATAAGTTAGGCACAAGAGTCACCTTACCATGTAGTCCGCTATCTCTTCAGTTGGCCTCTTCCCGGTCGATACATGTCAGCTTGAACCCAGGAGGGGTTACCTGCAGAAGAGTCTCCGAAGCTCAAGTAAGTCAAAGCTCTCAGAGAGTCAAATCAATGATTAATGAATGCGTACCTTTAATTAATGGGGTCCACGCGTATTTATAGAACATTAATGATGTTTGACCACCTCATGGGTCGGGCCTTGATTTGGGCTCTAGCTTGGGCTATGAGTGGGCCTAGGCCCTAACCTAGGCCCTTAAGACTTATTGGACGTAGGGGCTTCTATCTCGCTAAGTTTATTAGAGTAGTCGGCTTGGGTCGGGCTTTAATCTTACCGGGTTTGCTGGAGTAGCCGGCCTAGACCGACTACCTTCTTTGACGATATGTATAGGTTAGAACCGATATAAGTTAGGCTGACTTGGGTTAGGTTGAATGCTTGGCGGCCCTGGTGCATGCATTGTTTACTTATTTGGTCGAGTCAGGCTAGGTGTGGTACACCAGTCCCCCAGCCTTGTCCGATGGGAGTTGTCGGTCAAGGGTGATATGTGTTGGTTGTGTTGGTATGCTAGCGGAACCGGCTAGGTGTGATACACCAGTCCCCCAGCCTTTAAGTGTGGTGAACAGTGTTAAGGCTAAAAAGTGGTAACCGTCAGGAGGTAGGTGAAGGGGCGTCAGTGGTCAAATCGAAAAAGTTTTGGCGTCGTCGTTTTGAAGTGTCATATCCTTTGCAATGATGGTGTCGATTGGTCTGGGGTATTATTTTGGCGGGAAGAGTTTCGTCGTTTGGGATCATGGACTATAAATATGGGTTTGCAAACAGATGAGGGGTTACTTGTTTCATTTGTGAGAGTTCTGAATTCAGAGATCTTGTGCGCGTAAAACTGTCCGACTAGTCCTCAATTTCGACTGACATCTTCTCGTAAAAAATGAAACCAGGTATGTCTAGTAGTGGTAGCGTGTCTACGTCTAGTAGTAGTGAAAGTACCGAGTCAGATAGAAGTAAGGATAGGCAACTTGGTGGAGAGGGTACGAGTTCTGGAGTTGTTACGAGCAGGATGCCAATGGAGGTTGTGAGGGAGGTTCGAGAGGATCTCCCCGAAGAGTTGGAGGAGAGCAACTGGCCGACGAAAGGCGCCTATGGGTGGGTTGCTGCTGATGTTCGTGATCAATCGTCTTTATTCAGATGGCCCCGTTTGTTGAACTCTTGGCTGAACTGCACACCCGTCATCTCCAAGGGTGTCAGTGGAGACATTGTTTCGCTAGAGAGGGTGAGTGCCGTCGACCGGGTATGCCATGGGCAGGAGGGGGCTACCGAGAAGTTCTTCTACATGTATATGTGCCACTTTTCTCAGCTTCATGTGCGACTGCCCTTAGACGATTTCACTATGGGTGTGTTGTGGGCGTTGAATGTGGCACCTACCCAGCTACATCCTAATAGTTGGGCCTACTTGCAGGCTTTCCGCATTCTGTGCAAGTCCTTATATTTGGAGCCCACTCCCTATGCCCTTTTATATTTTTACGACACCAGACCTCGGCGGTCGGCTACTTGGCTCTCTTTGATTAGTCATCCCAACATCAGCAGACTGGATGCTTTCTCCCAGTCTTTCAAGCATTTCAAAGATGGGTACTTCAAGGTCATCGTCAAGGAAGGAGGAAAAGCTTATTTTTTGAACGCAGACGGAAGTCCCAAGTTCCCTTTGAGTTGGACAAACAATCCTTCTCGGTATAAGGACATGGGGATGGATGAATTATCGGTTGGTGATAGGGAGGTTGTGGAGACCTTGTTGAAGTTTGTCGATAAGTTGCCCACTAAGGGCCTAGTTAGGGTTTATAATTCGGTGCACCCTATAATAGATATCGAAGGTATCTGTTTATTACTTAAGTTGTGTTAATAATACTAAGTTGTTTTGATCCGAGTTGTGATGTATCATTGTAGGGCATATGGCGCAGTCTGGAAAGAAGAATCTGGCGCTCTTTCAAACGTTGAGGAAGGAAATGGCTGCTAAGGCCAAGGCGGCTGGGAAAGCTGATGTTCCCAACTTACAAGAATCGGTGGTGGAGGTGCACGTGCACGGCGGGACGAAAAAGAAGGCTGAGCTTCCGCCTCGACCAGGGAAGGGAAAAGATGTGAAGAAGATAAGGGCGGCTTTGCTTGGAACGGCTAGCGGGGCGGGGCCAGCTAGTGGGGAGAAGGGGCCGGAAGCTGGGTTGATCGAGTTGCCGGAGATATCCGTGAGGAAGGATATTTCAATCACCCTCCCGAATACCGTTGTAAATTCTATTGACAACATGGACGCGGAGCACATTGTGAGAACAATGGTCGAGTTTGGGAGCAAGGCTTTAGTTTTGAGCCGGCGTGTATGGTCGCTTTATAGAAGGGAAGTGAAGGAGGGTGGCCGGGAAAAGGTGAAGGAGTTGCAGGGTAAGGTGGATAAACTAGAGGAGGAGAAGGTTGCATTGGAAAAGGCAAAAGAAGGTTGGGAAGCGGAGAGGAAAAGGTTGGCAACATGGAGGGTGCGTTGCTTGGACTCTGAGGAAAAGCTGAACAAACGTATAGGGGAGTTGGAGGATGACTACGATGATTTGAAGGACAAGTATGATGGAGCTGTCGGTGAGCTTGATGATCTGAAGAACATCATCATACAGGAGCACATCAATGGTTTTGAGAAGGGATTGCGGCAGGCGGCTTTTTTCCATCAAGATGTGGACGTGACGGACTCGAGGTTTGATGTAAATAAGGATGTTATTCATGGGAATTTGGTCCAGGAGGATGAGAGTGGGAATGAAGAGGCGTAGGAGAAAGCGGTAGAGGACGAGAAGAAAGCGGGTGATGCCGAGGAGGTGGCACCTGATGCAGCGGAATAGGATATTAGTTTTAACTGATTTGAAAATATTTGAGCCTATGTCTGTAATAGCCGGTACATTATGTTTCCTTGGTACACTTGCGTTTATGTTTAATGCGATTAATGTTCTGTATGTTATGTGTATGCTGAGTTTCGATGATATGTGTGTATATGTGATGCGATGAATTGTATGTTAAGGGTGTTCGACCCAGGCCGCTTACTTGGGGTAAGGGTGGGGAACTTAAACAAATTAACCACGAGTTAAGGGTGTTCGACCCACGCCGCTTGCCGCTTACTTGGGGTAAGGGTGGGGAAATTAAACGAATTAACCACGAGTTAAGGGTGTTCGACCCAGGCCGCTTACTTGGGATAAGGGTGGGGAACTTAAACGAATTAACCACGAGTTAAGGGTGTTCGACCCAGGCCGCTTACTTGGGGTAAGGGTGGGGAACTTAAAAGAATTAACCACGAGTTAAGGTTGTTCGACCCAGGCCGCTTACCTGGGGTAAGGGTGGGGAACTTAAAAGAATTAACCACGAGTTAAGGGTGTTCGACCCAGGCCGCTTGCCGCTTACTTGGGGTAAGGGTGGGGAACTTAAACGAATTAACCACGAGTTAAGGGTGTTCGACCCAAGCCGCTTACTTGGGGTAAGGGTGGGGAACTTAAACGAATTAACCACGAGTTAAGGGTGTTCGACCCAGGCCGCTTACTTGGGGTAAGGGTGGGGAACTTAAAAAATTTTAAAGCGTTAATAACAAGTGTTCGACCCAAGCCGTTTACTTGTGGTAAGGGTGGGAAACTTAAATAATTTTAAAGCATAAATAAAAACACATAGAGTCGTAAAGTAGGGAACCCTTGTTTTTATTTATCGAATCGGGGTGCCTCGTTAAAACCTCCTTGGCCAAAACCCTCCTTAGGGAAAAAAGACCAAGTGAGGATACATTACACATTCAGCTGAAGTAGAGCTTGAGGTGGGATACATTCCATGTGTTGGGAATCTCTTCTCCAGACAATTGTTCTAGGCGATAAGCTCCTCCTCCTGCATCTTCTCATATGCGGTATGGGCCGTCCCAATTGGCGGAGAACTTGCCATCATTCTTTCTAGCACTGCTGGCCATTCTGCATACTAGGTCCTCGACGACAAATGATCGTGGGTGCAGATTTGCATTATATTTCCTAACAGCTCGTTGCTTGCAGCTAGATTGCGTATCTGGGCTTTTTCTCTGAGTTCGGGTAGGAGGTTGAGGTGTAAGGCCATGTTTTGGTGGTTGTGGGTTGGGTCGTATAGTTCTCGGCGCAGGGATGGTTCGCCAATTTCTACTGGTATCATGGCGTCTGCGCCGTAGACTAAGTTGAATGGGGATTCGTTTGTTGATGATTGGGAGCGCATCTGTAAGCCCATAGTACTTCTATTAACTCTTCAGGCCATCAGCCTTTGGCGGTATCCAACCTTTTGCGCAGCTCTACGAGGATGACTTTATTTGCTGCCTCTGCTTGCCCATTGGTTTGTGGATGTTCTATAGAGCTTGTGATGTGCTTGATGCCTAGGCCGGTGTAGAATTTGGCTAACTCCTTGTCAATAAATTGTCGGCCATTATTTGTGATGATGGTGTGTGGTACACCATATCTGCATATAATGTCCTTCCACACGAATTGCTGGACTTGCTGGGCCATGATGGTGGTTAGCGGCTTGGCTTTGATCCATTTGGTAAAATAGTCGACGGCTACAATTAGGAATTTTACCTGCCCCTTGCCGGGTGAGAAAGGGCCGAGGATGTCCATTCCCCATTTAGCGAATGGCCATGGGGATAGTATGTGATGTAGTTGTTCCTGTTTCTGATGTATAAGGTTGCCATGTTTCTGACATGGCTTGCATTTCCTGACATGATCTTGGCAGTCTGCTTCTATAGTGGGCCAGAAGTATCCAGCTCTGAGAACTCTTGTAGCCATGGTGCGTGCACCGGAATGATAACCGCAAATTCCTTCGTGTAGCTCTTTGATGATATATTGGGCTTGCT
>Ga0209589_1006903_pt1 | contig 18519 bp, 5 predicted proteins | sample CowpeawhiteBW_FD_187525 | JGI IMG/M metagenome (GOLD analysis project Ga0209589, IMG submission 187525) | Root nodule microbial communities of legume samples collected from California USA - Cow pea white BW (SPAdes) (version 2) | ecosystem: Host-associated > Plants > Roots > Nodule | place: USA...
ATTATATTATATTATATTTTATGTGTAAATATATTATTTATTTATATATATATTTTTTAGATTATTTAATAAATTATAAATAGTTTAGTAATTTAAGCGGAGACGGGTATTTGGGCAGGTATATATATATCCCCATCCCCATCCCCAGTTGAAAATTTCGGGTATTATCCATACCCATACCCATACCCAGTCAAAGCGGGAATTCTTCGTCAAAACGAAGACGGATTCGGGTGATACCCACGGGCATAGGTTTATTTGCCATCTCTAATAATTCCTGTTATTAATTTAGAGCCACAGTGTACATCTATCACAATTAAAACGTTGAGGATACGTCAAATAAATAAAAATGTTGAATATAAAAATTAATGTTAGGGGACAGATTTAACATGTGTAAAGTTAATAAAAATAATAAAAACTCGCATCAAGTACATCGAATACTTGAATAATAGTTAGTTTAATAAGTAAATAGATGATTTAGAAGTTTTAAATTGTAATTCTTTAGTTTTTCAAATTTATATTATTTGTATCTATGGTAACGAAAAAAGTAAATGTAGTGATCTATTTATACGCGTTATAATTTATTTATTTTTACTTTTATAGTTGTCAAGATTTTTTATGAACAATAATTATAACACCATAGTCTAGAAGAATGAATCATATTTTTTAAATAAAATGTTTTTTTGAATATAATAACTATTATTTTTTATATCTTGTCTTGCTTTGAAGTCTATAAATGAAATATTCACTCATATTAATGAATATATGGATGAACTTATAGAAGTCTCTTACTACCATATAATTTTTTTTTTTGACATTTTTAGAATAGTTTTTATGATACTAATAACTAAAATATTTAAAATACTCTTCCAAAACTACGTTTTGAAATTTTTGACTGAAAAACAAACAAATTTATATTTATAGAAATATATATCCGGAAAGGTATTTTAACTAATTGGTGATTGACATTGTAGTTTCAATGACTATTTCTTACAATAGAACACAATACTTTATAAATGTCATTCCTAAAATTAAATGGAATTAATTAAAATTTGTAATTAATGTAAAATTTATTTAGTTATGTTTATAATTGATGTTGGAGGAAATAAATAAAAAACATTTAAGATATTTGAATGTGGAATCAAAGTTTATAAATTTTTCATATTTGAAATAATTCTGAAAATTGTAAAAAATAAGATTCACCCTAAGCATATATATATATATATATATATATATATATATATATATATATATATATATATATATATATATATACTAACGTTATCTCGGTGCAATTCATTATTCCACAAGTATCATTCACGGTTCCGTTTGTTCCGCAGCCACCATTTTGGGCTCCGGCAATGCTTTTCACGGTGGCTGTCGTACCCTAAACCCATCACTTCACAGTCATGGGGATACCATGGGACGACGTCGTTGTGATCCAGCAAGGGAAGGACCTCAATGAGCCCTGTATCGTCACCGTCAATTGCCCCGACAAGGCTGGTCTCGGATGCGATCTTTGCAGAATCATCCTCGAGTTCGGTCTCCGCATTACCCGCGCCGGTACCTCACTTTTTCATCTGGGTTTCTTTTTTCTGCAACAAATCTCAAAGCTCTTCTTTCTGCAACAAATCTCAAACCTTTATTCGTTCTACTTTTATGTGACTTTTCTCTCGGAAATCCTGTCTCTTTCACGACCCTTTCTGCAAATTCTGCTAATAACAACCATTTAATACGGACACGTAGATCGACCAATATAGAGTTATTTCAAATGCAATCTGTTTTTAAATCCTGAGTTTTGTTCTGCAAAAGAAGAAAAAACGGATACTTTTAGCTCTTACAAAAAAGCTATTAACCATGTGTATAGTTTGACAATGAGTGTCTTTATTCATGGTACGGTTAGTATTTTCGAGTTTCGAGATTTACTGTTATAATTCAGGAGATGACGCTCGAATCGAAGTAACAATAGCTTTAGTTTGCATTATTTGATGTTGGATGGTGATGCAGATATTTCCACGGATGGAAGGTGGTGCTACATCGTGTTTTGGGTTCTTCCAAATCCAGCATCTATCAAAGTTGATTGGGAGAGTTTGAAGACTCGCCTCCTTTCAGTTTGCCCTTCATGTTTGTTTTCTTATCACTTCAATCAACTCTCAACAAGTCCTTCACCGCCACTGATTTACCTGTTGAAGGTTTGGTGTGTTGATCAAAAAGGGTTGCTACATGGTGACTAGTTTCTGCTTTGTTCTCTCTCTTTTGGTTGGTTAGTTACCACACAGGGTGTACAGTTTTTGACACTTTTTTTTTTTCTGTATCATTTTAGATATTAATGAAATCCTGTGCAACCTTGAATTAATTATTCAGAGAGTCAAAGCGATGCCAACCCCAGATGGCAGGGTGTTAGACATGTTCTTTATCACAGATGGGATGTGAGTATGAGATTCTTGTTTGTATTCTGCATCTGCTGAGTGCTCTTCTTGACACCATTCAATTTTTTTAGAATCTTCTATATAACATGTGTCTGTGAAAGTGGGAAGTCAAATAAAAGGTCATCTGGGAAATTAGTGTTTGATTCTGGTGGAAAATTACTTTAGTTGTGGTCATTTCTAACCCACCTTAGTTGAGGTATCTTGAGATTGCTTTAATTGCAGCATCAAGGTGGTAGTTTAGATATATGACTTAAATAGAACTTATAAAACTTGAAAAGTGGTCATCTTAAATAGCCTATTTCTAATAGATTTATATGTGAAGGACAGTGAAATTGGTTTCAGAATTGGGGATAATATTCCTATCCTATTGGCATTAGTTCCTCTTAAGCTTCTAAATAAAGATTAACATGTTTTGTTTGTTTGGACAAAAAATTAGGCAAATCTTTTTTACCTTGTCACTATTTGCAATTCCATTGGGTATGTGATAATGAAGTGTATGAGAACTCAAGTGGATACTCAATGAATTGAGGAGAGGACTGTTATTTGAAACCTAGGACTGAATCACTGGTATCAAGATTTGTAATACGATGTTGATGGAATAAATATCATAGTTTAAACTTGAAAAATCATCTTTTGACAACCAATTTTTCATAAACAATCATTTGATAGCTTCACTTTACTATTATACACAAGTTAACAAACAAACAAACCAATAAATAAAATATTATTTAAAATTTAAATTGATTGTATAATAGTTGTATATGGTAGATTGGTTGTCGAACTATCCTAACTCTATGAACTATCTTATTCTATGAACTATCTTATTCAATCTTTGACAATCGAACATTGCTGAAGTTGGAACTAGGGGGTCTAAATTGAAAATTCTTTAAAACTTACAGAGGACCCAAGATGAACAGAGAAAAAACAGATAAATTTGTTTTTATAGTTTCTTCCATTTCTTGTGCTCTTCATGATTATTTTATGCTGAAACTGGATGGAATATATACCAGTTAAAGGTCTTGTAGCTCATGATAATTATGTGACATTTTGTATTTTTTTTAATAATAAAAAAAGGGAATTGCTTCACACGAAAAAGAGACAAGATTATGTGTGTGAATCTCTAAAGGACGCTTTAGGAGAGAGGTGTATCTCCAGTGAACTTCAATTGGCTGGGCCTGAATATGGACACCTGCAGGGGTTTTCTTCTCTTCCACCAGCTTTTGCTGAAGAATTATTTAGTTCTGAGCTGCTGGACAAGGTGTCTTTGCATCCACTCAGCCAAGATATGAAAACACTGAAGACACCTACTGTTACTGTAGATAATTCACTGAGCCCAGTTCATACCTTACTTCAGATTCAGTGTGTTGACCAGAAGGGTCTGTGTTATGACATTATGAGGATTTCTAAGGACTCTGATATTAAGGTACATGCAAATGGCCTTCTTCTTCTCCCTAGTGAACCATTATACATGAAACTGAATCAAAGGAAATGAAAAATGGTGCTCAAGTCTTGCTATACTTCCTACCGTTTGGACTTGATTATTGCCATTTTTAATCCGTTGATCTCTTATTCTGCTAAATCATTATTGGATTCATTATTCGCATACAATTTCTGACTACATGTTTTGTCACATAAATTTTTCATTGATGCATGTTAACTTATATTAGTCGTTTACATATTTCTCAATCAGGTTGCTTTTGGTCGATTTTCATCAAGCGTGGAGGGCTTTAGAAACATAGACTTATTTGTTCAGCAAAATGATGGGAAAAAGATCATAGATCCTGATAGTCAGAAAACCCTATGCTCATGCTTAAAAGAAGAGATGCTTCATCCTTTGAGGGTGATCATAGCCAGCCGGGGTCCAGACACAGAACTTCTGGTTGCTAATCCTGTGGAGCTTTCTGGAAAGGGAAGGCCCCGTGTGTTCTATGATGTTACATTGGCTTTAAAAGCTTTGGGAGTATGCATTTTCTCGGTAAGTTTTTATGTTACAAAACTTGGTTATTGTGACAACTCTGGATTTCTCTGAAGAAATCCTGTAACAGTTTCTGAATATGAACTGTTTCTCACTTTTTCCTGCATTGCTTGCAGGCTGAAGTTGTAAGACATTCAACGCAAGAGCGCCAATGGGAAGTGTATAGATTTTTGTTGGAGGAAAACCGTAACTTCCCATTGACCAGAAGCCAAACAAGAAGCCAGATTGTGGACAAAGTAAGAAGGACATTGATGGGTTGGTAATTTGGCTCAGTACAAAAGAAAAACACTTTGGTGTGGTGTGCGTTTTTTAATCCCTCTTTGTTAATCACAACTTGCTTTCTTTCTTTTTAATATGGTTTAGGCAAAATCAACAACAATCATGTAATTTAGCATTGTAGACTATCTTATGTTTCTTTTCTTTGGCTCTAGTGATACATTTTCTGTATATTGGTTTCATCATTTTGAAAAAAATTAGATCCTTTCGATTAACTACCAAGGAATTAGATTTCCTTCTCTGGAAGCTTGAATCTTTCCCCATCATAACACATTGTTCATTGAAGATGATCAATGAAATATTAATACCAGGAGAATGTCACAGAATACGATTTCAAAATTTCAAATATAAAATAGTAGAAAGAAGGGCTAACACGGTAAAGTGCATTCCTTTCACACTGTATTAAATATTTTGTTCTCTGTCAGTGATGATCAAACTGCTTTATTTTATTCAAAATCAACCTAAACTACTTTATTTTATTCAAAATCAACCCTGAGGACTATCCATTGAGTTGGAAAGAAGTGTTAAAATTTAAGTGTGAGACTAAGTTTTACGTTGACCAAAAATGAGAAAGTAGAACACTATATAAGAATCATGATTCATAAATTTATTGTCTTAAGGTTTTGGGTTGAGAGTGGTGTCAATATCTTGTATGGTTAGGTTCAAATCTCATTGGTGTTCTTCTTCCCGTAACCCCATGTGTAAATCCTGACAAAAAGGTAATCAAAGCGAAAAGAAATTGTGTTTTGAGAATTTATGAGTATTCAATGTTTTGAGTATGAGTATTCAATGCTGAATTTTCCGAAATTACTGGAAATTGGAATAAATAGAGAGAAACACCATTCTTCATTCATCTCATTCCACCATTCTTCATTCATCTCATTCCGATCCAAACAAAGATGTGCACTTTGGAGAAGAGAGGCAACATTTTCATCCTAACCCTCGCCGGCGAGGGCGAGCACCGTCTCAACCCGACTCTCCTCGATTCAATCCAATCCTCCCTCCGCCGCGTCCGTCAAGAAGCCACCGGTTCCTCCGCCCTCATCACCACCGCGCACGGCAAATTCTTCTCTAACGGCTTCGACCTCGCGTGGGCCCAGTCCTCTCAAGAGCGCATGATCCTGATGGACTCCCTCCTCCGCTCCGTCGTCAACGATCTCCTCACGCTCCCCATGCCGACCATCGCTGCCGTCACCGGCCATGCCTCCGCCGCCGGCTTCACCTTCGCCCTCGCCCACGACTACCTCCTCATGCGCAGCGACAGGGGATTCCTCTACATGAGCGAGCTCAACATCAACCTCGTCCTTCCCGTCTGGTTCCACGTTCTCCTCGAAGCCAAGGTCGCCACGCCCGCGGCTCGGCGCCACATCGTCATGACCGCGGCTAAGCTCAAAGCCGAGGATGCGCTTCGGCTCGGCGTCATCGACTCCGCTCACTCCAGCGCCGGTGAGACCGTTGAGGCTGCGCTTGACTTAGCCGCTCGTTTGATCAAGAGAGGGTGGGATGGACACGTGTACGCTCAGAATCGGACGGTCTTTCTGCGTCGCGTGATCGAGGCCGTTGAAGACACCTCTCAGACTTCTACTTCACGACTTTAGTTGTTGTGTTACAAATTAGCCTTTAAATCTCGTTGACCTCGATAGAATAAAATACACAAGTGTTTTTGAATTACTTTATTTGGAATAAAAAATAACATTTTATTTTATTTTGTAGGTTATAATTTTTTTAAAAATTTTGTATAAAATGAGAAGTCGAGTTTATGTTTATGTCATGTAAGATTTATTTTTGTTCTTTAGTAGGTCGAGATTTTTTTTCCTCTTCTATAGTTATATTTTTGTTGAGTGAGAGTTCTCGATTTACTTTAATTATAGTCTGTCTTGAAATATGTGTTTGAAAAGACGCTTCAACACAATTACGTAAGTGTTTTTAATGGAATAGTTAATATACTAGTAAAATAAGTGATACCGTCATTGACAAATATATTAAGATAATTCTTTTAAAAGTTAAATATGATTTTAGTATTTTAATTTTTAATAAAAATGGAAATTAGTTTTTTATTAAAATTTGGAATCAATTTAGTCTTTTAATTTTGAAAATGTGTAAATTTAATCATTTTAATTAAATTTTGTTAAGTTTATTTGATGTTGCAAACATGTTTCAAGATAGTATCTTAGTTAATATTGAAGTGAAGATGTGTTCAAACGATTTAAACAACTCAAATGTTATTCTAAAATGCGTTTGAAACGTTAAATAAACTTGATAAAATTTGGTTAAAATAACTAAATCCACACGTTAAATACTAAATTTCACCAAAATTTTAAATAATGACAAATTGTAATTTGAATCGAAAATTAATTTACTAAAAATATATTTAATCCATTATTTAATTTTATATGTTCATGATTAGATAAAAGGTGTGGAATGAGATAATCTGGATTTAGAAGACTGTATTATGATGTCCTAAGCCTTTTTCAAGTGACATTAGGGATGACAACGGGGCGGGGTGGGGATGGGTTTCGCTATCCCATATCCATCCCCGTAAAAAAAATTCATCCTCATACCCAAACTCAACGGTATCAAACTTTTGTCTCATCCTCATCCCCACCGGATAATGAGTATAATCTCGTACCCATACCCATTTTCTTACTACTTCAATATTAATTTTAATTAATTTTTATAAAATAATAAAAAATTATGGTAAAGGAAACATAATATTATCAAATATTCAATATTAGAAGGATGATTGTTTTTTCGATATCAAATATTTTAAAATAAATTATAATTGTTTACATTTACCAAATAAAATTTCACGAGAACCAAAATAATTATTAAATTTGCAAATATTAATGAAACATTGATAAAATTTAAAAATATTTTTTTAAAAATATGAAAAGAAAATAAATATTCAAATTAAAATATATTTTAAATGTTTATTTACTTCAATCTTTTAAATTCTAATGAATATCTTTTTTATACATTAATAAAAGTTATAATACATCATTTGATAAAAATGATACAAAGAACCAATAATAATCATAATAAAAGTTTAAAATAAATTATAATTGTTTACATTTTAGATAATAATACCAAATAAAATTTCATGAGAACCAACACATTTATTAAATTTACAAACATTAATGAAACCTACTTGATAAAATTTAAAAATATTTTTTAAAAAATATAAAAGGAAAACAAATATTCAAATTAAAATATATTTTAAATGTTTATTTTCAATCTTTTATGGTTGATAATGAGTTATAAAATAAAAAATAATTAGATAAAATATATCAAAAGAATATTCTACATAATAAAAATAAACAACAAATAAAAATATTAAAAAAATTAACAAATGTTTACAAATAATTTGAGAGACTATTGAAAGAAATCGGACAAAGGAAAAGAGATGTATAATTAAGAGTATGATAAGTTGAAAAATATCTCAAAGATGGAAGAAAACTTTTCAAATATCAACATATATATTCAATGGTTGAGAAATAACAAAAATTGTTTTAGCAAAATAAAAAAGTTTTTCAAATGAAACAAAAACTAATAATAATAAGTAAATAAATTTTTTTATATTACCTACTAAACGAAAGGTTTGTGCTATTAAACACTTAAGTTGAGAGTATTAAACATTTTCATGTGAAATAAAAATATATAATAAATAAAAATATTAAAAAATAATAAAAATATTCAAATGTGAGACATAAAAAAATTTTAATTGACATACATTTTTTAACAGAATTACATAAAAGTTATGATAAGTTGAAAATATAATTGAGATGAGAATGAGTTTTATGACAAACCAAATAATTAGAAGAGATAAAAAATAATATATATATGGTTAATTAATTAATTGTGAATATTTTAATAATTTAAACGGGGACGAGTATTATGGGGATATGTACATTCCCATACTCATCCCCATACCCAATTGAAAAAGTCAGGGATTCCCCATACCCATACCCAATTAATGTGGGGATTTTCCGTCAAAACGGGAACGAATTCGGACAATACCCATGGAGACAAATTTATTTGTCATATCTAAGTGACATATTATTTTTTATAAGAGGTTCACTACTTTAAATTAAAGTGGTTCTTATTCTTAACATTGGGTTACTTTGCCAAACTGTTTCATTTATATTATAGATAAATTTGGTACATAAAATCATGATAAGATTGTTTCATATGTGTTTGGTAAAATAACTTTTTCTGATCATTTTTAACTTATTTGAATGCGTTATTCATATGGGCATTTTAAAATAACTATAAAATAAAGATTATATTTTCATATCTTATATCTCTCTAAATAAAAATGTACTGCCCACTATTTTTTTTAAGTTATTTATGTGTTTTTTCATTTTTTTTACTATCGATTTAATTTTACATTCGCTTACTATTTATTGTAAGAGAGAGTTAAGCGCATAAGTAGATTCTTTATAAATAGGAATTCAGTTATTTTAGTGTTAAAAGATTGAACTAATAAATAGAAAATTTAGTTAATTGAATTTTATTTTATAAAAAGTTTTTATTTAAAAGTTATTAATTTTTTCCTATGTCGTGTTTAAGATTTTAATCAATCTATTCATCTATTTTAAGGTGATCGAAATCATAGCTAATCAAAAATTTATTTTTAATAAGTTCATTTCTATAATTTTTATTGAGTCAATTTTTAGAAGTTTTGTATGTGTGTGATAAAATTCTTGCACATGACTTAAAAGAGTTCTAAACAAATTTTTGTTTGATTAAGATTAATGGATGTGTTCAAATAATTAATATAAATTTTTCAATATACAAGTAGAGCATTCTATGAGGATCAAAGTCATGAAACTTAATTTAGTTGAGATCAAATATAGATAAGGAAACTAATTATTTTATGAATTTGTTTTGATTTTAGTCGTGTGAATGAATTATGTGATGAGATAGAACGAGTAGTAAAACTTCTAAAGATAACTTATTAACTAAATGTGACATTAACAAATTTAAAGTTTTTAAAACTCCTAAAGTTGTTTCGTTAAGCAAGCTCGTATATTTGCTGAACGAGATAGAAAGATTTTGATAAAATATTTAAAAATTTTGAGATGAAAAATGTGTGAAATCAAATAAAGAAAAGCGTGTTATAATTGATAAAAAGTTATTAACTTTATTTATATATATATATATATATTTATATATATATATATATATATATATATATATATTTTTTAAATAAAATGATTAGTAATAAGTAGCCTAAACTAAGGACATTTTAATTATTTTATTTATTCAATTTTATTTTTCTATTTAATATTTATTTAATTTAGTGAGAAATGTATCTGTTTTAAATTAATCTAAAGATTAATTTTTGGCACAAATATTATTTGAAATTAAATATATATTTATAATTTGGATTATGAAAAGTAAAAAGAATAAAAACATAAGTTCGTACTTATAAAAAAATGTAGAATTACATATTATTTATCATTTTATCACTTAAAATAAGTTGATTCATTAGTTTTGTCAAACCTATCATACTTTTTAACTTTTCGTTAATTTGTCAATTTTCCACTAACTTTTACCCAATTTTACGAAACACTAAAACATTCGAATCACTTTATTTTTTATAATAAAGTTAATAATGTATTTAATAGGCAGATGCATTTGGAAACAAATTTAAGAATTTGATGTTTTATTTTTTCCAGTTTCTTTTTGTTCTTGTCTCGTGTTATTTGAAGAAGAGAGAGAAAAGCGAAAACGACAACACAGGTAAACTAAAACATAGAAATAGCGAGATACCCGAAACTTGTTTTTTTGTCTGCAAATAATGCATTCGACAATGGTTTTAATTTGAAGCTGAATGTGAATTTGAATTTAAATTATTGTGAGAACATAGTCGTTGATGGACCATACAGCATTCATTGATGCATCACCAACAAACCTATCACTCTATCACTCAAACCCATTTATTGGACTTTGTTCTTACAAACCTATGGTTAAAAAATTAGGGTTCGTAGGGTAAACTATTATTTAATTTTGATTTTAATGTTACAGTAATTCATTTTTTAAAGATTTATGCCTTGTGTATGTATGAATGGTATACATATACGATATGTATATCGGATACAATACATATCTAATACATCAATATACTAATTTTAAAAATAATAGGATACAATATGTGATATATGCGTATTAAAAAATGTATAAATTTTTAAAAAATATATGAAAATATATGATTATTTTGGTGTAAATTCAAATTAAAATCAAATATATTAAATATTTTTAGTACAAAATTTATAAATTATTGTCATCGTACAAACATTATTAGTTTATATATTAGATACTTCATTGATCAATATCGATAAAATATTCTAAAATATCAGATACAAATATGTATCATTGACAGAAATATCTGATATAAATTGAATTATTGATACATGCATGCACCTAGGTGAGAAAAGTTATTTAACTTGAAAATGAAAAAAAGAAAAAAATGGTAGAAAACATATCACACTTTTACTCTTGGCAAGGAAATACTTTCTTTGCATAACGCGAACAAAGCAATAGAAGAAAAAAATGTAAAGAAAATTAAAAGCAAAATTTTAATTATTATAATTTTAAAACTTTTTTATTATAACTATATATATATATAATTATTAATAAATGAGATTGTTTTGTATAAGATGTACACAATTTTATGAATGATTTTATCTTTACCAACATAAATATTTTATTAATTATTTTATTCTTTAAATTTTAAAACTATTATTTATAATTATTTTTTGAGATATATTTTTCATAAATTTAAATACATTTTTTATTTTAATAACAAATAAAAAATAGTTTTTTTTTATTACCATAAGATAAAAAAAAGACACATGTCTCACTAGTTAAAATAACAATAGTGCTATTAAAATAATAAATAAATATTATTGATAAAAAGTTTTATTTTATTTTTCATTATATATATATTTGTATCTTCTTTATTTTTCTTTTTTCTTCCTTATCTTTCCATTTAATCTAAATAATGTTACTTTCAACCATCTTTTTCATTTTTTTTTCTTTTCTATTTCTTCAAATTTATTTTTTTAATTCAAAGTATGATTTTTACATTCATTTCTTTTTATTCTATTCCTTCAAATTTATTCTCTAATTCAAAACACTTTAAACTGTGATTTTGTTTTTCCAGTAACATCTTCGACAGCAACAAAAATTCATCTAAAATTAAATTTTCCAGTGACCAAATTCTGAGAGAGTTCTATATTTTTTTCATTATGTAAATATTTTTTAAAATAATATCATTTAAGGAAAAAAATAAAAAAATTCAAAAAGTTGATTTAGTTGGAAGTGTGGTGAATTAATGTGGAGAGATCTTAGTGATGAAAAATATGCAGTTCCTCCCTCACATGATCCAACTGCACGTATTTAACTTTTCTCGTACCCCATACCATGATAATTAAAGTCTCTGCAATGCCCTCTTCTACAAGTACATCATCATTTACATTTAATGTGTCTCCATTTTAATGCTACAATTGTTCCTAATTATGAACTCCAACATGTTCAGATAAACAAAAAGGAAAAAAAAAAGTGGTAAAACGGTGCCTTAAATTGGACTCAAAGTACAAAACCACTCTAAATTGAACAAGCATAATGGTTTGAGAGCAGAAAATTCTTGAGGTCTGAAACCTGTGGTCCCTTAACAGCAATGAACCTTTCATAGCTGAAATGTACTACTCAGAAAACATTGGCAGAGTAATATGAATGATGAACACTCTGTGGCATTGGCAATAGTATGAACTTGTGCATAGTATCTGTGACATTTGCAGCAGTGTGAATGAACACTAGCCGTGACATTGGCAATAATTTGAGTTCTTGGTGTGACATCAATAATAGTTATGAAACTAGCTTTGAAAAGAAATGTGAACATGTTAATCAAAAACTTCAATTCTTCACTGTTCTCATCACCTTAAACCAAACTACCACGTGATTCAACCAACTTGGAATAAATGAGCAGGGCCGTGTTATGAAATCCCTTGATCTGTTACGTATCTGTGCTGCAACAATGAATGTTGATGAAATTTCTTCTTATATTCATACTGGTGTATGGGTTTAGGTGTACATTTATGATTATTATAAGACAAAAGATAAGATAGTTAATGACTTTAGGCTGCAATAGACAAGAATTCAAGGTGAATTGGAAATCTCACGTTCACTAAAAATGAGTAAGACAAATAATATATAAGTAGAATGACTAATAAATCTATTGTCTCAAGGTTTTAGATTGAAAGTGGTTACTTGATATTTTATACAAACTTGTTCACAATTCGGTGTGTTTTGAAAGGAGTTATTGGATCTTATTATTTTATTGTCTCTTAAAGTTTTAGGTCGACGTGTCTTGATATTTTATCTTTTTAAGGTTTTAGGTTGAAAGTTGTGTCTTTATTTTATACAAAACTTGTTTATAATTCAATGTATTTTCAAAGGAGTTATTGTATCTTATGATTTTATTGTCTAAGTTTTAGATCAAAAGTGGTGTTTTGATATTTGATTGTTTTAAGGTTTTAGGTAGAAATATTTCACACAAACTTGTTCATAGTATGTTTTCAAAGGAGTTATTTGACCTTTTGATTTTATTGTGTTTTAAGGTTTTAGGTCGAAAGTTGAGTGTTGATATTTTATACAAACTTGTTTAAATTCAGTGTTATTCAAACTTATGATCTTATTGTATAGTGAATAGAGTAACAAATGAAGTCTACTTGTAAGATTGAGTAACAAATAGATATGACCAAACATGAAGCATTTCTGAATGACAGACATAATATTACAGGCAAAACATATTTCCCAAGAGGTTAGAAAGAAATTTCATGGAAAAGGTGGAAATGAAAGTTTTAAATAAATTTCCTCAATATATAGTTAAAACTCAAAATACGTGTAAAATTTCCCTTGACAAAAAATTTGTCATGACTCATAATGTTGTCTCAGCCATGTGTTTACAAAAGCCATAAATAAGACACAGAAAAAGGTTCTGAAAAGGGAAAAGTGTGCCAAAGGAAGAACCGAAAGCAGGTGATATAAAGTGGTACAAACTGAGAAAGTTATTTCTATATTTGATAACCAACATCTCTTATACATGAGTGCTCTTAAATTCAAGTCACGTGGTTAACTTACATCAACTACATACTAAAAATACTTCACAAAAAAGAAAAAAATGAGTTCTTAGTTTCATGCATGTTAGGCCATAGTGAAAAACAAAAAAACTAGGTATCTTCTTTGATCTTATTTACTTTCATTTATGTTACTGTTATATGTTTCTGTTAGTGTACACGATTCCGATCTTGACCTTCCAAATCAAAATTTGTCACTAAATTTAGAGACTAATAACCATTTACAAGAAAATAATGAGATTGAAATAATTAAAATATGACATCATAACCATTCTTGCTTTAGGTGTTATAATATTGACTGCTAAACAGTTATGTATGACAGTCTTTTTTATTGTGAGATTTTGTCATATTGAGTTTAATTCCTTTTATTCTATCTTTTTTATATGCATTTTTTAAAAAATTTGTTTTAACATATTAGTCTTGTTGTTTGCTGCACCTCCATTTCTATATAAATCTTTGGAGATCTTTGGATTGATGTCATCTCATTCTGCACTCTTGAAGTAGAAGAAAAGTAAGAAAAGGTGAACTCTTTTCTATAGTTGCAATGAGCATATACATAAAGTTAAAATTTAAACTTCTACTCATTTTAGTGCTGATTCAATATTTGATGTGAAAACTTTATCAGAATTTCATATTGCATTAACTTTTTTCGTGATCTTGTACCAAGCCCAGCACAGGTACAATCTACACAACAGACCCTTGCTTCAATCTTCTGTGATCTCTATCTCACTGCATTGTATAGTTTGCATACTTACATAGGCAAAATTTACTTTCAATTATCTAGATTCCTAAAGTACACAATATTTTAATGTTAGAAACCGGTTTGTAGCTAGAAACTCTGTCTCTTAGGATGAAAAATGTAACAGAAGGAAGTGGAAATAGTGTAACATTGTTTCATATTTTAGTTTTTCTTGAATTGAAGATTCTTATGGATTCATTTTAGGACCTTAGCATCCATGAAGTGTGAATTCCTTCTTCATTTTTTGCAGGCATCATGATCTTTAGAACACTTGTCCTATTTCTGGCTTTTATGGTGACAAATTCAACAGCTCTTGCGGATCAACACACATACATAGTTCACATTGACAAGACTAAGATCAGAGCCTCAATTCATTCTCAAGACAACTCAAAGCCATGGTTTGAATCCATCATTGATTTTATTTCTGAAGCTTCAATGCAAGAAGACGGAGAAGAAGAGATTTTAGCCCCTCAACTCCTTTATGCCTATGAAACCACCATGTTTGGTTTCGCTGCTCATCTTTCCAAGAAACACCTCAAATACTTGAACCAAGTTGAGGGTTTCCTCTCAGCCATACCTGATGAACTATCAACACTCCACACAACGTACAGTCCACAGTTTCTTGGCCTAAAGAGTAGAAGAGCACTTTGGAGTGCTTCTAACTTGGCCAATGATGTGATCATTGGGATTCTTGATTCAGGAATATGGCCTGAACACAGCAGTTTCCAAGACTCAGGATTTTCCCCAGTGCCTTCTCATTGGAAAGGTGTTTGTGAGAAAGGCACCAAGTTCTCTCCCTCAAATTGCAACAAGAAGCTTATTGGTGCAAGAGCCTATTTCAAGGGGTATGAAAAATACTTTGGAAGAAAAATCAATGAAACAGTGGATTACCTTTCTGCAAGAGATTCCCAGGGGCATGGAACACACACTGCTTCAACTGCAGCAGGTGATGTGGTGAAAAATGCCAACTTTCTTGGCCAGGCTAGAGGTACAGCAACTGGAATGAGGTACACTTCTAGAATTGCAGCTTATAAAGTATGTTGGTCTTCTGGGTGTACTAATTCTGATGTATTAGCTGCTATGAACCAAGCAGTTTCTGATGGGGTTGATGTGTTGTCACTCTCTTTAGGGAGTATTCCAAAACCTTTTTACACTGATAGCATTGCCATAGCTTCATTTGGGGCAACCCAGAAAGGGGTTTTGGTTGCTTGCTCCGCAGGTAATTCAGGCCCTTTTCCATCAACACTTGGAAATGGTGCTCCATGGATCATGACTGTTGCTGCTAGCTCCACAGACAGAACCTTTCCAACAAAAGTAAAGCTTGGGAATGGACAGATTTTCAAAGGGTCATCTTTATATCAAGGTAAGAAGACAACCCAATTGCCCCTTGTCTATGGCAAATCAGCAGGTCCAACTAAAGAAGCACAGTATTGCACTGGAGGCTCTCTTGATCCAAAGCTTGTGCATGGGAAAATGGTTGCTTGTGAAAGAGGAATAAATGGTAGAACTGAGAAAGGAGAGGAAGTGAAAGTGGCTGGTGGAGCTGGAATGATTCTTCTCAACAATGAATATCAAGGAGAAGAACTTTTTGCTGACCCTCATGTTTTACCAGCCACATCCTTGGGGGCTTCTGCAAGCAAGATTGTTAGAAGCTATAGTGAATCTGTTAAAAAAAAACCAACAGCTTCAATTTCCTTTATGGGGACAAGGTTCAGGGACCCTGCACCAGTGATGGCAGCATTTTCTTCAAGAGGACCAAGTTTAGTGGGACCAGAAGTGATTAAGCCTGACGTGACTGCACCTGGTGTGAACATTTTGGCTGCTTGGCCACCCAAAATTAGCCCAAGCTTTCTCAAAAGTGACAAAAGAAAAGTATCATTCAACATACTTTCAGGTACTTCAATGTCTTGTCCTCATGTTAGTGGCATAGCAGCACTGCTAAAATCTTTGCACAAAGATTGGTCCCCTGCAGCCATTAAATCTGCTCTGATGACTACTGCTTACACATTGAACAACAAAGGAGCTCCAATTTCAGACATGGCTTCTAATAACTCACCATTGGCCACTCCCTTTGTTTTTGGTTCAGGCCATGTTAACCCTGTGAGTGCTTCTGATCCAGGGTTAGTGTATGATATCAGCACCAAAGACTACTTCAATTATTTTTGCAGCATAAACTATACTTCTTCTCAGATTGCTTTATTATCAAGAAGTAACTTTGTATGTTCTAAAAAAGCAGTTCCACAAGCTGGTGACTTGAACTACCCTTCATTTTCTGTTCTATTTGGCAGAAGTGCCTTTAATTCTAGTGTGACATACAGAAGGGTTGTCACAAATGTTGGAAAATCTCAAAGTTCTTATGCAGTTAAAGTGGAACAACCGAATGGAGTTTCGGTTAGTGTTGAACCAAGGAAATTGAAGTTTGAAAAACTGGGTCAGAAATTAAGGTATAGTGTGACATTTTTGGCAACTGGAGGAGGTAAAGTTGGTGGTAGCTCATCGTTTGGGTCACTGATTTGGGTATCTGAAAGATATAAAGTTAGAAGTCCTATAGCAATAACCTGGCAATAGTGAAAATCTTTGTGAAGGGTTGTGTTTTTGCTGAATAGACAGAGTTTATTGATGACTTGTTACATTATTGTTGTAAGTTCTGTCATATAGGTAACTTTACATTGATTCTTGCTAATTATTTTGAATATTGTTTTAGTATGTGCATTTATGCATTTTAATCATCAATGTAATCCTAAATTTTTTAATGGGCTTTGTTTTCTCTTATGGCTGTTCTTGTCTGAAAACTTCTTGAAGCTCGTTTCCTACATTTTGAGGTAGCGTGTAGTATGTCTTCAAGGTTGAGAATTGTACTTACCCCGGCCATATAATATAATGATATACGCAATTACTTCTTGCACCACCCATCATTTCCGAAATTTATTTTTCAAGAACACTATAAATAATTTTGAATTTTTTTGGAAAACCAAAAGGAAAACATTTTTGGAAATATTTTGATGGGTGGGAGAAGAAATTTGATGGGTGTACAAAGTAGTTGTCAATGATATAAGTTTCTAAGGCCCAAACCAGGCTCAAATTAAACTGGATCGGTTGAACCAGACTGGAACCTTTTCGACGAACCGAACCAGTTCGGTGAATCAGATCAAAAATTGGTTTGACCGAACCGAACCTGAAACTGGTTTAATTAAAAACCAGTTCAACCGAACAGGGCCGATAAAGGGTTCAACATAACCATATTGAAAACCGGTTCGACTGAATCGGACTGAAAATCGATTCGACCGAATCGGACTAGAAGCCAATTCGACCGAATTGGACAGGCAGTCGGTTCGACCGAACTGGACTGGAATCTAGTTCAAAAGAATTGGATCTGAAGTCGGTTTGACCGAACTGGATTGGAAGCCAATTTGACCGAATCGGACCAGGAGCCAGTTCAACCGAACCAAACCAGTAGTCTGTTCGACCGAACCACACCGACAACTAGTTCGACCGAATTGGACCGACAGCCGGTTCGATCGAACCGGACCGGTTATTGGTTCGAAAAAATCGGACCCTTATCAAGTTCGATCGAACCGGACCGATAGTTAGTTTGAAGAAATTAGACCAACAATTGGTTCGACCGAACCGAAGAAGCAGCTAGTTCGACCAAAGCAGACCGTCATTCGGTTTGATAGTCGGTTCGATCGAATTGGACCGTCACCCAGTTCGACCGAACCGGACATCAACCCGTTCGACCAAACCGGACCGTCAACCAGTTCGACCGAACCAGATCGTTAACTGATTCGACCGAAATGGACCAGAAAGAGGTTCGACCGAAATGGACCAAAAAGAGGTTCGACCGAAACGAACCAGAAAGAGGTTCGACCGAATCGGACTGAAAAGAGGTTTGACCGAACCGTGTATATATATATATATATATATATATATATATATATATATATATATATATATATATAT
>Ga0209589_1006907_pt1 | contig 18516 bp, 8 predicted proteins | sample CowpeawhiteBW_FD_187525 | JGI IMG/M metagenome (GOLD analysis project Ga0209589, IMG submission 187525) | Root nodule microbial communities of legume samples collected from California USA - Cow pea white BW (SPAdes) (version 2) | ecosystem: Host-associated > Plants > Roots > Nodule | place: USA...
GTACAAATGCTCCGTACATCAAGCATCACACTATACCATTTCAATTGATTCAAAAGCAAAGGTTATTATCAAAACAATTTCAAAGTGCTAAAACTGGGCAAGATTTGTTAAAACCAATTCACCCCCCCTCTTGGTTGTGAAATATTGCTGCATCAATTCTAACATCTAGCACATATGTCGACATTATACAATAACTCATCTGATGGTATTTGAACTTTCAACGTCAAGGGGTCAAAAACTCAATAGTAACTTGCAGCAGTTGCACTATGTATACAGAAACAAACAGCAAAAAGATATGCCAAATATATATATTTCAGCAAGATCCTAGCATTACTCAGCCACACTGACTCCAACATTGATCTAGATCAACCAATTGGATAAGATTGTGTTGATGTGAAAACATCAACTATATACTTTAGTCAATTTGCTATAGGTGGAATCAGATGATACACAATCCAGTGATGAATGAGATGCGGGACCAATAGAAATGGTCAATAATGGCCAAGACCTTACCGGTAAGGATGTACGAGAATAGGAATATGACAAAGGTCAATACTTGATGCCGTTTTACATTGACAATGGAAGAAGCATCCTTCGTTTCTTTTTCCTTGCGAGTCTTACTTGCTTTGTAATTTTCATGCATAAAAGCAATAGGATTGTGATGCAGACTAAAATAAAAGCAAGTTGGATGTGCTTGAAGTACAGAGAGACTACCGAAAACACCAAGAAGGCTAAAATAATAAGTTCCCATATTACAAAAACCACCACATCCACCCTGCACCACACAAAAAAGGAGACGAAAAACATCATTACAACATATTATGTCATTAAAAAAGCATTGACAAATGCATAACCCACATAAAAAGACTGACAATCAGAGAGCATTGTCCACAGATATCCTTTTTGCAAATCATGATCATCTATTGACTATAGTATGTTTACGAATTAATGAGAAACTACCTATGATACAGATGTCTCTTCACAGATATTTTTTATATGTGCCAAATATACGTAATTTTTATTAAGAGTAACATATCTTAATTTACTAGAAATCCTTGTATTCAGACATGATAAAAGACCAAGATAGAGAGTTAAAGATAGAATATGAATTCTGTATTTTGTATTGACCTTCTACTTGTTTCCATGTTTTTGTGATTAGAAATTTTATTTGCACATTATTTGCTAGACTAATTAGATACTCACTAGATGGGCCTAATTAGTAGATGAGCCTAATAATCCTAGGTCCATAGTACAAGGTTTTGCAAACTTTTGTAAACAGTTGTTGACTCGTTTGAAATTGAAACTTATGATTTGTGAAAAAATTCTCTCTAAGTTCTTGTGGAGAAAAACTCGTTTTTTATCTTTGAATTGTTCATTCAAAGTGGTGAACTTTTATTTTACTCATCAATCATTCATGATTGTGATGTCTTCTTCATCTTCTAATCTTTTTCCACATTTTTTATGTTCATCACTCCTCTCCCCCCAACATTTAAAAACCTTCTCTTCCCAGTAATTGTAAAGGTGAAACATTAATTTGGGATTATGATTTAAGTTACCTTTCCAACTTCAACTAACATATACTGATTGATTATCATAGAAGATTCCAAAAGCTTGCGAAAGCTATGATATAATAAGCAAATAAATGTACAACTAGGAATAAAAATGAGTTAATGAATTTGGAAACATTTTAGAGAAGACATTCAGATTGAATAATCATCTCTGATTAGTTTAATTGAAAAGGGTATACCTGCCATCCTAAGAAATTGTGTCAACACTTGGAATTTAATCACAGATCCTAGACAAGTATTTCAGTATATATAGAGTCAAGATCAAATTCGATAGCATACCATTCCCCTTCCCTACACATCAAAGCCCCCCAAAGTGACCACTAACTAAGCCAATTATTTTCCTTCTGTAACCAGTGACTCTGCAAACTGCATGAAGTCAATTTCTCCCACCGCCTAATTTCAATACGATTTGTGCCACTATAAAATATCTCCTCCTTTCAGGATTAGCGAAAAAATAATATGAATCAAAACCTTGTATATCTGTCTGTATTACTATATCATTGTCAAGAAAATCAGCCCTATTTTAGATAACAATATTAGGCACATACCCAAATCAAGAACTGAATAACAAATGGTATGTATGGACAAAAAAACAAAAAAAAAGGTGGGTCTGGGAACAAATTGAATACTAATCCAAACAACCACGCCGAAACGAATAACCCTGTACCCCACCAATTTTTTTACTGTATTAAATCATCCTAATCATATCATATTCACAAGTAGAACAATATCCATCTCGATAACAAATATATAACATGAAATAAGCCAAATCATGGTGGGGGTGGGGGGCAAAACATTCCAGCTAAGAAAAATGAAAAATGAAAAAAATTAACCTAGCGATATTCATGATCTCGCAATCCCATGTGTACAATAATAAACATGAACAATAAAATGGGGGTTTTGATTAATAACAGGGCAAGGATTCCTAATTTGAAGAAAAAAAAAATAACAGAACTGAAATATGAATTGGGGTAGGGCATACCTGGAAGTGGTGATGTTTGAAGAAGTGGAGGAGAAGAACGAGACAGAGGCCCAGTCATGCTTGGATCGAATCTGATACTCGCGTAACTGTTCGGCCAGATTCGATCGCGTTATCATGTTAGCCTCTCTCTCTCTCTCGGGTTCTCCCTCTGTCTATTCCTCTCGCTTTCTCTCTGTGTCTCTCTCTCTTCTTAAACCGCAAAACTCTGATTCTCTCTCTAAAACGAAAACGTCGACTTGCGACTTTTTCAGAGCCAGAAACGAATTCGATTGTAGTTAGAGCGAACCAATCATGCATTCCATTTGTTGTAGTTTTACGTTCTGGGCTTTCAAATTGCCCGCTTGAAGCCCAATCATTAGGCCTAGTAATTAGTTTCTCTACGGCCTTCCATGGCACATTTTATGCCGAGCTTTTCTATTCTCACCCCTTTTTACTAAGTTCATCTAAAGCAAATAGTTTCTTATCTATAAAGATTACAACATATTTAGTCTTTTTTTTTTCTCAAAATAAAAATGTCATTAAATATTAACTTTGGGGATGAACTTCTTAAAAAAAAAATCATATATCACGAGTATAGTTATAGAAGAATTTATTTACTTTTATTTTTTTTAAAATAAAAATGAATTAGTTATTAATTTTTCCTGAGATTTTAAAAAATAACAGAAGGCAAGGTTCGCTCAACAGGTTATTCAGGTTCACACTCCTTGCGATTTGTATTGAGTGAAGAAAAAATAAGAGAGGTTCCGTCCTGTATCTTGGTTGTGGTGGTGGATTGATAGCCATGGCTTCCTCCTCAGCTTCTTCGACACCGGGCGCCGCCGCTGAGAACTCGAAGAAAGGGTTAGGGTTTTTGTCTCACGCGATGAAACGGAAGGACAGCTTCATTCAATTGTTCGCAATGACCGGAATCCTTCTCCTCAGCATGCGATCTTTAGGGCAGAAATACAAAATCCACAACCTCGAAGAAGATATCCGCGTCCTCAGGGACGAGAACACTTCTCTCTCCGACCGCGTCAGAAACATCAAGCGCGACCTCCTTCGAGAAGCTTCTCTTGACTCCTCCGGCCTCTTCGCCTCTCGCCTTCGCCGCCTCTTTTCCGCAGAATGATGATCCGTAAGTTTTTTCTACTGTTTTTGATCTCTCAACAAACAATTTCAACTGTTCCCGTGCTCTCTTGTAACGAAATTAGACTTGTCAACAATAATATCCTTTGAAGGTGTTTGTTGCTTTTTAGGAATACACCGCTATGCTTGTCGTATGGTAGTGATTCTTGTTGAGGATTTCAAATGTTTGGTCTTAGATATTCATATTAAATATAGTGTCCTGTGAGAGTGAATAATGAATAGAAGGGATAGACGATTTTTCATATAGCGGTTTCGACATCTATGTTTAGAAATTATAATCTTCCGTGTAGAAACTGATCTTAGTGATGCTAGTTGAATTTGATGATCAGATAACATTTCCTCTGAAATGAGGTTCAGTGGTTAGGAGTTTTGTTTATATATGTTAAGTGACTTTGCTGGAGTGATACTTGATTTTCCTTAAAACCTAATGCGAACCATTGCTCCTTCCAGCACATCTCAACTGCAATACGTATCTTCTTTGTACAATAATTCAGGAACAAATCATCAGTGTTGTCCTCAAACTATTACTTTCTCTAATGCAATAAATTGTTTTAAGTAATGTTTGAAATGTTCAAATCCATCATTTTAGTCTCTCTGTTAATGTATGCTAGTAAAGTTTAAGGGCCAATTTGAGTTTAGGAGGCTAGTTAATAGGATTTGGAATACTTTTTTTCTCGACTTAATTAGGGACTAATGAAAAGAGAGTAATAGTTCAGAGGGGGATTACTTTACTCATAATCCAATGGCTCCCCAGGTTTGTCCAATGCAGCACGACGCTCCGTCTACTTTAGCAAGTCCTTGTTCCTATAGGCTTTGATTTCTTCAATGTTTGCAATGTCTCCCTCTCTCTATGTTCTCTGGATTTGGTTAATTCATTACCTTGGTTTTTCATTCTCTCCTACATAGTGGTTGATTTAACTAACATGTCAAAAAGTACAGTTACGCCGTTATTTTACCTGTTTTTCTTTTGCTCAATGGTTTATATAACTACCATGGTAATCCTTGTTTACTTAACCCCTGATTTCATTCTTTCATGTACTTTGTAAAAACCGTTAAGATCAATTGTAAGCCTGTTCTTATTGGATGAGAATGGCTCCTGAAATGAATGTAACTCGGTATCAGTTTCTTTTAAATTGATCTATAAGACCAATGATAAGGTTCTTTATATAGACCGAGCTTATTTGGACAAATTTATCTATAAATTTCTTCTAAGCGAGAAAAATGAAAATGAAACTCTATACAAGTTAAAATTATGTTAGTGTACAGGCAATTTTGTTTGTTGAAAACTTATACGAGAAAGTTTCTATATAAGATAATTTTTTTTTTCTTTATTAGAAGGAATCTGTGGCGAAATTCATTCAAATAGGAATGACAATTGGAACCCATGATCACGATTCTTGTTATCACAATTTTATGAATAAGGTGTTTGTTCAAATTATTTCTTATAATGAGTGGGGCAACCCTCTTCCTTTTAGTTAGGCTAATTCATTCTCAATTCTAATGATATTATTAGCTTCCTAATGTTGCTAGTTAGCTAGATATACAGTAATCTGTGAAAGCTTAGAACTATAGATTCTCAAATTTATAATTGCCATCAGGTATTTTCCATTTATTTTTAACTGATGCCCTAGAGACAACGATTTAGTATAATCTTTTCTATATTATGTGTTTTAGTTTTTATTTAATTAATACTTTTTTTTTTCTGCTTGTTAACATGAGTTGTAAGATTTGTTAACATGAGTTGTAAGATCGTTTGAAGCAAAACTCTACTGATATGAAGCCTTCGACTTGAACCTACAATGTATTTAAATAAAGTAATTGAAAAAAAATCATAGGAAATTTAAAATCCTAAAAATGAATTTAATTTCTATACATTAATTACGCAAAGTCTTTTACATTATCATTTGCCTAGATATTGTAATGTGTAACGAGTTCTTTATGTTATTACGTGTCAATAAATATTTTTGAAAGTTAGATCTATCATTTCTTATTGATCTCTGCTGCCATGTGGGGTGGTGACAGATGTGTTGGTTGTTTGGAAGTATGGATTCATAGATTAAAATTTGTTTATTTATAGATTAAAAATAAAATAAAAGTAAGAAAAGTTATATGAAAAAAAAAAACAAGAAGTTAAGTTATGGAAAAAGTTAAGTTAGTCTAAAATATAATTTTACCTGATTATTTTCTGAGAATTACAAGCATGTGGAATTCGACTACTGAGTTAAGATTAGAAAAATATAGGATCTTGAAGAGAATAATCTAGTAGAAAAGTAAATTTAATTATTTGTTTTGAGATATGAATATTGGTCTCAAAATTAAAGTTAAAATATATAGAGAGAAAGTTTCTTAGAGTGTATTCAATTTTTTATAATAAAAAATAATAAAATTATTATCATTATCTGTATCATCTTTATGTACACAATTTTTATTTTTATTTAACCTTTTATAATATAATTATTAATTAATTTAAAAAATATATATATTTGTTAGTTAATTTTTTAGATGCAATCTATATTTTAAAATATTTTGTATAAATTCTTTGTATGTTCTCTTTTCTTTATAATTATTATAATTGTAGTTTCTACTACTAACTTTTATGTTTTTACTTTTATTGTTTTTTGTTTTATGCCGCTGAATATACAGTATCTTTAGTAATTATAAAATTAATTGAAATAATTTTTACAATTTTATTGTATATAGTGTTTTTTTAGATAATTCTTGATTGTAACAGGTATTTTAGATTAAAAAATAATTGGATTTAAAAAAATATCAAATTAAAAAATTAGTAAAATTTAAAACATCATTTAAAAAATAGTTATTTTAATTTAAAAACATATTTAAAGAACAAAATTAAAAACAATCAGACTATACAAAATAGAAAAATAATAGTATAATGGTATAGATAATGGCGGAAAAGTCAGAAAATTTGTATTCAAACTTTTTAGAATATATATGATAATAAAAATCAAGTTTAGTAAATATTAAATCAAATATATTAAATAATTAAAAGAACTGATGAAAAGTATAGGAAAAGAAAATTAAGATATAGTTTGATATAATTTCTTTTTATATATTCAGTTCATTTTCCTCTTGACAGGAGAAGACAAATTTATTGTTTATTTTCATCTATAATTTGGTTCCATTCCATTTTTAAGAATAATTGAAGTAAAGTTTAAATTTATTATTTCTATTTTTCATAAATTTTGTTTCATTTTTGAAAAAGAAAAATTATTTACCCACTTGATAATTAAATATTAATTTTAGATTACAATATTTCTGATTACTTTATATTGTCTCTCCTGTAAAAATTAAATGAAATTATTTAATTTTAATTTTAAATTGTTTATTAATTTAAAAAAATAAGATTTAATTATCAGTTTATTTTGTATAGTTCGTGTTTAAAAAAAAACATATCTGTATTAACTTTTGTTATGATAATAAAACATATTTAAATTATCCTTATGAAATTAAATATAAATAAATTTTATAATTATTGTTAGATATTTTATTTAATTTATTGATAATTTTTCATTATAAATATTTTTTTTCTAGAAAGGATGAAGTTAAAAAATTAAAATACAGTCAAAATGAAAAAAAGGTTAAATTTGCAGATAAACTGTAAAATTTATAAAATAATTATTGTAATTTGAAAATTCAAAAGGTAAAATTATAAATAAAATATGTGCAAAAAGAATCTTTATGTAATGGTATATATAAGTCTGAGCATACGTGGTATTTATAATTTCTTTTCATCAATGTGGGTCTAGACAATAAAGACTGAACGGTGTATGAATAGAAACTAATAAATTAAAATGCGTGTAGAAATTGAATTAATCCAAACTAATAAATTAAAAGGCGTGTATAAATTGAACTAAATAATTTTTTGAAATATACAGACTAAAAGATAACTTTGTTGACTGTAAGAATTAAAATGTGTAATTAAACCTAATAAAAATGCCATATAATAAAAGCTCTTAAAATAAATAATAGTCTCTCAAAATTTGTTCTAAAATATAAAAAAAAAAAAATCTCCAGTGAAAATTATATAAAAAAAATATTAGGAACAGTTAAAATAAGAGCGTTTTGGGCCCCATTTTTTGTTTTAGTAAGCTCAATCCGTAATTGCAATATTTCTTCCTGCACCTGCATATTTGCTTGCTTGCCGCACCCATATGACTATGAAAATAACATAAATATTCTTCATTCAAAAAAATTAACACGCTTAAATGTAGTTACATTATAATTAATTTGACATTTAGCCACAATAATATTATAATTAAATATATCTGAATGTACCTATTTATAACATTTGACAATAAAATGGATACTAGCTATAAAAAATTAATATAATTTTATGAGTTTATTTTCCAAATTATAAAATTTTGTAATACTTTTTTACACTTTATTTAGTTTTTTAATTATATAACAATTACTTTTTAATAGCATAAATTTGAATCTTTTAAAATATTAATTATTTTTAACAAATAATTAATAACCAACACACACTTAAATGTAGTTACGTTATAATTAATTTGATATGTAGTCATTATAACATTATAATTAAATACATTTGAATTTACTTGTTTAGTTTATAACATTAATAATATTATACATTATAATTAAATATATTTGAATGTACGTATTAAACTCAAACAACCTATCGAATTTTTATATTTAATATTACAACCAATATCAAATATATTTAATGTTATAAATATGTATAATCAATAACATAAGGTAATATTTGTTGTAAAATTTCATTTTGTGTAGGGAGTATCATTTGTGAGTAGAGGAGATTTTCCTGTTAAAATAATTATTAAATACATATTAATGGAAAAGAAGGAAAAATATATTATATTTACTGGTTATAGAAAATATTAATAAAGTAATATCAAATAAGTTACTAAGTTTGATAAACTTAAAATATTACATTAAATTTTTATATTTAATTAGTATGGCCATAATCAGTTATAATTGAATGTTATATAAATAGGTACATGCAAATATACTTAAGTAAAATATTAGTTTAATTATATTTAAAATTGATTATGTATAATGTAAGACATTTTTTTTAAAAACAAATTCTAACAAATTCTATGAAGTATTCGTTACTGTGAGTAAGAAATATTTTTTTTGTATTAAAAGAATTATAAAGTGCATATTGACGAAGGGGAAAAGAAAATATCTATAAAGTATTAATGACCGTTCAAAAAATTATCAGATGTGTTTATTTATTGTGTAATTTATTTCACTGCTCAATAAAGTGAAGACTAGTATTAATATAAAAGTTGTGTTTGGTTCACAAATTAAATTATAAAATATTTTTCGCTAATTGAATAATACAATACTTTTTCATTGTATTTTATGAGAATAATATAATACCTGAAAGTTACATTAAATTGAATGTGGAAATTCTATGAAAACCATTTTACTAGGATGATAATAGGATGACTCGGTATTAGTAAAATAACTGTACACGATCTCCTTAAAATAATGTGTGCGAGTTTTTTTTTGTTTTTTTTATATTTGTAGATATTAATAGATATTTATGAATTTTTTTCATATATATATATATAATAGTTTGAAATAAATTTCTTAAAATCAATTACGTATAACATAAATTAAATAATATTTTAAAAAATTACAATTCAAATAAAATTACGTGCTGAAACATGCAAATTTAAATAAGTTATATCAAAATACAAATTTATAATTTTTTTCACCAGTTATTTTATTTTTTATTATTTCATTTAAAATTATTAAAATAAAATGTACTAATAATTATTTTTTAACAAAAAAATATAAAAAGGAAAAATAATTATAAGAGAGAAGATGGTATGGGAATGTCAGATACCATAATATCCTTACCTACCGATAAGTAATTAAATACATACAAAAATTACTCACAAATACAAATTTTGTTGTCATTTTATAATTTACATTTTTTTTTAAAGATCTTTTACCTAAATTTCATTTTATATTTTAATTTATTTGCTAAATACAATTTTTATATTAATTTAAAGACAAAAAGATATATTTATCTCGCAATAAAATGTAAAATCAATAATCTCCCATTTTTTTTCCTCCTATATAAAATAATAATATTACAAGTGTTTTTATGTACATTATTGAGTTTTTAATTAGTATTTTTCTATGTGTTTGTAAATCGAATTTCATAATCTTCAAACAAATTAAATAAATAAAACAACCATTTATCACAACATAAATTGTTTACATATATTACAAAAGGAGAATGATAATTTAATAAAGTTTTTGACAAACTAACTATTTAAGTAAAAAATATTATTTTATTACTTTATTTTAGTTAAAAAATAATAAAAAAATAATATATTTTAATTCCATTTATTGAAATGGCAAAGCATAATTTTCCATTCCGAAATTGTATGTAAAACTTTGCATTTTCTTATTACAAATTTTAATATAATATATTTTTTAATTATAATGCATGTAAATCACAATAAAATACATTACTTATATTTAAAATGAATATGGATTAGAATTTTCATAATTTTGAAAGCAAACAAAAATCATTGTACTAATTGAATTAATTAACTTTATAGCAAATACAAATTAATTTCGTGTGTTACTGTACAACCTATATTTCGTAAAACAAAAGAAAATCCCATTTTTACAAATTTTGAAAACGGAAAAGTTTTGTTTATTCCAAACAAACATATCATGAAGTAACAAACAAATCTCTTTGTGACATAGATAATTAAGAGCACACAAACAAAGTAACAAAAAAAACCAAAGCGGTGATCTAATCCAACAATGGCCGCAATTTAAAAGCGGAAATTGCTTAGCACTGTTACTTTGCACATGTCTTTGTTCAATTCTTGGGTTTAAAACATCCTCCGTAACTAATTATTTGTATGTTTGGTTGGAGGGAAAAAAACCAAAAAATTAGGCATAAATTTGAATGAAATTTTTTCCAAAAGTGAGATTAAAATTTAATTCTCTATTCGTTTGAACACATCATGTGTGAATCGTCCAAGCCCACAAAGAACCCATGTGGAGGACAAAACAAAACTGCATGGTTCAAATATAATTAAGGTAGTGTGTGAGGACCCACTACCGACACTTGCATCCAATTTCCACCCTCTGAAACAAAACCCTTCACTTTTTCATCCCTTCAATTTTTTTCCCTCTCTTACATTTTAACCTTTTCAATTTTTTCAATTTTTCACGGCTATATATATTACACAGACACACACTCACACATGCATCACTCCCTCTCTGTACCGCACCTAAATGTGAGCCACCCCTAATCATTTCTGACCCTTCCCCTTCCCTTTAAACCCTCTTTGTCCCTTCACACACTGTGTTGTTCGTAACTAAGAAACTGCAACAATGCATCTCAAATTGGCGGAAAAAGCTTCTGTTGCTGTTCTTCTCTTTTCTCTTCTTTCTATTTCTCACTTTCATTTTTCTGTGGCCGAAGACCCCTACAGATTCTTCAACTGGAATGTCACTTATGGGGACATCTTTCCTCTCGGTGTTCGTCAAAGGGTATGTCTCAGTCTCAATACATTTTTTTCTTGTTTTTCACCATCATCAAAATGGATTTGGATTTTTAATTCACAAATTAAAAACAGGGAATCTTGATCAACGGACAATTCCCAGGTCCAGATATTCATTCTGTTACCAACGACAACCTCATCATCAATGTTTTCAATAGTTTGGATGAGCCTTTTCTTCTTTCCTGGTAACTCTCCATTTCTTTCTGTTTATTGGAACATCTGTGCGTTCTGGGTTTTGATTTTGTTATTAAGATTGTTATTAAGATTAAAGAGTGTGGTCTGAGATTTTTTTAAAATATTTATGAAACAAAAATGTTCTTTAGATTCATGTTGGTGATGTTGTTGATGTCGTGAGGAGTTAGTTGTCTGATGCTGGGGTCGGTTGCACTTTTATTTAGACGCTTTGGCTGTTTGTTGAGTCATCAGAGTCTTGCTGGAAAGTGGAAACACTGAAATCTCGCATGTGCTGCATCGAATGTGTGGAAGCGGTTCCAGATCTAGCTTCTTTCTCTTTGAATTATAGTATTCAAAAGAAAATATTTCAATTGTTCAGGACAAAGGAAAAATGTTTTAGAAAAACGTTAAAAATTATCATATGATTCTTCGTGAAAAGGACAAAGCCACGTGATTGAGACACTGCGGTGCAATGTCTCAGTGGGAGAGTAAGGCGAGAGAGAGGACTTATTAAGTGTTTAATAATGTTTTTATAGAAAATAGAATATTTTCCTTTTGGAAAATATATTTATGTTTTTTATTTCTATATTTCTTTTGTTTTTTTCGTCCAGTCAAAGTGGAATGGAGAAAACCTTATCATCACAAACAACCCTCAAAGTCATGTCAAACTTAGATTTCTCTAGAAGAAACTAGGAACAGGGGTCAGACACCATAATCATAAATAAAATTTACAAAAATAAAAGGAAATGTTTTGTAAAATAAAAAATATAAAGGAAAGTTTCTAGGATTAGTGTTTGTGTAGGAAAGAAAAATTAGATTTAATAAATAATCTTAGGAAAAAAATAAAAATATTGTTATTTAAACCAGAGAATGTATTAATGTGATGGAGCGTTTACCTTTTGTAATTAATGGTGGACAAGCATTACCACTATGTTCCCTTAAAAAAAGCTATTAATGTGATGGTCCTTTTTTCGCTTTGTGAATCCAGTGTGACGTGTTACCTACTGCAAGTTTGTTTCCTAAAATCACGAGCACATGATTCCCTACGTTTACTTTTTAATCCTTCACTCAAGTAAATTTAACTTCCCTTATTATTTATCATAATGAAGTGTTTAAATTGTTAAAAATAAAGGTATAATTTTTGTTTAAGAAATAAATATATAGCTGAAATAATGATGCAGGAATGGGATTCAGCAGAGAAGAAACTCATTCGAAGATGGTGTTTTTGGAACAACGTGCCCTATTCCACCGGGGAAGAATTTCACTTACATTCTTCAAGTGAAGGATCAAATTGGAAGCTTTTATTATTTTCCATCTCTTGCGTTTCACAAAGCTGCCGGTGGTTTTGGCGGCATTAGGATTCTGAGCAGACCAAGGATTCCGGTGCCGTTTCCTGATCCTGCCGGCGATTACACTGTTCTCATCGGAGATTGGTACAAGTCCAACCACACGGTAACAATTCCTTTTCTCCTGCTATAAAATTAAATATTATTAAGTTTTTCGTAATTAATTAATACATGTCATATAAAAATAGCTACTCCTCCTTTACTTTTTGGAATTTTAGAGAATTTTAATTTTTGTTTATTTATTGCGATATTCAACACGTTATCATAGTGTTTAATTAATTTAAGGAAACGTTTATTTATTAGTGGAAACAGAATAATATAGAATACTATAAATAGACTTTATGTTATTTTATTAAAGTCGAAACTAGAAGCTTATTGTGCTTAGTCTAGACACTTACGTTTTGTTTAGGATGGATGGTGTAAAGTGAAAGATTAAATAAATAAATAAATAAAAAATAGTGAAATTTGAAACTGTTTAGATTAAAAAAAGTGAAATATATATATATATATATATATTTATTATTTATATTTAATATATTATTTTAATTATTTCTTTAGTGTAATTAAAATGTAAAGATTCAGAAAAAGTTAACCATTTATCTAATTATATTATGAACTATGGTTATTTAATGCAATTATAAGTAAATAAAATTTACAATGTAATTGATTATATTCAGAAATTTTAATGTTATATAATTAATTATATTTTAAAATATAGTTGATTATATGTTTTGTGTGCAAATCTCTGTATTTATGGCCTTTGTTTACTTTTGTTTCTTTTTCTTTATTTTTTAATGTTTTTATTTCTCAAATTTTACTTATTCTCTTATTTCTTAACTCTGTCAAACTTTTTTGTTGCCTTGAAACAAACGAGGAAGAAACAATTTTCCACAACCTTAGCTTAGAAGCAAGGGATTATCCCAACCTACAAAAAGCAAAAACATCCATTACCATGCCTTTCTCTTATTCTGTCTTTCTTGGAGTGAAGGAGAAGGAAAATTTAATTACTATTATTATAAGGTTAGAGAAACTTTTAATGTTTTTAAATATGATATGTATTAAAATTAAAATTAAAGTTTTGAAGTTAATTTTGTCCAAGAACTTATTTTATTGATTCTAAAAGTAAATAGTGTTTTTTTTTAATATGTCGATAAAAAAATGAACTCATAAATTTTTGAAAAAAATGATATTTTAACAAAGTTTTTTTTCATAAATTTTGACAAATTATCAATTTGAATAAAAAAAATACAAATTTAATACCTTATTTTGATTAAAAAATTATTCATTTTAATTCTATTTATAAAAACTTTGTCAAAATAAAAATCTTTCTCAAAACATAATTTTCCACTTTCGAATAACTGTATGCTAAGTTATAAATATGAGACAGAACTCGTGAAGAGTCATAAATAGCTGACATGCATGAATGCGTTGACTTGGTTGGGTGGCAATTCCTAGCCCTCCCATGCATTGCGTGTTAATAAATATTCATTCATTGATTCATTCATCACATTTTGAAAATCGCAAACTTGACATCACATTTTTTGGATTCTGTGATAAGAGACAACTTCCCCAATCGGTCACTGAAAATTGACAAGTGCTGATAATCGTAAAATCCAATAATTTAAAAGTGGTTGGAGAAATCGAATAGAATTAATCTATTTAAATATTGCATTATTATTTAATTATTATTAATACACATTTAACAAATTTGATGGGGACTACACGTAAGTCACCATAATCGAAGAAAAGATAAAAGGACAATAGGAAAAAGAATAAACTGTTTAACAAATATCAAGCGAATAATTAGTTTCTTATCACTTGTATGTCTAATAGAAATTAAAGATCCTATTAATATGTTTGAAATATTTTATGTTTAATGTTTTTAATTGACAAACTTTGTTCTAATAATGTCCCCTTGTATACTTCGTACATAAATAAAATATAGCCTTAAAGTAGTTGCTTACAAGATTTTAAAACTTTTGAATTATTGATGATAATTTATTTAATTTAAACACTTTTATTTGTATGAATAAATATTCTACTTATCTATCTGTTTATTTGTCAAGAATTTGGAAAATTTGCTAATTATAAAATTAAATTAAACCAAATTTGTTTGTTTGTTTTTTTTCTCTCTTTTTACTAAGAGCAATGATGTGCCATTTTTTAAGTGACTTTTGAATATTGAGAATGAGAAAAAGAAAAAATGAAAAATCACTTACAAGATGACACCTAAAGTTGTAAGAGAAAATTGTTAAAATTTAGTAGTTAAAAAATCATTTTTCTTTTACTAAATTTGTGGAGATCGATTGGAGAAGTGTTAGTCTTTAATAAGTGGATTTTAACTCACAAAAATTTAAGATGAGATTTGTATTAATTTTTGTAGATGAGGTAAGATCTTCAACAATTTCTAGTATCATTTTTATTCGAAAGATAAAAGAAATAAACGATGTTTTTCGGATTATATGCAGACTCTGAAAGCCCATGTTGATAACGGTAAGAAGCTTCCTTTCCCCGATGGAATCCTTATCAATGGTCGTGGACCTAATGGAGTGGCTTTCAACGTTGAACAAGGTACGATAATAAACCCTTGATATTTACTTCAAAAACTTAGGATAATCACGATACATTAATATGTTTATGATGTTTATGATGTTGACAACAGGAAAAACTTACAGACTCAGAATATCAAATGTGGGGCTGCAACATTCCCTTAACTTTCGCATTCAGAACCACAAAATGAAGCTGGTGGAAGTGGAAGGAACACACACTGTTCAAACTACGTACTCCTCTCTTGACGTTCATGTGGGACAATCTTATTCAGTGTTGGTAACTGCAGATCAACCTGCTCAGGACTATTACATTGTAGCTTCCTCACGATTCTCCTACAAGGTTCTCACCACCACCGCAGTTCTTCGTTATAGCAACTCTGCAGGCCCAGTATCAGGCCCACCCCCCGGTGGACCTACCATCCAGATTGATTGGTCCTTGAATCAGGCCCGCTCAATCAGGTATTCTGTTGTACAAATTGATACAAATTCATATAATATTTAAGTTGGTAGTCTTGGACTTTATTATATTTACTAATTCAATTTTGGTTTCTCTATTTTAAAATGATTATTCCATGTAAAATCATTTTTTGACAACTTGAGGTGTTATCGTTGGAGAAAATTACCAAAATTTAATTGTCTAAATATAATTGCTTTTTTTATTAGTGTTAATTTTAACTTTGAAAAGTACTTGTTCAGGACTAACCTTACCGCAAGTGGACCAAGACCGAACCCGCAAGGGTCGTACCATTACGGTCTGATAAACACGAGCAGGACCATCGTACTAGCGAGTTCCGCTGGTCAAGTGAATGGGAAACAAAGATACGCACTGAACAGCGTGTCTTATGTTGCCCCAGACACCCCTCTGAAGCTCGCAGATTACTTCAAAATCTCGGGTGTTTTCCGCCCGGGAAGCATATCCGACAGACCCACTGGTGGTGGCATCTACCTTGACACATCCGTTTTACAAACTGACTACAGAAGTTTTGTGGAGTTTGTCTTCCAAAACAACGAGAACATCGTTCAAAGCTATCATCTCGATGGCTACTCTTTCTTTGTCGTCGGGTAAGTTCTTGCAACTTTGCATACTCAAATTTAATTAACCACACTATGTTTTTACTAAAATATGTAAAAAACTGTTTATGTTATGCAGCATGGATGGGGGACAGTGGACACCTGCTAGCAGGAACCAGTACAACCTCCACGATGCAGTTTCTCGTTGCACGACACAGGTGAGTATCATACATGTGTGTTTTTTTTTTTGTGTGGTCTAACAACGTTGTTGATGTATTCTGTTTCTGACTGGAAGCTTTGATTGTTGATTTTGTTCAGGTATATCCGATGTCATGGACTGCTATTTATGTTGCCCTTGACAACGTGGGAATGTGGAACTTGAGGTCTGAGTTTTGGGCACGACAGTACCTTGGGCAACAGTTATATTTGCGGGTTTTTACAACATCAACCTCAATCAGAGACGAGTTCCCTGTTCCAAAGAATGCAATTCTTTGTGGCAGGGCAAGCGGTAGACACACGCGACCACTCTGAAGGGTTGACGCTAGTAGAAGAAGCATTCTAGCCTTAGAATATGAAGAGTAGTTAACTACTTATAATTTTATTGTTGAGTGCTTTCGTTTATTTATGGTAGTGAAACGATGAATATGAATGATTTTACTCCTAAATGACCCCAGCTCGAGGTCGCATTAATTCTTTTCCAGAGAAACATGTATTATCTCCGATTTTACTTGTGTTGTTGTTCTTGAGGTGAATCTGATTTACAACTTATAATTCATTTCATTGTTGTGCTGTTGTGATGCTTTTAGTTTCAGTTGCTACATACACAATTTTAACACTGATAAACAAATTGAGGTCGCGTATTTGGCCGTGATTTTAAAAGTTTTATTAACAATAAGAAAATTGTGTATTAAATTAATGTTTTATACATTTTTTTTTTAAATGTTCACTTTTACAATTTCATTCGATTCTTTTCTATCTTATTGGAATATAGTTGTGAGAGTAAATTTTACGTTAAAAAAAAAGTTGAGTATTATGATATAAACGAAAGATTTTGAGTTATGATTAATATCAATTCCTTTTAATATATTTGATTCATGTTTTATTGATAACTCTATGGAAAAAGTTATTATTAATATTTATAATTTATAAATTTATTATCTTGAATCGAAGAAAATATTGATATAAGTTTGAATTTATGTTTTATTAATATTATTTCCTTTTTATAATATTATCTTAAAATATACATCACTAATATTAGAGTTAAATATATTTTATTTTGATAAAAGAAATAAAATTTTTAAGTTATCTTTTTTCGAGTCGAGTCGTTAGATTTTTTATAATTATTGATCAATTAATTAATCTCTAAAGTAATTGTTATTTACAGTTTTAATATTAGTAATATTTTGTATTTTATCATTGTATTCTCTCAATTTGCTTACAATATCAAAAGTTTTTTCACTTACTTCTTTCTTATGCTCTTCTATGTTATTATTCACCACTACCATAACAATTATTTGCTACAACTTATAATAAGAACTTTGTTAGTAGGAAAGATGATGTATTTTTTATTTGTCATCCTTATGACTCCAGAAATTAAAAAAAAAAAAGATCATTTGAATAATTAATCAGCCAAATTCTGTATCCAAATATTTACGAAAAACTATTTACAAAAGCGAAAATTTATGAAAAAAAAATATTTATTTTTAATTTTAAAATTTAATATCCAAATTTGAAACACCACATCAACGAACTTCACTTCACTTTTTATATCTATTAATTATTGTACATTGTGCAATTAGGGATGGCAACGGGGCGGGGACGGGTTTTGCTATCCCATACCCATCCCCGCATAAAAAATCCATCCCCATCCCCATACCCAAATTCAACGGGTATCAAACTTTTTTCCCACCCCATCCCTACCGGGTAACGGGTATAATCTTGTACCCATACTCGTACCCGTGTTCTAACTACTTCAATATTAATTTTTATAAAAGAAAAAAAATTACGGTAAAGAAAACATAATATTATGAACTATTCAATATTAGGAGGATTTTCTTCGATGCCAAATACCTTAAAATAAATTATAATTGTTTGCATTTTATATTAGAATACCAAATAAAATTTCATGTGAACCAAAACATTTATTAAATTTGCAAACTACAACATTGATGAACTTAGTTGATAAAATTAAAAAATATTTCAAAAAAATATAAAAGGAAA
>Ga0209589_1006909_pt1 | contig 18515 bp, 8 predicted proteins | sample CowpeawhiteBW_FD_187525 | JGI IMG/M metagenome (GOLD analysis project Ga0209589, IMG submission 187525) | Root nodule microbial communities of legume samples collected from California USA - Cow pea white BW (SPAdes) (version 2) | ecosystem: Host-associated > Plants > Roots > Nodule | place: USA...
ATTCATATTTTAACCTTGTTTCTGATTTTTTTAGTTTTCTTTTTAATTTTTTTAATGTCTTTTTTTAGTAAAGAAATTAATTAAAGTGCTGATTAACTTATAATTTAGAAATACATTTTAAAAAAATATGTTAAAATTTTATATTATACTAATTAAAATTGAAATTATATTATAATTGAAATTCGGTTAACACTTGTTAAATTATATTAAAATTTTATATTATACTAATTAAAACATTAAATAAATTTTAGTTAATTTTTTATTAAATTGAAATTGACACAAATAAAATATATTTTATTTGTATATAAATTTAATTAAATATATAAAAGAAAATTATATGATTAAAATGATTATTAAGTTTTAAATTTAAAGAAAATTATATTGATTAATAAAATTTACATGATATATATTGATTATATATGAAAAAGTATATTAAATTTAAAATTAATATGTACATTAATATAAAAAAATTATAATGATTAATAAAAATTACATGATAAAAATACTCACATTGCCATTTGAGTTAGTGTTAATAACACATTTATTTAATGGCTAGAACACTTAATTATTTAGAATTTAGGGTTTAATAACATCATGATTGCTCACATACCCATTATCATGTGAGTATAGCTGCAATTGGATAAAGATTTAATTGACGACAAATTAATTTCTTTGAAGTAGAAGTAGAAAAAGAAAAGGGTTAAATATGTTTTTGGTCCCTCAAGTTTCAGCGAAATTTGGAATTAGTCCCTCATCAAAACTTTTGACCAATTTAGTTATTCATCTTTCAAAATGCGTGAATTTAGTCCTTTTAACCAAATTTTGTTAAGTTTATTTGACGTTTTAAGTGCATTTCATCCTTTTATGATAGTATTTAAGTTAACATTGAAGCAAAAATGTGTCAAACAGTATAAATAATCTAAATACTATCATGAAATGTGCTTGAAATGTCAGATAAAATTAACAAAATTTGGTTAAAATGACTAAATTCACGCATTTTGGAAGATGGATGACTAAATTGGTCAAAAGTTTTGATGAAGAATTAATTCCAAATTTCGCTGAAACTTGAGGGACCAAAAACATATTTAACCCAAAAGAAAAAGATGTTAAAACGTTACTATTCAAACATACCTGCAATTAGATTGGTAGAAGAATATGTTATTGGATTTTTGTGTTTTTTTGCAAAAGTTAAATATTTTTCAACAAAACTTTTTTTGTATTTAAGTTGAATCGTATGATTTTATGAATAATAATAAAAATAAATTCATATAAATGAAAACAAATTAGGATAAATATTGAAAGAATGACGTGTCAGTTTCTTTTGTGGCTTTATATAAGTTTCATTGATTTAGTTAACAATATAAAGTTTTATCATAATGTATAGGAATGATGTATATAAGATATAATAAAAGGTAACTAAATCATTTAACTTTATTTCTAAATAATTATTAACTTAATTTATATAATCTATATTCTATATACTATCTATACTTATATACAAATTATTTTTATTTTTTGTGTTCGTATTTTTGTTTTAAAATTTATACCTTAAATAATTTTTTGTTTAAATTAAATTTATCAGTTTTATTTTTTTTAAATTAACTGTTTTTTAACTTAATAAATTGTTAATTATAAAACTACCTATAGAATGTATAAAAACTATTTATACTTGTATGTACTTATTTATAATAATAATTCTTCTTGTTGGCTGCAACCTCCAGCAGTTGCAGGGCGATAGCCACCAAACATTTGCCCTCTCTTTCGGTTGCCATGGGCATTCAACTAAACTTGTTAGTCCATCTTGGTAAAAAGGCTTTTAAAAGTTTAATTAAATTTAATAAAATATAATTATAATAACTTTTAAGTCAATTAAACTTCGATCTAATGAAATATAAAAATGTCAAACATAAAACTGCAGTTAATTTAGCTATTTTACTACAATCTACATACACTCTCATTATCTTGTTTCATTCATCAATGTTTAAATAGTACTTAATTAACTCCGTAATAAATTTTTTAAATATTTTTTAGATTAAATATTTAGAAAATAAAATATCATATATTTGAATAGGTTAAAATATTTTTTTAGTCTCAATTTTCGTCAAATTTTATCAAATTAAATCTAATTTTGTTTTTGTGTTAAAATAGGTCATAATTATTGTTACTTTTTTTCAATTAGATCATTTTCTCTAATACCATTTAAATCACTAAAAGTAACTGTCAAGTGTCACTTCGTGATTTATTTTTTTTTAATTTTTTTTAAATGTTCACGTATCAAATTTTATTGAATTTAGTCTCATGAACCAATTTTGTCCCTCTCCAAATTAAAATAAATTTAATTTTTATATTAAAATTCACATTTTTAAATAAATATTTTATATAATATATTAAAATTCACATCATTATAATTTTTATATAAAAATTAAATTTAATTTCATCTCGACAAAGACAAAATTGGTCAATTTTAACTAAAATTGGGACTAAATTAAACAAAAATAACAAATATATGGATCAAACATGTGACACAATTGATGAAAATTATGACCTATTTGAACATAAAAATAAAATTATAACTGATTTGACAAAACTTGACAAAAATTATAACCGAAAAGATATTTTAACCATTTGAATAATATTAAGTCTCTTATAAATTTTGTAGTTAATAGAGTGAGTAGCGATTAAATTATCATTATAATTCAAAACTAAAAATATATCATAATTTTATTTTTATTTTAAAAATATAAAACTATAAAAATCTAATTTATTATTATTTTTATGTCTTGATTACTAAATTATACAGTAAAGATTTGTCATATAATTCGATAAAATTATAAAAATGTAATTCGATACAAATTATTTGTACAAATTTTAATTTATAAGAATATATATATATATATATATATATATATATATATATATATATATATATATATGTGTGTGTGTGTGGGGTGATGAAATTAGATAATAATTACAATTTATAAATTTTTAAAATAATAAAATTTCATGTGTTATAATAAGATAATATTTAAAATTTAAGAAATATTTGCTAAACAAAATTTATCAGATACAACAAAACAAAAATTTGCATATGTAGACTACTTATTAAAAAGAAAAATTTCAAGAAAAAATGATAAAACAATTTTTAAGTAATTTTGTCAAAAAAAAAAAAAAACACTCTCTATGCAAATTTTTAATTAAAGAAACACATTATTACTTTTGTTAAATCATTAAATACAAATGATTTAGATAAAAATAGCAAAACATGCAATTCACGTGTAAACATAATCAAAAGAGGAAAGAAGTCATGACTCTATAAGCTATAATTATTCTTCAAAGTTATATAAAGATCTACATAGATAGAGAAAACAATAAAAAACATTTATATATAAATAAAATTGGGTTTTAAACAGATTTATAAAGCTTTTGGTATTTCCAAGAAGGGTTCTTAGTTTGTAATATTTTTTACTTCCTTCTACTTCTACTGACAGAAATTAAAAAAAAAATCAATCAAACTATAAAATTGCATAAAGAATTCAAGTGCAAGGAAGAGGACAAACTTAAGCATAGTTAATTATTCGAACAAACAAGTTTAAATATCCCCATTACTCCTAGGAGTGTAAACAAATGATTTAATTGAATTCCTAGCTCTGGTTATCAAAATTCAAGTCCACTCCAGAATTAGGAGGGATTCTTCAGAAAGTTACAAGGGAGAATGTTAATGTGGTTGTTCAAGGGCGAGATGCTGTTGGTAAGTCCTACTCCTGCCATGCACGCACTTAACTTACTTGCTGCTGATGTCCTCCATAAATAGGGTATGCCCCATAAGCAGCAGCATAGATACTCGGGTCATGAGGAGCTGGTAAAGCATACCCATAACCATCATAAACAGTTCCTCCGTAATACGCCCCACTCCAAGGACTCCCCAATTCTCCTCTAAACTGCTACCCATACAATTTATGTTAGACACTACCAAATCTATCAAAACCAGAAAGTTTATAATTATACTATTCATATCTCCATTCAAATGACAACATATGACAAACTTCTAACATTAAATAATCATAATTAAGAATACATATAACAGAGGTTACCTGCTTATTTGCTGGATTGCGGCCCCACGAAAGACGAACCATTTGCTTGCCAATAGTTGTCCCATTTAGCTTCTGCAATGCCTCTTCAGCATTATTTCTGGAAAGGTTGATGCAGTGGACACACATTTTAATTAAAAACCATGATATCTGTGAATACTTATGTTAAGATTTAAATGACAGGATCAGCACTCCTACCTGTTTGCAAATTGTACAAAACCACATCCTTTTCCAACAGGGATCTTAACAGAGACTATCTCACCATACTGGGAGAATGGCTGCCTAAGATCTTCAGCAGTGACATTAGGGTCAAGACCTCCAACAAATATCTATAATCGAATCCACCAACAGAAAATACAGTGACAAATCAATTTTATTTTTTGGGTGAAAAAAACCTAATAATGAAAAGCTGAAAAGCTTACAGTTGTGTTCGTCGAATCAGCTTCAGATTGGTTTGAGGTGCCATTTGACTGACTTCCTATACAAATAAAGGGACAAAATCAAAGCTCAACCAGTACAGTTATTTCAGACTTTTGCAGCACCAAGCACGGGACAAAATATAAAAGTTAAATTTGAGTGACATAGGCTTTGTTTGTTTACTGTTTTCTGAAACATACATGTTTTCTAAATTTTGTTTGTTTCTGACTACATCTACCAGTGTTTGTTCCTGTACACATTCCTGTTCTCTAAAGGTTTACTCTTTGTCACTTGAATGTATGTAACGGTAAAGAAAGATGACAGAAGAGAGAGTGAGAAAAAAGTTCCAATTGTTTATGTTTTTTTTTGCTTTCTAAAACACTAGAAAACAATTTTCAAAATTTTATAGATTCTAGGTATGAAATTGATTGCAAGATATCCGAGTATAGAATTGTTTTAGAAAACAACTTTTAAAACAAAAAGCTTATTAGGAAAACAAAGATTCAATATTTTTTATCAATCAGCTACTTGCATACTTATGAACAGATAACATCATGCTGAAATAACCACTCCAACAATGAATCCATGCATATAGCTCACATGAGCTTCAATGTTTATCAGCAGTAACATGATCCAAGACACGTACAACAGGAAACAAACCTCTAAAAATATTTTTCTCTAAATTGAATGTATAATAATATCTTTTGCTGGTATTCCATTTAAAGAAGATAATTTAATTTGAGATACTAGACGTAATGGGTGGGATTTGGCGTACCTTGTTGATAGCCAGACGTTTTCCTAGGAGTTGCAGCACCAATACGCATAGGCCTGCTAGAGCAGTAAACTCCATTCATTTCAGTCATAGCTTGAGACCTCTCATTATCATCTCCAAACCTGACGAAACCATAACCCTTTGAACGGCCAGTATTGGCATCAAAAACAACTTTTGCAGCTTTAACAGATGGGTATCTATTAGAAAAAGTTTCATGCAACATGCTATCTGTAACATCAGCAGCTAAATCTCCTACAAAAATAGAAAGATCAGGGACATTATCTGAACGCTTGTCTCCTGTGCTAAATGATGCCCAGTTCAGGCGGAAAGGTTGCTCTGTGTTGGGCATCAATATCGCACCATAAGTCTGCAAAACTTTCTCAGCTGTGCCATGCGAATAGAATTCCACAAATCCATAACCCTCTGATAGACCAGTCTGCTTATTTCGAATAACCTTAATGGAGGAAATCTGCAGAAATGTACAATACTAAATTATACCAAAAGCTCAGGAACCAGTTTTCATCATTTATACTTCAAATGCCACTAGCAGATGAATGACACTGAAATCACTTTTTTTTAGTTCAAATAAAACTACTTTACCTGCATCAACTCCACCTGTGTCTAATCTAAAACCATTAATGCTTAAGCCCAACCCAGATAACAGAGACAAAAACCTTCAAATTCGCTTAAATCCTAATTTTTCATACAGATTACAGATTTTTGCACACAGGCACTTAACCCTCCAACTTCCAACCGATTCAAATTTAATTAAATTGAAACAAATGGCACCACCTAAATGTATCATAGCTTGAAATGCCAGAAAATCAAATTAGAGAGAAGCTAATTGAACAAGTAAGACACAGAAAGCAAAACGGAAAAGGGGTTTTACCTGTGCTTCATAGCAACATAATGCAGATGAAAAAAAACTATCATAACTGTTCACTAGTCACTGTGACACAATATTTCCTCGTTATACTCCTTATGTATAAGGTTTCAGACACAATTTCAAGTAACACAAAAAGAAAAACCAATAAAACCTTAATTAAATTAAACAGGTTGAGGTTGCCTGAAGGATTTGCAAACAGAATAATTTTTCAAATAACACAAAAACCAATTTGAAACTCTACTCAATTTCTAAACTTCAATTAGCATGTTTATAAAAAACAAAAAGTATATCACCTTTTTTTATCACAAGATTACAAAAAGAAAACAAAAAGGAAAAAACAAGGGATTATCCTTTCTTCTTACATTGCCGAGGTTGACACTGAACCAAAACGAAACCATGCAAAAAACTTCACATACCACATCATAACAAAGAAAGCTCAATCCAATTGTCAAAAACCCACGTTAGACTCATCATCTCACAATAATGATGATTTGGACAACCTCTTTAAACAAAGAAACCGAACAGGAACAGTTTTTACGTTTGAAAAAAAAAACATCAGAACAATCAGTAAAAGAACACACTAGTACGAGTGTGCGTTAACATGTTGTGCGAGAAAACATATATACAGAGAGAGAGAGAGAGAAAGAAGGACCTCGCCGGTAGTAGCGAAACAGCGGTGGAGATAATTTTCATCCATCCAGTGATGCAAATCCCCGACCCATACGGTCTTGTTCTCGGCGCTGGATCCCTGATGGTGCGCGTGCGACACGTGCGGGAGCTGCTGCTGGTACTGGTGATAGGCGACGTAGGGCTGCGGAGGCGGCGGCGGCGCGGCATAATGCTGAGGCGGCATCATGTGGTGCTGCATTACCATGGCAGCCGCTGGGTACTGCATCGGGAGCCACTGCGGCGGGACGGGCACAGGCTGCGGCGGCGGCGGCGGTGGCGTCTGGTGGTTCTGCTCCGTGGCTTGCGAATCAGAGCCGTTGGATGTTGGTTGCATCTTTTCTCTCAATTACCGTTACGGCAAGCGCCTCTCTCGGCTGTTCCTTCTTCCTTCTTTCACCCTAAATAAATAAATAAAAATAGGAACGAGGCGAGTTGGTTACGCGAGTATGTGTGAAGAGTGAGAGAGAAGGGTTGAATCTGGATTTCGAGAAAGGTCGCGGTGGTGAGGGTCTAAGAGAAGATGATGATTTATGATTTATGATTTATGATTTATGATGAGGATGACGGATTCTTGGGTTGGCTTCGTGAACGCGGTTCCCCTTTCGACCCTTGGATCAAATGGTGGGACGCCATCTCAACCATTGGATCTATTAATCAGGGATATGCATAACACTCCTACTATGCTTCGCTAACTTCGCTTCCCTCTCTCTCCAGGATCCGCCGCCACCTCTTCCTTTCTTTCCCTCACTCCTCACTGCATTTTTCTTATCTTTTATTTATTTATTTATATATATTATATTATTTATTATTATTTTAGTTTGGTCGTTCGTATGTTTGTGTGTGGCAGGTTAACTTTAACCTCGAACAGCTTATGTTACGGTGGTCAGTGATGTTGGGAAGTTAATGGCAGTGAAAACTTAACGGCACGGTAGATTGCCTTGGAATCAGATCACATGATTCAGGACTATGCTATGCTACCATACTATCTGCCGCACCGTACTACCACTTTCTCTATCATTCTTCTGCTCTATTTTCTTCCTTTTTCATTTTTAGAAAACAATTATCGTTTTTTTTAATATTTTTAGAACCATAGATGCTTTTTTATAAAATATTAAAAATCAATTAGTTTAAAATTTTAATTACACACACTAGAATAATATTTTTGTTTTGTAATTCTGACTTTAATATAATTTTTAAATTTTAAAATAACAAATACAGTAGTTTCTAAACGAACCTCAGAAAGAGCTCGTTCCCTCCACAAGAAAGTGAAAGGCCTTTCACACTGAACTTGAAGAAAGAATGCAGCAATCCATACCCAATATTGACTCTGCGTTTTAAGTTGTTACTCCAAAATAACATGATAATTTATATTCTGTACAAATTCACTGTATGCTTCATTAAAAAATATACTATACCATCTTTAATTTTGTTTTATCACTATTTTGACAACTTTAATTAATATAAACAAAATTTTCAGATGAAAAACATAGAAATAAAATTTATCTGTATTTTTATTCGTTAGATAGATGGATAGAGGTGAAAAAGGAATTGTTTAAAAGTGAGATGTTTTAACTATGACATTGAAATTAAGTAATATTTTACATAGGTTATTAGTAAGTATTTATATTGATTAAATTAATGATGTAAATATTATTGATGTGAAAGAAATTATCAGTAGCGGTGGCCACGACCCTTCGAAACCCTGATACAGGATTAACATGGAGTAGACGAGAAACAAGGACAACAAACAACAAAAGTAGAAAAAAACAATTATGGAAGAAATTCAAAACGTGTGAGCAAAAGTATGCATGAATAACATAGAATATATCTTAAAAGATTAAAAACATATTTAATTTTATTATTTAAAATAGTATGCCTTTATATTAAATATATTATTTAATATAATTTATTATGTTATGTCTTTACATTAAATATATTATTTAATGTAATTTTTTTTTACATCGATTCAAATTTAGTTAATATAAAATATATTTTAATATTTACTAAAATGTCACTACATTTATGTTATTTTCCTTTTAATTGACCTAGTACTTACATTAATGAAAATGAATATTATTTAGATTGAATGTTTCATTATTTCTATCTTTTATAGGAGAATACAAATATGCCCTTTCAGGGCAGGCGGAGAAGGTTTAATTTTTTAAAATCCAACAAACATAAATAATCCATATTAAATCTAAATCTAATTAGTTAGATTATATTTAAAATTCAAAATATAAATTTCCAGCTTCATTAAAGTAGGTTTAAAATTATTTAAATTGTTATTATATATTATAATTTAATATTTTTTTTTTCATAATCCCAGGTGTAATAGAAAGTTGGCTATTACTATGTGATTGGAATTACACTTGCTTAATTCAACTACATGATAACATCATTGACTAATTCAACAAAGTAATCTAATTGATTAAATTTAGAAAGTCTAAACTTAATTTATTTATGAAAAAATATGTTAATTTTTTTTATCATCTAGATTAAGTATCAATGAGATTTTAATTTCATAAAAAAATTCCACACTCTAACTATATATCAGTTTTTATCCGATAAAAGATAATATGTATAAATAGTGATATTTGAGATGTGAGAATCCTTTTACAATATGTAAAACTGGGACGGTTTGAAATGTTCATAGTTGGATTTTATGAAGTTGGCATTTCTAAAATTGGCATAGTTGGGTACTTCTGAAATTGGAAGTTAAAGGAGGAGTGAGTTCTGTGTTGGGCTTTATTGTTATATATCTATGTTTACAACAACAATTTTTGTATAAAGGTTGGGATACTCTTAATGTCTAATGTACATATAAATATATAATCTTTTTTTGATTGATATAAAAAAGAAAACATGTACGAAGCGATACTCATCTTTTAGTTTCAATTGACGATTAATGGATGTATCTAACTAATAATTTTCCTTGCATCAACATTTCGACATCATCAAAAAGTAATAAATTTAATACTTTTTTTTTGGAACAGCTCAAATCAATGAAGTACACTGTTGTATTTCAAAATAATGTTGTCAAATAGTACACCACCCTCATAAAATTTTACCGCTTGTCACTTTGACTCATTAGTTCTTTATTTTCCAATTTTACTACTATATTATTTTTTTTCCTCCTGTGGTTTCCTTAACACCTTTATGATTATTCATTTCTCTTCCCAATGACTTTTTTTTCCTATATATTTTCACAGTATCAAACAAAGTGCTACCATAATTTGCATCACAATTTTTTATTTAAATATATAATATTGCACGAAAAAATAATTATAAGATTAATTATGACTCAAACCTTATTAGTTAGCATTACGGCTTAAAAAAAAGAAAAGTAGAATATACATATTACTGATTTAGAGATAATAGATTGATAGATACACCATAATAGCTACCACTTCTTCTATTTTTATTTTATTGTAATAAATTTTAAGTTATTTTTTAATCTAAATGAATAAACTTATTTTTTTTTAATTTTAATAGAATTTTGATTGAGTAAATTATTGTTATTTTTCAATTTTTTATTTAAATACATACATAGTTATCTGTTATTATTATTTTTTGTTATAATATCTTTTTTTTATATTAATTAAATTAAAAATATAATTAGAAGAAAGAGATATTAACCTCGAAAGTTAAAATATCAAAGAAATCAATTTTTGGTTAAAAGAAAAATAATATTTAAAAACGACCGAAAGGAGTATGAAAGAAGGAAGAAGTTATGAGATATGTAGCTAGCAAAGCAATTGAGTACAATTTTAAAATTACAGATGCACATATTGAATACTTACTTACAGTCTAAAAAGTACACACAAATCAATGAAGTGCCATAAACTATGTGCAGGTTTTCTGTATATACATAACTATACACATAATTAATCCCCCAACTATAAATATAAGTTACCTTTATTATTTGTACACCTAAATCTGCATATTGGAACTTGATTTTCAAACCAGCTTCATTTCCCAATCCTTTTTCTTCTCTCCAAATGTGATGAACATTTTTCAAATATGCTATGTTTCAGGGATATTAACAAAGTGTGTATCTAGGGTTTTGGATTGTTGGCGCGTGGGGAGGAATGACCAGCACCAGGACTGTGCCCTGGATCTGTGGGTTGGAAATCGTTCACAGTCCAGTTTCTGACACTGTCATTTTGTGGATTCTTGGTGTTAAGTGCTGTGATTGCAGTGTTTTCATGGGTTGTTGTAACCTTCATCTGCAATTGCAGTGGCCTTCCCTGAGCTAAAAAAGTTCCATGAAAAATCATCAAGGAGAGAAAAATAGCACTCACCATCAACTCAATCCTCGAATTGCTCATGATATAAAGCTTGGTGTTGAGATTTTTTTAGTGTGTGGGTTAGGGAAAACTGAGATGTATATGAAGTTGTGTGTGTGTGTGTTTGTGAGTTTTTATAGGCCAGAAGGGGAAATGAAAGTATAACTTTAGTGCGAATGTGGGTAAGTATTAATGGTGAATGTAAACTTGTTCATGATTATGCTCCTCCAAGATTCCCTTTTCGGAACCAATATGTGAGAGTATCTTTTAATTTAGTGTCCCTTTGAATTTTCCTACTATAATGTGTTTTGCACGTTGCATGCAACTATTATTTGGGTGTGCACTTCAATGTCTTTTTGCAGATTGCTATTATTAATTCACACTCAAAGGAGACTCCACTGCAAATTTATGACCATCAAAATAAATAGTGTAGCCACGATGGGTATCTGATTAGACGTTTCTGGCTTGAACCCAAGTGTGTTTTGAAGATATTGGAAGTAGTAACTGTGCCACTATTGTAGACCTGGAAGGTCTTGCTAACTTTTCAATTTTCATAAATATTTAATAATAGGTACTGAAATTTGATCGAAATTTACAAATATATAAATAACTTAGAATTATTCAATAATTATTTTTAAATTTTTGTTTAAACAAAAGTGTTTTAAATTTTTAAATTTATAGAATTTCAAGAAGGTGTATAAATATATTAAAAGAGAGTCTAATATCACCTTTTTCAGGTATATTAATAAATAACCATTTAGTGTATTTTTTGTGTGCCATTAGTTAAAATTTACTCGATTCTTATTAAAATTGCGGAAGGCCATTCCATATTTAATGAGTTTCACACGACTTTATGTATGATTTAAAAGAGTCTGCAGAACACTATATTCTTGTGAAATATTTATGAAGAAATAAATAAGCACAAAATATTATGTGAAAAAGTGGGAAAAAGGATAATCCATTTTTGAGTAATTAAAATTTGAATCAACTATATTTTTCGTGTCATTAAAGTTAAACTTAAGTATGCTTTCAATACTATATATTTTTCATGCGTGTTTATTTCGTGAAACAACCTATACTCTCTTCATTTGCGCACAAAAAACAATTCCATTGTCAATTGAGTTGATTATTTTGAATAGAAAAAATACATTTTAAGATTATTTTGCTTCACTTTCTAAAATGAGATTAGTAAGAAAGCATTAAGTGAATAGTAATCAAGATTAAATGCAGTTGTTTTGTTAAAAACGACTCTTAATTAGTGAGACAATTTTAGAAAAATAAAAGAAAAGCGCACTAAAATGTTGCAATGGGAGAGAGACATGATGTTTTGATATGCTATTAAAAAAGTGTAGGAGATCTTCACCATAACCTTTTGAACCCCACTTAGATCCATATCCACCCTCTTCTTTTCAAATTTTGCAAGAACGAAAATTATTAGTCAAATGAATGTAATGATTTTTAGTCCTCAACTTGCATACGCATCAGGGGAAATTTTGAGTGCTTCTTGAAAATCTGGGTTGGCTCCTAGAGCTGGGGAAGTTCGTGATCAGTGACCGCTGACCACTAAACAGTAAAAGGATATGTTTTTGTTTGTCTCTTCTATGTTTAGGGGATCATCATATTCTATAAGAAATATATACATATATAGTTGTATACGCAATGTAAAATGCACATATTTATCTCTATTGCGTATAATAGCTCGATAAAATCTTAATTAAAAGAAAAACTAACTAAACACTATCTAACATAGATTTATATGGTTCAATTAGGTATTTCCTAAAAAGTATTTCTAGTCCTCACGAAAACAATTTATCATGTGCATATACGAGAAGCGAGTGCTAGATCTTCGGTTTTGATCATATTGAAACAAACCATTTCTCTTGTAATAACTAGATTGAAAAATAATGTTTTTGATTTTTCTTCCATTACTTTCCAAAAAGTGGCATTGCAAATGCTTGCTATATAATCTTTTCTCTACTCCCTGGTCATAAAATCTTTGATATCATATCCTATGTACAAGCTATGTAGAAGCATTAAATGTACTTAAAAGAGTATTTTAAACCTTACTCAATTTAACTATTACTCAATTTAACTTATAAGATGAAGTTTCTATTTATTTATACATTATGAATTTTGATTTCATCTTTAGTCAATGTAAAATTTTTAATACATTCCATTAGATCGAGACATATATCTTGTACGTGATACTAGATATTAACTAGTCATCCGATAATCAGACACGATAATGTCCGATTGTTGATAAAAAAGAGACCCAATAAACAAATGATGTGACAAGATCTACTACTGTATTTGATAATTTTTTCCGAGGAACCATTGGAATGGCGTCCCTATGAGCTCTTTCTGGACCTCATCCCAGTTTTCAACCTGTTCTGATAATGGGGCAGTGTGTATCTTTACCTGGCGACTCTCCAGATCTCTGTATGGTACCCTTAGAAATTCTTGAACGTCCTTCAGTTTCTGCAACATAAAACATTCGGTATATGCGCATACGAAATCACTAGCTAGGGATACACAAACAATCTTAAAATAACCAAGGTTGAAAGAAACAACATAATATTTCTTTTCTTGAACTAGCGAGTCTTACAGTACGGTTGTGGACAAGATCATCATAATAGAGAACAATGTGGCGAGAGTTCTTAAAGTATGTGACGGCTTTTGTTGCTGTCTCCTTTGTTATCTTTAGCTCTGGTATCAGCAATGTGATATTCAACCGTGGTCTATAGTTGGCAAGAATCTTAGCCTGCACAACAACGACTAAATCACTTTTCAATTGAAGTCAACACAACACAGCACAACAATTGTTGTACGAAGGAAGAAGGAAATCGAAAAGTAGAAACCTCCAATGGAGAGTGGACGTGAGACTTATGTGTTCCATTCAGTGCCTTGGCACCTTTGTCATAGGCATTCGCTAGCACTGATATCATTCTACGGAGCAAGTTCCTTCTGAATAGGAAGATTATAGAAACTCGTCTTCGTTCAAAGTATTCTCCAATTTCCTCATGGTGCTCCATCAAACCCTGTATTCAGACAAGTGGTGCCATATTATAGGAAATTGAGAAATTATGTTTTCAAAACAAAGATGCTCTAAAGAAATTATGTACCTGATTAAGCATCCACTTAAAGCCAACAGCTGCAGAGCACTCATTCTTGGAGGCACTAGAAAACCAGTCGAGATTATAAACTTGATCCATTGTCTCCAAAATGGAAGAAACGTTAGTCCTTCTTTTTCCTACTGAAAATATTTCTCCATTAGAGCTTACATTAATATGACTGTTCAAAAATGTCTCAAACCAACCGCTCCCAGATCTTTGCATTGAGACAATGCAGAAAAACCGAACAGGATTGCAGGCACACTCTTCTCTGCACAATACACAACCATCAACACAACCTCAAAGAAGAAAAAACAATATTCCTCACTAAATTACCATTCATTATTTTTTAGTATTCATGAAAATGTTGAACACAAATATTGTTACCTGCTAAAGGTTTTGGGTTGTGGATAGTGCAAGTATGACACTTCCCATTCTTCCACACCAGGAGGACGATGACATGGCTGCTTGAAGACAATGTTTTCTAACAACTTGTTACTACTTGTGCGTAAAACTTTTTGGTCTACAGATATTGTGAAAATGTAAATTCCACAAAGAACGGCCACAACTAAAACTACAAACCTCAATGTTAATGGGAATTTCTTGAAAGATTTTATATCCGGAGGGTCCTGTTAAACAAAAGTTAGCACCAGATCTTGTCATTTTCCAAGGATATGTAAGGCATGCATGAAAAGGTAACTTTGACAAAAACGATGATGGAAAGAGATATCCAGAACTTACTTTGGATTCCATTTAAGATCTTCGTGAACAAAATAGAAAAGATCCATAAAGAAGAAGAGAGTAGTGAAAGACATGGTTTCATAATTTTTGTTGGAATGCTTGAGAGATACATGGCGAGAGAAGAGGTCAGAGGGTTTAGCTGGTAAAATGTGCTTCAAAAAATCAGATTAATCTCCTAAGCAAACTGAAACAGTATTGTATTTGTAATGTTGATTTTTTTATTGAATTGAACAATCAAGTGTTATATGAAAAAAAAAAAAACATTTTTACTTAGTAATTTTATTTAATATGTGATTTAAATATTTATATAAATTTTTATTTCATCTTAGTGTTAAAGTACATTTTTTCATTATTTTTTTTATTCTTTTTTAGAAATATTTAACTTTTTATAATATTTATATTATAATTCTTTTTAATATTTGATATTAAATTTGATAATATGATATTTTTTTTATTTTATAATAAATATATAATTAATATTTATAATAATTAATAAATATGCATATAATTGTTTTTCAATAAAATTAAAAAATAAAAATTTTAGATATAAGAATAAAAATAAAGATGACTTTTTATTTTAAAAACGAATATGAAACAGTGAAACCTGGAAATTAAATAGAAGGAACCTGGAAATCAATATTATTTACACTCCATGATATAAATAGTAATTAGCTATTGATAAGAAACGTTGACCTTAGACAAAAAAAACTCAGAATATTGTCCACTAATTGAAACAAAATAATATTTTATCAATCTAACTGCTATTTTCTATACCATATTATGAGTTACAATGTTTTAATTTGCCTACCAATTCCGCAATAGCGTACATAATTATTTACTAAAATTGTAATAAATACTCTGTCAAAACTCCGCATCACACAGTTGTTTTTCTCGAGTGTTATTCACTAAAATCCCACGAGTTGAAGGTTTTTAGGTATAAAATATTGATTTAATTTTTAAAAAGGTTGAATAAGAAAGTTTATATTTTTATTCTCATAAAAATTATTGGAGAGGGTTTGCAAATATCAAAAGAAACAAATAAATCCATAAAATGCAAATCGTTAGAATTTTCTTAAGCTGAAAAAAAAAGAAAACTGCGACCACTTTGATGAATGAATATATTTTTTTTATTATACCCTTTTAAACATGATTTTATGTTGCATTAATATAATATTAAAGTATAAGCACCACACTAGATATCATGAAATTTACATTATTTACTGAATTTTTAAGTGCTATTCATTTATTATGTTTTTAAAATAAACTAATTTTAATATTTTAAAATATATTTTAAAAAATAATATATCAAAATTATCAATATATTTAAAAAACATAAAAGAATCACAATATTTTTTTTTTCAATGTACACATCTGTTGCCTTCTATAATTATATATATATATATATATATATATATATATATATATATATATATATATATATATATATATATATATGATAATGTAAATTTTAAAGCTATGTCTAAATTAATCATGAAACACATTCTAGCCAAACAAAAGGTCAACCCACCATAACCAATAATTCACAATCATCACCGCTCTTATTCTACCCCTAGTTTTAATTATTTTGAATTTATCACTATTTTTATCCACAATTGAATATGACATTTCGAAGAAAAACATGAACTTTTGAAGAAGGATTATGGAGAGTAGACAACTACGACACGATACGGGTCAAATCAATATATATATATATATATATATATATATATATATATATATATATATATATATATATATATATATATATATATTAATTATACTACTTTTGATTCAAAAGCGTGAGACTATGTTTTTTTTTTTAGAAATGATACACGGAAAAGGGAGAGGAAAAAATTAAAAAATTAGAGAGTAAAGGAATTTGGAAATGAATTTGGTGTGGATTAGATGATAAAATTTGTGATTGAAATGATTAATGTGACATATTAAAAATAATTAATAAATAAAAAAATTAGATTATCAAAATATTTCTATTGTTAAAAGTAATATAAAATGATATATAAATGATTTAGAACTATTTTTATAAATCTTATTGAATGATTAAAATTATAAAAATATATTTATAAAAAAATAAATAATACAATATATTTGGTATGAAAATAAATTTAATAAGTAAGGTGAAAAATAATTTATTTACATGAAGAAATTATTTTATTTTTAATAGTAATTTTAGAAGTAATAATTTTTTGTTATAACCATAATAAATTTTTATTATATTGTTTTCATAATAAAGAGAAATGAACAATTCACATGTAAGGAAACTGAGATATGAGGTAATAATTTCGTAAATTGGAATGCAACACCTCCTAATCTCACCATGCACAGAAAAATTGTATTTAGAATGAATCTTCCTAATCATCGCTTGACACCACCTTCTATCACCCTTAAAGGAACAAAATAATCACCTGTTAATCCTCTCTTCACATTTTACAGGAATAGTAAATCCTCCCAAAAGAACATAATATAAGAGAATAAAGAGAATATTTTTCATATTACTTTGAGCAACTCAACCAAGTTGAGTACAAATATATATGTATCTCTAATTTTAATTAATTTGAATTTATCTCCATTTTTATTTTCTCGAGATATGAATATATTACATGAAAGGAAAACATGAGTTTTTTGAAGAAAGATTTTTAAAAATAGACAACATCAATAAAATATGAGTCTAACCTATATATAAAATTGATATAACTTTTAATTCAACAAAAAAAACAATAAATTTACGGATATTTATAAAACTTTTTAATTTTTAGTCCATATAAGATTTAGACTCAAGTTTAATTTTGCACCAACATGTCATAATATTTGTCCTCAAATATTAGTGTTGTACGTGAGAGTCTTCGTTGAAGGCTATCACCGTGTGAAAGTAATAAGAAGTCATGCTTCTTCTTCTATGAACACAGCCATTCACGAAAGCTTCAAATTGATTGACTCAACCACTCATTTGCATTATATATATAATACTAATATCAGTTTCTCCTCAAGAAACCTCTATAAATTAATTTAGGTAAACGTGAATTAAGTTGACGAATTACTTGAGTGAGAAGACAAGACTCTGTCATCAGCTACAACATGTTGCTATTGGCAACACAAATCTCCAAGATAAGTCATAACACTCACAAACCTAATTTGCATGTTTACTAAATTATTAATTACGTGTGTGTAAGTTAGACCATTTCTAATGGGCATCAATCTGGACAAGTTATTAGGTATTTACTCTTTCCAAAATTCTTCACATTTATCCTTATCTAATTTTTAATTAACTTAATTATGTATTGCAGAGCGGAAACATTAAAACAGTGCAAGTTTTGTTTTTCTTTCCAAAAATACATTATTTTCACTAGAAACGAACTTAGTTTTTATCGTCAGAAAAGTAAAACTCACACATATTATATATATCGTATTTACGTACGTGATGTTGCAGAAAAAAAAAATACGTGAACTCCTTCAGCCTAATATATATATATATATATATATATATATATATATATATATATATATATATATATATATATATATGTTTAT
>Ga0209589_1006912_pt1 | contig 18513 bp, 8 predicted proteins | sample CowpeawhiteBW_FD_187525 | JGI IMG/M metagenome (GOLD analysis project Ga0209589, IMG submission 187525) | Root nodule microbial communities of legume samples collected from California USA - Cow pea white BW (SPAdes) (version 2) | ecosystem: Host-associated > Plants > Roots > Nodule | place: USA...
GCGGGGACGGGTATTATGGCGGGTATATGTACATCCCCATACCCATTCTCATACCCAACTGAAAAAGTTGGGGATTCCCCATACCCATATCCATACCCAGTCAATGCGAGGATTCTCCGTCAAAACGGGACGGATTCGGACAATACCCACGGAGACGGGTTTATTTGCCATCTCTAGTTGCTATACTCACTGACGTAGTGTTTGTTATTTTGTTATTTTTAGTTTATTTTCGGTCCATGCGAAAGCAATAACTTCATGCTCTAAAATTTAGTCTGTGGGAACGTAAAAATCTGTCTTGAAAATTGTGAAGTAAATTGACCAAACACATTTTTAAATAATCAACTACTTTTAAAGAAAATAAGTGAAAATAATATAATATTAATATTTTTCATTTTCCCCAACGGGTTAATGGTGTGTTGTTATATTACAACATAAAATATTATATAGTTTATAATGACCCAGTAATTAAAAACAAAAATATATAACACATTATTACATTTATCTATGAGATCCATCGCTGTATGAATACATATCTATGAATGTATATCCCAAATATAAAAACAAATATAACAAGTAAAACTTTAACTTTTACAAGTTTTCCAAACAGATTTAAATTTAAAATAAAAGGAGTTCTAATGTTTAGAGGGGTGCATTATTTCTGTCTTGAGATGGATCTACAAACAAGTAAAACAACCGAGGAAAATAAAAAAGTAAGCTAGTTGAAAAAAATCAAAGCATCCAATCATTTTAATATATAGTTACATTCAATCACCAACCTTACACTCATTCATACATGTAATTAGACTCAATTAATTTAGATAAGTGCACTTGAGTCATATTCCTTGTGTTACCACACAAAAGATTAATCCCTTGCAGTGTTATAAGAATTCTAAAAGAGTCTTTACTTTCAATGCACACCCTAGTAAAACCTGCATAAAAAGATTCTTGAATGCACAAATACTAGAAAGACTCACAAAACATATCAAAGATATTACACAAATCAGAGTGGCGCCCCATAATACAGTGAGTGTGCCTAACATTAGTAACCCATGGGCTCATTATCAACTAAGCGCCCAACAGTACAACACTAGCACCTAACGTTGAGTATCCCTATAATTTACTGTTAAGTGAGCACTCAGCGGTACCAAAACCACGCACATAACTAAACCCAATGTGACATGAGCACCCAAAGTCCGATACCCTAACGCAAGTGAGACTATTATTTTTTAACTAGCGTCCAACATTTCATTACTACTGTCTAGCACCCCACTATTACTGCCCATCATCATGACAAATTTCACATTGAATAGGAGAGTTTAGCTCTAGCTCGATCAATTAGGTCAATTTGGTACATTCTACCATTTTCTCAACTCAAACAAATACCAAAATAGTTGTCAAAATGTATCAATTAAGTCAATTGCATAAAATCCAACCATCTCGTTCAATCAACATTCAAGCAAAACCATCACTCACCAAAGAAACATTGTAACTCTTGCCAACATCGATTGTATAATCATTTAATAGGTTACTCAATACAATCACATCATCATACCAATTCAACTTCCAATCCCACCAATTTATGCTAATTTCTCAACTTCCAACCATTCCACTCAATCAAAAATCAAGAGTCAACTAAATTACACACAAAACCACAAATTAAAACATAAAACATTTACATGATCACAACCACACACATAATTTAATTGCATATTCTTAACCTAAATCCAACTTCTCATCATAAAATTAAGTGTGCATTATGTATCTCATCACTAACACAATCAAATAAAATCACTGTTTTTTTTTTTTTCACGTGACACAAATCTTTTTCCTTAACCATAAAAATATAAGTTATCTTTTTTTATGTTTTTCCGTTTAAACTATTAATTATCACTTATAATTTAATAAAACTTAAATGTGATTGAGTTTTACTCGAGAGATACTTGTTCGCTCAAACAGTTTTTAGAATATAATTTATATGTTTTAAAATTGAGAAGTATTTATTTGAAAACGATAAATTTTTAAATATATTGCTTGATTAATGAAGGGAACATTGATATAAGAATTTAAAAATCATACATTCAATCGAATTGAAATATGATACGATCAATTAAGTCAATAACTTAAAAATATTTTAACATTAATCTATATACTAAGGATAAGTACCAATATTTAACTATATATATAAATGAATAAATATAAATGAATAAGTATTTGAACTCCTAAACTTGTTATGATCTATAAAATCAATATCTAGATATCTACGATGCTTAAACAAGTTAAATATTTAGAAAACAACATTAATTAATATTTTTTAAAAATATTATTCTAACACTTAAATTTAAATACATATTAATATTTGAAAGTTCAACCACGGAAAGACATTTCAAGGAAAGACATTTCAAAGAATGAAACGAAAAAAAAAATTAAATTTATATCGATCTCAAAAGTGATATTTTTAGAAGCAATAACCACATATGAGATATTGTATACTCTAGAGTCTCGAATTTTATCTAGGTTTTATAGTTTTATGGATCAGTATGGAAGGAATTATAAATAAAATTTATGTTAAATAATAGTATTCATAGTAACTTGTTATAATATTGAATAAATTGCCTTAAAATAAATAACAAAGACTATAAGGAAAATAAACCATGTTCTTTTGATTTTCCACCCTCCTTCCATGACCTTCTCATCTTCCTCATGGAACTCAAACTTCACTGTGAAATATTGGTTTATAAACCATAAGCTCAATCTTCTCTGGAATTTTTAGATCTTGTAGAAGTTCAATAAGATATCAATGATAAATATTACATCTTTATTTCTCTTCTCTGAGGTTCATGGATATTCTCAATTGGAAGTTTCAGCCAAATTCCATACCGATCCAAGATATGTTTATTGAACTTTCCAATTAACTAGTGTGGATCTTCCATGTATTTTTTTTGAAAACTACATTTTTAAAATAAGATAAATTTAGAACAAAATCTTGAAAGTACCCGAAAAAATTATTTTCATAAACAAAAAATAAAAATGTATACAATTTCACACATCAAAATGTCTCTGGTACCGCAACTCTCAAATCTATCACTGGTCGTTTCAGTTTCTTCTCCGTTGGGCGTGATCATGTCTGAGAAAACTCAAACCTTTTGCAAAGCATCTTCCCCCAATCCCAACTCACCCACTTCCTCTGTTGAAGCTTCCCACTCCAAAGTTCGTGTCTTTGTCCGGAGAAATAAAAAACCCAGAAGCATGGTTGTCAAACTTGAAGGAGAGGACCATTTTCCATCAACCCAGGATCACAAGGTATCAACTTTTCCATCATTTCTTTTGTTTCTGCATAAATGGATCAATGGGTGTCTGAGTTATGAATCCTTGGCTTTTCGTGTTGTTATAATAAAGTTTTTGACTTGCAATGAGTTATATGATCAGGTTCTTGGCCTTCCAGAAATTGAAGAATTTGCGTACTGTGGAGCAAATAAATTGACTCGGCGTGGTCAGCACCTTTTTTTCCCTTTAGTTTACAATGTCGATTGATATTCCCTGCTTTCAGTTGTGCCATGTTGAACCATTTATTTACGACGTAATATTTTATGTGCTTTGCATATTTACTTTCACAACAGCTATATGGTCCCTTTTTAGTATCATGAATGTTTCACAGTGATCTGAGAATAAACTGATCCGGAACATAGTGCATTATAGAAGGAAGAAAATGGGGTTACCAAAAGAAAATGGGGTTCCCTAAAGGAATAAGAACATATGAATGAGTTTGGAAAGGTATAAATGTAACAAAGTAATAATGATGGTGTTTATTTTATTAGCTGCTTTGTTTTATCTCGGAATTAGGTAAAGATATATTGGTGTACACTAACAAAGGTGATTAATAGCTATTTTTAGTTTTTCTATCATATTCAACCAGGGTTTGAATTAGAAGTTTGCATGAATGTGTTTGACACAGCCTGCCTAGTTACTCACTGTATAACCAAACATTCTCATGTTCATCTATTCTGATTGAAGGAACGAGTTCTCATACATTTAGCTCTTTTTTTTTCCAGTGAAATCTGAAATGGAATCAGAGGGGGCTTCAGTGGCAAGTGAAGTTGGTTCAACTAGACCTGGTGGTAAGAATTAGAAATGATTAATGCAAGTTTTTGAGGTGTTTGCTTATTAAAGAAAATAATCTGGATTCCATCCTCCCTCACTCTATAATGGGAAAACAGTTTTAGAGAGAAACGATCTTTGTTTGTTACCTGCTTTGTTTAGAGAGAATCCATGAACTACTTCTGGATGGCTTTACTAAACTCTTGCTCCATATAGTATTCAAAAGATCATCTTTGACAAAATTTTGATGTCCCAGATTTTTATTTCATCAATAATTTCCGGTTAGTTTGGAATTAAAGAAATCAAGCCCCTCATTTTCTAACCATCCAATTTTGGACAGAAATGGTGACAAAGATCTGACATGCTTCAATCGATTAGTATTTGGGTGTTTGTGTCCAAAATCAATATTTTAGAGTGTTAGATGTCCCCTTTTCAGTTTATCATATTTTTGTTATCAAAGCTGTTAGATGTAACAGGCTTAGGCTCATCTCTTTCTATTTTCCTATTTATAAATACATAATCCCATGTGCTCCATTCACAGATATTCAACCTGTGCCACTTTCTCTTTTATTTCAGCATAGAGAAATAGTGATATCTAAATTTAGAAAATTTAGTTACTTCTTTTAGGATGATGAAGTTAATAATTATGTTAAGATAGATTTCGCCTTGATATCAATTTGTTTTGAATGCATTAATACTTGAGAAAAGTTCTAATTGTGTGTCAAACTTGCGAAACAGTAATTAGTAGTGCTGAAAATTGAAAATTGGAACTCTTGGCTTCCTTTTTATAATAATCTTTCCCCTTTAGATCAAACTTAATTTGTTTTAATTACAGGGTTTTCCCTAAAAAGTTTTTAAATAAAATGCTTTTAAAATTGTTAATCTAGGAAATATTAAGGTAGTCTAGCAGACTCTCGCTACTTCAACAATGTTTATTTATGCATTCAAATACTGTGTTTGCCAGAGTACTTAAATGCATACACAAGCACTATGTAGTAAACATATTAATTTAAAGCTGAGATTTAGCTGAACTTTGCCATTTTTATTTCATGTCTCCTTATGTATGCATCCAAATGCTCTGTTTTCGGCCTGTTGATTAAATTCTAGATTTATCTTTTCCTCAGGAATTTATTTAATGAAGTTTACACCATTTAGTTTTTACCGGGAAATTAAAATTTATTTGTTGAAACAGTTTTGTTAGCATATTAATTTGAAACTAGTTTACATCCCATCTATTGCGATTGAGCTTAAATTATTTAGTTCATGTATGATATAGGTGTATCACCTGCCCACTGGGAAAAGGTGCTTGAGGGGATTCGAAAAATGAGGTGTTCTGGTGATGCACCAGTGGATACTATGGGATGTGAGAAAGCTGGTGATACACTACCTCCCAAGGTCTGTATATTAATTTGATCTGTGATGAAAATTTAAGGTTTATTTACTGGTTTCTGTGTTGTTGCTTTCGAGGGAAGGTGATTGCTAAATATACATTTGAATAGATATGGCTTGCCAAACAACTATTTTGGTAGAAAAAAGACAACGTGGTGAGTGCTGTCTATTTGACAATTCCAGTAGTCATTCATCATCAACCAGTATAGCAATTACTCATTCAATTAGTAGATGATGATGAGTTGATGACCAAACTAGTTAGTGTGTTTAGCTTACCGTTGAAAAAGTTAAGTTTGGTTGAATGAAACTGAAATGTCATCTGATGGAAAAGCATCAAAAGTGTTGCTTTGAATGCAGCCACAGTTTGGATCTCTTTAATACTCAATGAAATGTAAAAAAAAAAAAAAAAATTGCGGAACAAGTGGGTGTGACTTTCAATACTCTTCAACTGACTTTTGGATGCTCAAACGGTAATCCAAACACACACTTAGTCATATGTGTAATCTTGTATTGAGTTGATTGGTTGGCTTCTCATACTAATATGGCCTTTTTGTGAGATATATTTCTTCCTCTCATATTTTTGTTGTGATTACAGGGACATTGTAATCCCTTTTACTTCTATATTTTGTGTGAAGCATGATGTGAATAAGTTTACGCTTATCAAAATTTCTGTGTATAGGAGAGAAGATTTGCTGTGCTGGTATCTTCTCTTTTATCTAGCCAAACAAAGGATCCAGTTACTCATGGTAAGTATATATGCCATCTGAAGTTTAGGGTTGAAAAAATGTTGTTGATAAGTTTGCTGGCTTTTGTAGATGATAATGTTCTGTTTTTTTTTATCAAATACGTGGCGCATTCTTACCTTATGAGGTTAGAAGCATTGACTTGTCACAAGTAAAATATTTCATAGTAGCAGAAGTTTCTTATGTCAACTTATTGAGATGAAAAATATAGAGGAACTGAATATTGGTTAACATATGAGATTATTAATGTCTAGAAAGTTGTGGCTTGTTATGGGTTGAATTTAGGTTGGCTTGGATTTGGGTAATAAGTTCAATATGCCTGTGTTTTAGGTTCTGAGAAAGCTCGAAAGATTGGTAGGTCTGCATGTTTGACAAAAACCTGCTTACCAACATCTTTTAGGCTGCTAAAAGTGGATTTGTAAGTTAAATGCAAACTAGTCTCTCCACGTTTGAAGTAATTTAAATGAACATTGATAGAGCAAACTAGCAAAAATGGATATTATCTATATATGTTGATATAGATTGAATTCTGTATTGCAAATTAATTGGTAATCTAAACAAACAATCTTAATGTATGTAGTTCATACTTGGTAGATGCTTGAAAATGTTTGTCATGCTTACAAGTGTGTTTTTAAGAATAGGAGCAATTCAGCGCCTTCTTCAAAATGATCTGCTTACAGCTGAAGCAATCAATAATGTAGATGAAGAGACAGTCAAAAAGTTGATCTACCCTGTATGTTCCTTGTTTCTTTTGAAGTTATTGCCACTCTTGTGATCCAAATAATTTGAATTCAAGTGGCAACTATGTAATACTAGTAGCTTGCTGTTATCAATTGAATTCCTTTTTGGTTATGCTTCATTCTGTAAAGTGATTATGCTTGTACTTTTGTGCATTTTTTCCAGGTTGGGTTTTATACAAGAAAAGCCACTAACTTGAAAAAAATTGCAAATATTTGTCTCATGAAGTACAATGGAGACATACCAAGCTCAATTGACCAACTACTGTTACTTCCAGGCATTGGTCCTAAGATGGCTCATTTGGTATGTGTAACCGCTTCTCTGATTCAAGCAACATGTTTCATTAGATCTATGAAGTGAATCTTGTTACTGCACATTAGGTTATGAATGTTGGATGGAACAATGTCCAAGGGATATGTGTAGATACTCATGTCCACCGCATCTGCAACCGCCTTGGGTGGGTCTCAAGATTGGGCACAAAACAGGTTCCTTTAAGTCTGACATCTTCACATAATCTCTTTCAATTGGTTTGGTTTTAGTTTCTATTCTTACTGTGTCTAAGAGTCCAGATTTTCTACTGGATTTTTTGGTACTGTCCTCTACTGAGCAATAAAAATACACTTATGTTGGTATGTTATAATTCTTTTTAATGTATTTTAACACATCAAAATTAGTGTCAATCAGTGTATTTTAAAGGCACAGTAGAGAGACAACACCAAAGAACCAATCAGAGAGTCCAAATTCTTGTGGTGTCTAATGGTCATAATTGAAAGTTACCAATCTTCTTCAAATTGCTAGAAAACTTCAACACCTGAAGAGACAAGAGAGTCTCTGCAACGGTGGCTTCCAAAGGAAGAATGGGTTCCAATAAACCCTCTATTGGTATGTTTGTTTCTCTTCACCAAATCAATCATCTTATCCCACAATTTCTTGTTCTAATTTGATATGTTTTGTTTCACTAGTTAATTTTATATGGTAAATTTGAGTAAGGTAGCTATTTAAACACTTACAGTTATTTATGTGGCTTGAATATAACAGGTAGGCTTTGGACAAACAATTTGTACACCTCTAAGACCTCGTTGTGGAGAATGCAGTGTAAGAGACTTGTGTCCCTCTGCCTTCAAGGAGGCCTCAAACTCAAGCCCATCTTCCAAGCCCAAAAAGCCCGGGCTGAACAAGAAGCCTTAACATTCACCACTCCCAAAAACACATTAACCTTTAACCAATTTTTGTGGAATTTGGTTCCTTTTTTGTCACTATTTTGGCATGCACATGCATATTTCTAGGTATAGCTGTGACCAAATTCTTGTTGGGCTTACGTTACATGCTGCCCCACATCTAGATATGTATATTTCTTGTTCTTTTTTTTTTGGGTAAGAATACATGTATTCACCTTTGGATGGTATGAAACTTAAGGGTTTTTAAAAGCTTGATTTTTATATTTTTGCTATCTTTTTTATTTTGTGCAAAAACAATAATTCATCCAAGTTTGATATGTGCATGTCTCTTTGCCCCCAGAGTTTAATTTCTTATGGTGATATTTAAACCTAAATACATTTTAAGGTTAAGTTTTATATTCATTTATAATAATATCGATTTAGTCAACTTGAGATTTCAAACATTCACCCTCACTTCAAGAACATTAAGTGTGAGAATAAATTATAATGTGATCACTTTATTCACCTTCAGATTTCAAACATTCACCCTCACATCAAAGACATTACGTGTGAGAATAGAAGGTTTGATATTCAACATCACAAAACTCAGACTAAATGAAAGTTGATTTACTAATATATTATAATGTAGTTATATATCTTCTTTAACATTATTTATTTAAATTTTACAAGTGACTTGAGTCATGTTTGAGTTATAAGAATATGCAATTTAAATATTTTTCATAAGGTTGGTAATATATTTGGATATTTCTTGAGAATGAAGCAATTACACGTAAAAATAAAAGTAGTGACTTTTAGCTTTTTAAAACCATTAACTTGGAATTAATAGTTAATTTAGTGCATGCTTTACTTTAAATCCAAGTAATCAATGCTATTTTTTTATGGAAAAATTGTTTATGTTCAATTTTATCTAACAGCTTAATATTGAATTGAAATGGCTTTAAATAGTTTTTGCATTTTATAAAAATATATACAAAATTCTATCATTAAATTACTTTTAGTTTTTTTAATACTGGAAAATTTTCAAAAGGGTGTTAGAAATCACATAATACACTAAGTGAAAATTTATAATTTGTTTAGAAATCAAAAGTCATAAATTTTACAAAATTCTAATTGATAACAAAAGAATATTAACAATTATTTAAATGAGTGTTTTTTTTTTATCAGATGATCTCCTTTGCAAGGAAAAAAAAATGGTGTGAAACTATGAATTCATGTATTTATTTAGATTTTTCTATATAATAGATATAGTTTGTTTATCTATCATAAAATGTGATTTTTGTAATGTGATCCTCCATATTTTACATTCTTTTATTTTTTTTCCTTGAACTCTAAAATGTCATAGTTCATAATGCCATCGTTCATAATGAAAAATTGAAAATAATTATTTGTCATCTTAATAGGAATTAACTATAGAAAAATTAAATATAATCTAATCATGTACTAATTTCAGAGCTAGTATGAGTACATGCTATTATGGGTTTCATTGTTCATGATTTAGCCCAGATGTATACTGAGTCAGGCCCAACAGTGAAATGATCTTTGGTAACCGACCCGAATAGCGATTCGGATCAGAAGATGAGTGACTCGGTGTTCATCGAGTGGAGGAGCTGAGCAGAGGAGTTTGGGAAGTGTTTGGTGACTTCTCGGATTCTGTTCCTTTGAGAGAGAGAGAGATGACGGTAGCAGCAGGAATCGGTTACGCTCTGGTAGCGTTAGGGCCCTCTCTCTCCCTCTTCATTTCCGTCATTTCCAAAAAGCCCTTCCTCATTCTCACTGTTCTCTCCAGGTACGCACGCTCCCTTTCTTTTCATCGATCTCACCAAACCACAAACGCTGTGTCCTACAATTTTGCAATTCACCCTCGCCATGTCACTGTTTGCTTCATTAGTTACTCTTCATTGCGAACTAGGGTTTTATGATTAGTCTATTGGCTTCAAATGAAATATTTATGTGTGATTCTTATGAAATTTTGCTGTGTTGATTTAATTTGTGAATGCAGTACACTGTTGTGGCTTATTAGTTTGATTGTGCTGTCTGGAATATGGAGGGGGTTTTTGCCCCTCAATACAACCGCTTGGTGGCCTTTTGGAATTCTTATATTCTCATCTGTTGCTTTTCAAGAAGGTCTGAGGCTGTTCTTCTGGAAAATATACAAGTAAGCTTATATTCTTGTTGTTTTCTTCTCCAATGCTATGATATTGTTGTTAGGTTAAATTAAAAACATGGTTCCTACAGCTTACACCGTTTTTCATTTTAGTCCCTTTATATATAAATGATAGCATAGCAATCTACATTTTAGTCTTATATGAAAAAACTGACACTGTTTTTTTCATTTTAGAATGTACGTGAAAAAATTAGTCATTATTTTAGTTCCTTCCTACATTAAGGATTCTATATTTTGATCTCCCTACCGATTTTGCTTTGGTCCCTATGTGAAAAAATTGTGATACTCTTATAACTTTAATAAACTGTAAGAGCGAAATTGTGAACAACTGTGTTGCAGGGACTAAAAGGAAAATAGTTTTGGATATAAACGCAGAGTTTATAATTTAACCTTGCTGTTATTTGATGCTTTTGGAAACTATTTGACAATATAATTTAACCTTGCTGACCATTTTGTACGAAGTGTTTTATTTGATCTGCTATAACAATGTTGCTTTTGCCTTTTGTGTATGGATTATTTATTCTATTTTATTTTCCTTTTGATATTTTGTAGGAGGTTAGAAGACATGTTAGATGCCTTTGCTGACAGAGTATCAAAACCACATCTTCTCCTGACAGATAAGATGCTGATTGCTCTGGGTAATAATATGGGGGCTTTCATGCCCATGAAGATTGCATTTGTTTGATCAACTTTTGATTAGTTTATTAGCTATTTGGTTTTGTCAGCTGCTGGATTTAACCTTGATGATAGTCTCTTTGTTTTGGCGATTAACTGGATCCTTGATTTAATTTAGTTGTTTGATAAAATGAATAACTTGTTAAGATGCTATTGAAAAAAGATATTTTCCTTTTGGTATATGATCTAGATTATGAATGATAAACTGTGATTTTTTAGTAAAATGTATTTTGGTTTTGTTTCACAGCTGGTGGGTTGGGTCATGGTGTTGCCCATGCCGTGTTCTTCTGCATCAGCCTATTAACTCCTGCATTTGGTCCAGCAACATATTTTGTTGACAGGTGTTCAAAAGTTCCATTTTTCCTTCTTTCTGGTGAGTTTTCCCACCGCTGGTTGTTGTATGCATGTATATGAATAGTGTGGGATTTACAGCTTCAAACTTTTGAAAACTTTGCCATCTAAGGATTTATTGCATATTCATATCATTGATCTGAGTTTATATAGAGTTTGGATTAGGTTTGCCTCGTGAGAATCTTTGATATCGTTTTTCTCCCAATAAGTCTCAAATTTTATATATAAACAGCAATAGCTCTGATTTTTAATATTAACTTCTGCAATTAGCTCACCGTTTTCTATATACATTGCAGCAACAATTGCTCTTGCATTTGTCACAATCCACACATTCTCAATGGTCATCGCATTTAATGGGTATACAGAGGGGAACAAAGTGGATACGTATTTTGTTCCCATTGTTCACATTGTTGCAGGAATGGTGGTAAAATCTCACTCTTTGGATTATATTTTTACCCTAAAATTTACAACTGTAACTAGTAACCATCCATCTTTCACTAGTGGTGCCTGTCTGCTTGAATTTTAGTAGGTTTCAGAAAACATGAAAACTGTAATATTAAAAGGTCTCCTGTATATACTGTGAATTATATTTATGAATTGATATTTTGGAATGTAACTGTTCTTTTATGATTTTTGCCATCAATTAATGCTTAAACTACACTGTTTTCTTTGGCTTGCTGTTTCCTTATTCAGACACTGGTGAATTTGGCGCCTGGTGGTTGCGCTGTTGGCATTCCTCTTCTTTATTTCACTGCTATCTTGACCGTGGTTCATTGTGGGAGGATGGTTTGGAGAAGATTGACAGAAAACCCAATCAGGCCAGGTCACTCATAGTAATTGATGATTTTTGTAAAAAGTCTCCCTATAGTTGCTTATTGTTCACCATACCTGTTGGAATACGTAAGGTAGCAGAAGTTATATTGCACAAAAGGTGTTTCCTTGACTTGATGCTCCCATCTTCTTACAATATGCGGGGCTTAAAGTCACCTTCTTTTCGTATTTGACTGTTTTACTTATCGTCAATGTAATTAGGTTCATTCAAGTTTTGGTTGCAGAAGCCAGTTTGTTGAAGTATTGGTCATTTAGTATCTAGAAAATGAAAATATAGTAGATTAAGAACATGTGTGAAAGAATTTTTCCGTAAGTTCCTTTTAGAACAGAAAAATAAAAGAAAAAACTGAAATTAGTATCTCCATGAACTCTATTTAGAAAATGAAAATTAACATGTATATTATGAGAGGCTTTCCATAAATTAATTTCGGTCAGTGTTTTGAAATTTCATTTGTGAAATGTTAATTGGGTATATTACGTTGAGTGTTTGTGTTATCTCCTTGAATTCAATCTTAGTTACTTCATGAATCCGCTAGTTTGTTATGTGTTTGAAATTCAAATCTGGTGCAGCCAGGTTTGAAATATATTTTTAAGCTGGATATGTTAAATCCAAGAAGCACATAAAAATAGTTTAAGGGAAGGATTTTTGGAAACAATGGCAATACCTTACCAGCTCTTTCCAATGCAAGGCTTGTTGAGACTTTTATTAAAAACAATTCCAAAAGTACTTACAAAATATTGTTCCTTTTCCTATTTTATTTATTTTAAATGATTTATTAGTTTAACAACTAAGCTAAGAGTTATAATTTTGTAATCATTTTTAAATATTGTATTAAATGAACTGATACAATTGTACTTTGAGAAATGAACCGATACATTTTAAAAATATCTTCTTAAATGAACTGCACTAAGGTATGTGTATTCTACCAAAACAATTCAAAAATGGCAGGGACTTATGAAAAAGTGATGGTAACTCGGTCATTCTGATATTTAATATCAAGCTTCCTCCAACATGAACACATCACCATTAAACTCTGAATCAAGCCCTTCACGTCCATCAAACTCCTTCAGCCCCACCAGTGTCTCAATTGAAATCTCAGGCTCTTCTTCATCCAAACAAAAATCTTTTCTAACCAATAGAAGGTCATAATAATCTGACTCATGATCCTCATTAACCAGAGTCTTGTCAACACATAACACTTTGTTGTCATCTTTTGTGCCTTTAAATGCAACTTTCTCATCATTCAACTCTGGTGGAGTTACTATCTCACCATTCATCTTTTGTGCACATGATACCCTGCATATACTTTCATGGCCTTTCTCACTACTTTCCTTTATCCTTGGTGTCATTGATCTAGAACCAAACACAAGCCCTCCCCTTGGTGAGATGCAAAACGGGCTTCCAGATTCCTCAAAACTCCAGCTGAATTTCCCTTCATATGGCCAAAAAAGTGGTCCATCAGTACTAAACTCTTGAATGTCTTCAATTTCTAAAAGATGCTCCACTGAAATATTATCTTCTGATCTGACACACTGTATTATTCCATTGGTGCTCAGAGGAGTTAAAGGGTTCTCAGATGACAATCCATGATTAGACTTTGAATCTGAGATCCACTCAGAGTCTTCACTTTCATGAGAGAGTAAAGAATCATCATAGCTGAAGTCACAGTTGATGCAAATATGAGTGGAACTGTTGTTAGATGAAGATCCACAATTAGTCTCAGAGAAGCCACAAGGAGAATTTGTAGCAGTTGCATCATTCACAGTTCCAGTCAAACTCATTGTAGTAGCTCTTGTTAACAACAGTCACTCACTGCTAAATTGGACTAATCAGAGATTGCCCTTTGAGGATACATTTTTGTTTTAAAATCACAAAGGAAAGAGAAAAGTCAAGAAAAGGTTCAAGGTTAAAGGATAACACTCTTTACAAACATTAACTAAATCTAGTAGTTAAACAAACTCACGAAGTTAAAGGAACAGAAACATCCCAATAGTGTAATTACATTGAATTGAAGAGTGTGATATTTGGAAAATAATTCACAAACTAATTGTGCCTAATCTGCTGTGTTACCTAAGATCTAAGCTTATATGGCTGTGTTGGAACTAAATATTTTGGCTGATAAACGCATTCATGTAAATAAATTAACAGACAAAAAAAAAAGGATCAAAGCTACCAATAGACATTATCAGATAGAAAGAAAATCATAAGCCACTCAGAAGCAACTTTTTAGGGAGGCAATGATTTTAGCCTTTGGATTTTAATTTGATGACAGAAAACTATAACCTGTGACAGATGCAGGCATGGTGAAAAAAACATCATATGGAAGAAAAAAAACTGCTTCTATATCATTACCTTGCTTCTACTCTGGAAACCACACCACATGTTATGAGTTTGATCAAAGAAAGGGATTTTGAGAGAAAGAGAAATGAAAAAAAGAAAATTTTGGGTGAAAGAAAATGCCCAGACAGAATACAGCACAGTACTTAAATAGTAAAGATGAAAAGGTAGAACACTGTCTTTTACTTGCACTGTAGTATTAGAAATTCAACCAAAAAACAAAGCACTGAGAAAAGTTTGGAATTTTGTGTTCTCACTAACCATTGGTGAATTTAATGGTCCACTCATTGTTGGCCATTAATTAATTCTTGAAGAATATGATCAGACCATTTTCCATTTCATTATTTTAATTTTAATTTTTCACTTCAAGTTCACAAGGGGCAGTGACTTCTCCCATCTTTTTTCTACAAACAACATTTATCAGTAAAAGTTAGTTATTAACAGTTTGTTTCTGTTTATACAGGATTTGAATTCACAGTCCATTTCTCAGTCCCTCTCTTTATAGGAGAAAACAAAATAATAAAGTGATAATTAGGATACAAATGTATATACTAAAACATCATATATATTTTGATATATTATATAGAGTTACAAATTATAATAGTAATTATTTATTTTGATACACTAAAAAGTTTTTACTCATAATTCTTTAATAAATGTCACGTAATACTAAATATAAAAGATAGTAATTTTCAATTTTAGAAGACTAAAAACAGAAACTTTTTTACAAGATATAAAATCAAACTATCGTTTTATTTATATATATATATATATATATATATATATATATATATATATATATATATATATATATTATAAACTAGGAATATATTTATATATTTTTTATTGTTATCCTCTGCTTTTTTGTTGTTTTTAACTTTTTTTCCTCTCTAATTTTGTATTTTCTATTTTTTTTTCTGTAGTTAATTCAAATAAAAAAATTAGTGGTATTGATTTTCCTCTTTTTTAGTGCTTTATTTATTTTTATTTATTTATTGTTAATCAAAATCCAAAATAAAATAAATTTTGGCCATCCAATAACGACCAAAAGCACCGTCATAACATAGGCACTGAATCAGGTGCATAGAACCAACATGGACAGAATATTATTTTCTAATTGATTTACATGTTTTTGTCCAAAAGCCTCAAAAGGAAAATAACAATTGTCATTACACCCAATGAACTTTTTGTTTTCTCATGTATACGTTTTCCCTCTTAATTTTAAAAATTATTATGTAATTTTAAATAATTTATAGTTTCATTTGGAATAATTTTCATGTAACAGATGATTAAGTATTGTTTTATAGATAGTTTATAGATAAATGAGGCACAAACATATTTTTTCATGGCAGCTAAAGATTTTTGACATCGGAAGGAAATATGGTTTACGATTTTTTGAAATTTCACACTAAATATTTTATATATTGGTTATTGGTGTGAAGTATTCATAAATCACTAATTATTACTTTTTATCAAATGAATAATATTTATAAGGAATTTTTTTCTTAACCACTGTTTTTTATTTAGAATAAACTCAAAGTTATTTAAAATGATGGAAAGTTTAGTAATATTATATTAATTTATTACTTCCTATTTGATCATTTAGTTTTGATAATGAGATTATTATTTTTTCATTGAAAGAATGATAATATTTCTCCACTACTTAATTATTCCTTATAAAGCATACATACATTTTAATTCATAGCTTAAACAAAATCACTAATATTTTCAGTGTAAATTAATTAAAAAAAATTATCTTTTATAACTAAGCTCTAAACCCTAAAGCTTCAAAAATTTGAAGATTTGACATATGGAACGATTTGAAAACCAAATATTCGTAAGATATATTCTCCGAATCTCTAACTTCCAAATGGAAGTTGCTTTACTAAATCAAGGTGAGATGTGTATTATTGATTCTTTTACAAAAATGAAGTAGTATATGGATGAGTTAGAAATATTTTGGCTCGATCCCTTATGTGTTTATCCAATGGATGAATTTCACAATGTTCTATTGGAAAGTGATTATGAATATACTCCAAGAATGGTAGTTGATAAAATCAAGAACTTGGAGAAACCAAAACAATGGTCGAGTTGATAAAATAAAGAAGACTGTGCATTGGTTCTTCTTTTTCCATGTCTGAAAAACAAGAAAGCAACAAGAAAAGAATAAGAAGAAAAGGAAACAAAGTGTGTGTTCTTCAAAAAGAAGAGTTTTGTTGCCATATTAGAAAATATGGTTTACACAGAACAAGATGAGCAGCAAAAAGGCATTAAACAAGAAGAGATTATTATTTTCTATATTTTAAGTGTACAACGTGAAGTCATATATATAGGACTCTGAAAAAAAAAAGGAAAAACAAGATGGAAAAAACTAAGCGCAAAGAAAGAATCGTGCAAAATGAATTCATGTAATACTGATTTTTTGGTGCTTGACACTTGAGATTTCTTTTGAGAGAGTTTTTTTTACGGTTCAACTTCAAGTTTGGGTGCTTCAGCCTTCTTCTATAAAAGAATAAATAACAAAGTTTCATAATTTGAATGAAGAAAGAGAAAAAAAAATTCAAAAAGTACAAACAATTAAGTTACTTTGCTGAAGAATTCAATGACCGACACCAAGTTCATTGAGATAACATTATTAGTACTAACCATTGTATTTGAGATTTGTCCACTTTTGAAAATAGAACTCTTTCACGATTTTTTCCTTAAAAAGGTGAGTGAGAGGTTTGAAAGAGGTAAGTGTATTTAAATTGTGTCTTTAGTCTCAACTTCTAAACGATGTGAAATTATTGTGTGTCCCTTGATTAAAAAAGTATAAGAGGAAAACATTGTCTTCTACTTATACTGTGATGTTGGAAGTTCAACACCAACCAAAGCATTGGCCAAAAAAATTTGAGTTTCGCGCTTCACATGCTAGGGTATCACAAAATACAAATTACTAAGTTCCCTCATAGAATTGAAGGGTCTACACCAAATCCATTGGGATAACATTAACATTGCATCTGAGGTGTCTTGAAGGGTTGGAGGAAAAAGGAATATTTAAATTGTGTTCTTAATCTCGATTCTTAAGTGATGTGTGACTATTGGGTATACCGAAATAAATCCCTTAATCAAGACCTAAGTATAATAAAGATTCATCTTTGGAATCACTTTTCAATTCCTCTAGTTGAGGACTAAGAGAATGAACCTCAAACCCATTGAAATTGTTGAGAAAACATTGTTGGGGTCAATCAGTAGGAAACGAACCTCAAATTTGTTGAAATCATTGAGATACCATCTCTAAGGTCAATCAACACATTCAATGTAGGAAATTCAAGGTGAGTAAGAAGTCTCATATTAGGTAAAACTAATTAAAATAAACAATATAGAAGTAGAAAAACCCATCACCTCATTGTTTTAAGATTTTGAATTGAAAGTAGTGTCCTCATCTATTATATGGGCGTACTCATGACTTATTAGTATCAAATCTTCTTATGTCTTCCCTAGAAAAAAAAACTCCCAATGATATTATAGTCTGTAGTTAATCCTGATGATGGCTCGAGCAAGTGTGGTATAAAGTAGGTGAAAAATCCTAAAAGCTTAAAGGTTGATTAACACTAAATACTGGAAGGAAAGATTGTTAGGAATTGTAAGGTGAGTTAGAAGTCTCGTACTAATAAAAAAATGAGTAGTATATAAGTATTAGGACCTATATAAACCTATTTCTGTAAGATTAATTAGTTTGAAAGGGGCATGCTAGTTTCTTATATGGAATTGTTCACAACTCATTGATAGTGAATCTCCTTATGTCTGTCCTAAAAAAATGTCAGAGTAGTATCATAAACTAGTAATCCTAATGACAACTTGGATGAGAATGGTATAAAATAAGGAAAGAATCCTAAAAGTTTAAGGATTGGTTATCACTTAAATAGTTGCCTAAATATATGTATGCATGCATGTATATATATATATATATATATATATATATATATATATATATATATATATATATATATATATATATATATATATATA
>Ga0209589_1006913_pt1 | contig 18513 bp, 5 predicted proteins | sample CowpeawhiteBW_FD_187525 | JGI IMG/M metagenome (GOLD analysis project Ga0209589, IMG submission 187525) | Root nodule microbial communities of legume samples collected from California USA - Cow pea white BW (SPAdes) (version 2) | ecosystem: Host-associated > Plants > Roots > Nodule | place: USA...
TCCTCTCTCTACCTCTAGCCACCTTCCTTAGGCTAGCATAGATTAGGAAATCCTATCACCTCTTTCACCTTCCATTGCTTGCAAGTGCCTTCCAACTTGCCTCCATTCCTTCATCCATTTCCGCTGCCCATGGAGCTCTTCATGCACCTTTGGAGCTCCACCACTAGGCCGGCTAGGTGTGGTACACCAGTCCCCCAACCTTTGCCGGTATAGTTGTGACGGTAAAGGATGAGAAGTGTTGGTATGTGTGGCTAGGCTGGCTAGGTGTGGTACAATGGGTATTATGGTAGGGATATGTACATCCCCATTCCCAATTGACAAAGTCGGGGATTTTCCATCCCATACCCAGTCAATTCCTCCGTCAAAACAAGAACGAGTTTAGACAATACTCACGGGACAGGTTTATTTGTCATCGCTACTGGAGGCCGCTTAATGTGTACTTAGGGATTTTTCAGTACAAAGTAAGCGGTTTCAGAAGTTACTGAAGATTGCTTACTATGTATTGTGTGTATTTGCACTTAGTTCATGGTATATGGTTGGGACAGCTAAAGAAATGGGTTTCAACGGCAGATAGTGGAGAGCCTCAAAAACTTCTGTTCTGTGACGGCTGATAGTGGGAATGTAATAGACATGAGGTTCAGCAAAAACGAACAACGAAAATTTTTCAATAGTGAAGGAAGACGAAGAAGAAAGGTACTACATTCCTAGAAAAGAACAATTTGGAGTTCAACAACATACAGAAAAAGAAAACAAAGGAGCAACAATGAACAATATTCACAAAAGAGAAAAACCACATCAATAAATGATTTAAAAAGTCAAATAATGTCCTATAAATAAAAATAAACAAACTTTTAAAAGTATTAACCAAATATCTCAACAAGAAATTTTTTTAATTAAATTATCAAAAAGTTTTAATTTACTTTGATAAAAAGTTTCAATTTTGTTTAATACATTAGTTAAAAAAATTAACTAATTTTTTATTTAAATCCTAAGAGTGTTTTATTTATTTTGAATTTAAAATATATAATATTTTAAGTTAACATTGTAAAGTAAGAAAATAATTTAAATTATTCATATTAGACATGCAATAAATATATGATAAAATTAGATATTGACACTCTGATAGTTAGTTTGTGGCAAAAGAAAAGTGGAAGCTCTTGGTTCTGACACGTGTGTTTTATAGAGTTGATTATATCCAATTAATTTCTACATATATATTAACATTGATACCCACACTTTTATAAATTGAAGTTTTTTGTAACAAAATTAAATTCCAATTTCAGCGTCGAACTAAATAATTTTATCATCTTAGTAGTTTTTGTCAAACTAAATACTGAGGACGAGACTTTTATCATCTTAGTAGTTTTAGTCAATTTAAATATAATTATCTAAAAGAAAAAAATATTAAGTTACATAAATCTATATAAACATTAAGCCATTGTTACGATTTTTTTCTTCTTCTTCTTCGTCTTCTCTGATATCTTTTTCCTCAGCTTGTTCTATCCGTTGTGGCTGAACAGATTTAATTGGATAATTGATTAGGAATTGCCAACCAACTTAGCTTTATGACCTTACAGAAGCCGTATACTTCCACAAATCAACCAACAATGCACATTAGACTAACCACTCACTATTGTTTTTTAATATTTGCTGCTATTAAACTAACTCACTCATCAAAGTTTCTATGCATCAGAATTGACGCCCATAACAATGGGTGTTATAGGATTACAACATATTTTAAAACAAATAAAAAATATTTATATCACTTTGAACTTTTTTATTTTACCAATAATAAAGAATACAAAAAATATTTATATCACTTTGAACTTTTTTATTTTACCAATAATAAAGAATACATTAATGAGAATATTTAGAGTGTTTCAGCCCTTTTACAAAAGCATATAAAAAGATGTTTAATCTCAAAATGATACACATATACGAATTCACAAACTCATCTTAAAATCTAATAAATTAAGCTAACTTACTCTTCCTCTCTTTGACACCTTTTAATATCCTGTATCGGTCTTATGATATTCAACTAAAAAGGTTTAGATTTCCTTTTCCATCACATAACATAGCAAACTTTCTAGGTTTTTTCTTTCTTTATTATTAAACCACTACATCATTTGAACTATAACATTTTAGTTATATTCACACTACTCCAAAATTCATTTATCATATGTCATCCCATGAAATATATTATTAAAAAAATTGTAAGAACCAAATCAAACTCATTCCCAAAAAAAATAAAAAATAAAAACAGACTTGTTACCAGAAAGTTACACAACCTACAATATGTAAGACCCACTTTTTTTGCTCCTTATTTTTAAAGGGTTGCCCCAAATCAGTTAGACCTAAGGTTGACCCATAAGGAACCAAAGACCCTAAATCAGCCTAACACTCTCACTCCCATCTCACTTTCAGAAAACATCAGTTCTCAAACCCCCGTGTCCTCAACAGAAGCTCTGCTAGGGTTTGATTCTTAGCCTCCGTCAAGTTTGCTCAAGCTCTTTCAATTCCACGTAAGTTACTCCTTAGCTCATACTAGATCTCCCCTAGTCTTATTTTCGTGATTACTCTAAGGCTCATCTCAATGAACTCGTTCTGCTCCATTTCGTTATGTTTCCAGCTCACTAAGTCATTCCCGGAGCTGTGGTGCTCACTGTTTGCATATACGAGTCATTTGGCTAGCTCTTTCAAGGTAAGGGGAGCTAGAACTTATTTGTTTAATGCGAGTGTTGCTTGTCTTGCTATTGTTCCATGATTCTTAAGCTTGTGTGCCACTATGGATGCATGGGATGCCTGGTTATATTATTTGGATATGTATGTATGGCTATTGTAGGGAGAATAGTGGTGAGATCCGACGTTTTCGCCCAAGCAAACCTGCCTCGCCTAGGCGAGACTTGCAGAAACAGACCCAAACTCACACTCGAGCTCTCGCTCAGGCGGAGAGCTCTCGTTTTTAGCGAGATATTATCTCGCTCAGGCGAGAGGACCTCGCCTAAGCGAGAACGTATGAAGGTTTGAGGCACGTCGCTGCAATTGTAGCCCAGGCGAGGAACCTCACCTTTGGGCGAAGGGTAGCCTCGCTCAGGCGAGGGGTGGCCTCGTTCAGGCGAGGAGGGCTCGCCTAAGCGAGAACTCGTGAGTCTTGCAGGGTTCTCTGTTGGTAGTCTCGCCTAAGCGAGAACCTGTAGCTTGAGCGAAAGATCACTTTCGCTTGAGCGAGGGTCCTTAGCTTGAGCGATTACCCTATTTTAAGCATGAAGTATGTGAAAATGTATGAGATCTCTGATATAATGGGCCAGATTCATGAGTTTTTGTATGGTTTTGGCACGAGATATGTATAGGATGGTTGGCATTAAAGTGACATGGAATTGGTATGAGCGATACTTGTATATTGGTTGATGGAACATGTTGTTGGTTTGGTTAGGAAGCAATTCCACGATAGTTTCATGGTGGTGCCTCATTGGGTTAGGGCATAATTCCATGAATCTCTAGGTAAGATCTCATGGTGGTGTCTCAGTTGGTCGGGACGTAATTCCATGACCCTTGTTAGTGGGAGTTCATGGTGGTGCCTCATCTATATAATTTAGTAAGGATTCAAGGTAAGGTTGCATCCTGACACTCTAAAGAGTCAGTTAGTCTCACATAGAGCGTACTGACTCTAGTGGTGAGAGTAGCAGGAGGCCTGAAACTCATTTAGGGCTAACCTTGTGTGTGGGGGATGAGACATTGTGACATAGCTTGGTAGAGCAGCTCGGTAGAACAGGGAAGTCCACCACAAGTGCAAGCATCTGCTGAATCCGACTAATTATATGTATCCGGATGAGTCGTGTCTGAGTCTTAGTGTATTGTTTGCAAGTCATAACATGATTGGTCGGTATATGTATCTTGAACTATGAAATTGTATGTAACTGTATGATAAACTATTTTTCGGCTCTAGCTTACCCTTTTGTTGTTGTATGTTCTGTCTGGTGTGGTTTTCTCTTTTGCGATGATCATCAATTTATTGATGTGAGTAGATGTAAGAAACCCTCGTGGTCAACAGGGGAATGGTGACTCCGCTGCGTAGCCCACTTGGGCTAGATTCCGCTTATTGGGCTTTTCTTTTTTGGCTATGGCCCATGTATTGGCTAGTCTTTTGATCTTAATTTAATCGCTGTTGGATTTTATACCTTGTCTTGTATTGGCATCGTGGTGTGTCTCAGGATTTTTCTTTTATGAATTCTTGGATATCTTTAAGGAGTGATTCTATAATCTGAATTTTTGCTCATAATATTATATTGTGTGACGTGTCATTTAAGTAAGTTTATTTATTAAATGAGACCAAAATACGTAGAGTTGATACCTATTAAAAAAAGGAAAATTATATTATGACTCTCATTTTTTTACTTTCATCATTTATTTTGTGATGTGACTTAGTGTTGGCCATTAATTCTTTCAAAAGAAAACATAATAGTACATTAATCAATGACCCACTAAGCTACGTCAAGAAAGAAATGATGAGAGTAAAAAAATTAGTCATATTGTCCAAAAAAATGTCTAAATTATTAACAATAGAGAAAAGTCAAATCACTATAGCTTATCAACACAATAATCTTTTCACAATAAATGAGATATATTGAATTTCTTATTCTCATATCTTCATATATATTCTCCATTATTTTCTAATTAATTAACCGAAAAACAATCAAATGATATATTTTAATATCATCTTAAAAATTATATTTCAAATTCTAATTCAAGTTTTTGAAATTGGTTTGAAAGATAATATTCACACTCAATTCATATCAAATAAGCAATTTATAATTTCAAATTTAACAGCATTCCGCTAAAAAATATTTGAAATATCTGAGATGAAAGCTACAAATTTTTACTAGAATTTATCAATATATATAGATATATAGTTTGTTGTTTGTAGTTTGTAGTATCTCATAATGGAGGAGATACATTATTGGACCTGACAGTGCAACTAATGAGAAACAGTTTAATATGATGTTGTGAGGAGTTATAGGTGCAAGTACATTCACAAAAATAAGTGGGTTTCAACTTTGATGATTTAACTTGAACGTTGACAAAAAATACATCATACTATAATTATTGATCTTGATCCCAAATGTCAAGTTTCCATGACGACAAATCCATCATGTGCTTAATTGTGAGTGTAATAACATGAAAAGGTCGTAAGCTAGTTTTGATGGTGACAACCCAACAACAAACGTTTCATTATTAATTGTTAGGTTCTAAATCAAAATGTGTTGATACAACATTACCAAACCCTAACATTTTCTCTTCCATACACTAATTAGTAGTTTTCATTTGGTTAAATTTTGGACGTGTGAAAAGACATTCCCCCAATCCTTCACCTAAGATATGAAACACATGTGGATGTTATATACCCTTTTTAGATATAAAATGTGGATTATCTTTTAGTCAAGATTTTAATTTTTATATGCCATGTTACTTACTTCCTTGAAACATCATCATCAAGTAAATAAAACAACATTTGTTAGAAAATTCTTCATTTTTCCAAGGTTCAAAAATATCTTTTTAGATTTGGATTACTTAACTTTTTGAAAAATAGTTTTTAGTAAAATTTTATTACAAAAATATATATATATTATATTACTCTTATTAAATTGTAATAAAAAAATTAAATAATATTTTACCGTAAAATAATACGTAATTGTTTTATGATTTAATAGTATTTTTAATTTTTATATTGTTAGTAATGATTCAATATTTATTTTTCTATTTATTTTTTTATTCAACATAGTTTATATATTTTAGATCAACGGTAATGAAAGGGACTAAAAATAATTCTCATAAATATAGTGAAAAAAATGCTATTAAGCTTTTGTTAATTATTTAAGAAAATTTATGTACACATTTATAATATAAAAAAAAATTATCGCTCCTTTTGTTACTTTTAAGTATTATAATTCTTAGAATTTTCATTGCGATTTGAAAATTTTATTTCATGTATTTTTCATTTGTACTAAAACTTTGTTAATATTTCTGCATTAAAATTTGTGATGTAATTGTTAAAGTCTATAATATTGCAATTAAAATGTAAGTTATTTCATGGAGAAATTATCGGTAAGAAAAAAAATTATAATGAAGTGTGCAAAGAAACAAATAGAGAATTGACAAACATATGATAAGAAAGGATCAATAATTAAAACAAGAGTGAATAATTAATAATTGAGTATAGAAATAGAACAATCACATCCGCAGACAAATATGAAACAGAGGTTTCCGTATAGAACGATGAAGATGCATCTATCTCCATTGCATAATGAGTTGTCAACATGCATATATAAAGCTATAATTTCAACAATTCTAGAATTACTTGTTATAGAATATTTATTATTTTCCATCATTAAATGTATATAATTTTGGGGAAATAAACGTTCAATTATTTTTATACTCTCATGAAATAATTTGTTTCTTCTTCTATTTTTCTTCCGAAAAAAGACACCGGTTAAAATATTTCATATATGAGAAAATTTCAAATTACTTTACGTTTTCTTAAGGAAATTACTGATTGAAAATTTTCAGTTAATATTTTATGATAAATTAAAGTGTCGGATAGGAGTTAATTAAGGATTTATTTTTGAATTTTTTATTTATTTTTAATTACAGTGATAAAAAATCATTTTTATTTTCACCTTTTCGAGAGTTTATATAAAAGCAGTGAAAATAATCATTTTTATATGATTATCTGAAAATAGATATAAAAAATGGAATTTTTGTATTTTAAAGTTAAAATCATTAAAAATAAAATACTTTCCGAAATCAAATAATTTAAGTAAAATACCAATACATGTTAGTCCTCTTAGAAAGAAAAGTAATCAATGTTTTATTAGTTTTCTAAATTGAAAATTATTCTGAACAGACTACAATTAATAAAAAGTAATTTACTGTTAACACCAATATTTGTGAAAAAATTTTAAAAATCTTAAGAGACAATTTGTGCTTTTGTACTATATTATGATTTTAAGGTTCATGAAGTACTTCTCCAAAATAATAAAAGTTTATATTTTTCTGAATTATTCTAAAGTCAACTTAAAATTCATATCATTACATAATGGAAGAATGATGATCTGAACAAAATGGGGCATCTAATTAAGGTGCATCAACTCCAAACACTGTAAACATCTAGAGTAGCTAGCTCGTGTCTTTGATTTGGTGTGATTATATATAGGTTAGGTTATTTGACATCAAACAAAAAAAGAATATTCTGGGTTGAAAACAGCTATGGTTATGATTTAAATATCCATTTCAGATTTGGCTATAGTATATATTCTCAACTAAAGAAAACATATAACTAATTTATAAGGTAAAAATAAATCTAATAAACTATACAAATTTAAATTAACTATGCATCTCAATTTGTTTAAAGTGTGTTCTGCATATAAACACTTATAAATAAAAACTTTCAGAGTTATTGTCTTAAAATCTTTTAAAGTAGGTCTATATAAATGAAAAGACTCTTGTATATGAATTACAAATTGTTTTAACCTCAAAATCTTAGTTAGGTCAATCACTCTTTATTAGAAGTATTATTCACTTTAGATTTTGAAATTCTTTCATAGTTTTATTCATAGTTTTATTTGACAGAATATTTAAGTTATTCTTAATCTATTCTAAGTAATATGAAATTATTGGTATAGCGGAAACAAACTAATTGAGATAGTTCATGCTAATTTTGTTAAATGCAATTTTACTTGGAATATGGACTATTAACTTCGCACTTTTCTTTTCTTATTTGATAATTGAGACACCCCAATAATAACATATTACAAGCTTCCAAATGTTGTCCTTGTGATCAAACTTAAAACAGCAATGCTAATTAGCGATATATAACTACATTAGTTGTCACTCGCATTATTAGGATAATAATGTAGTGATCAAATATCTCCCACAACTTTTAACCTGAAACATATTACAAATATATATTTTTAGGTTGAACTAATCTTATTCAACCATACCCATTATACAAAATTTGACTGAAACATGATTACTTTTTCATTTATTAAACTTTTATTGTCTTTTTTTTAAATGGATTGAATAAAATGTTAAAAGCATGCCTTATTATTAATTTTAAAGTATTTTAGGGGTGGATAATAAATTGAACTTCTTTTATTTGATTTTATTCAAAAGACCAATTTTTTTATGTTCTAATACATTTAATAAGTTCCACATCATCTAGGAGTTGAGACTAAGCATAATTTAAATACTCATGCTTCCCGTTGACCTTCAAAGTATCTTTTTAGGACAAAATCGTGACGTAACTCTACGTTCTATGTTAGGACTCGACAACTCTTCTTCAACTTCTCTTGTCTTCGATTAGGAGTCTTCAAACACTACGAAATGTCACTCGTTCTTTTTTCTTATTAACAAATCGTTTTAATTTTTCATAACTTAAGTTATTTTATCTTTGTAGGATTATTGTCTCTTTCCTTAGAACAGGTTGAGTTTGACCCCTTATACCTATTTGTTTTTCTTTTCCTTTTTCTTCTTCTATAATCTTCATGTGATGAAAAACGTTTGTTCAATTTTTTTATAACACTAACCTGTGCTAAAGTTTCATACTAATAACTAAAATGATTTATTAAAAAAAAAATTTTACTATTAGTCAATTACTATTATGGTCATCCATCAACCTTACGGAATACCTCTACCTTTTTTTTATGGAACATAAACTAAGATTGACTTTGACTACTAAAGCCAAATGAAAGGCTACAAAAGCATGTGTGGAAATGACTTTCTCAAGCATAAGAGTGCGTGACTTTCGATACGTTACAAGTTAATAATCTTTTGTCCCTTGTTAGCACCATTTTCTCTTCCAGCTACCATGCTTTGACTGGAAAATGGATTTCAAACTCCACAACTGTAATATAAAATGACTGGCAAAAAATTTATATATATATATATATATATATATATATATATATATATATATATATATATATATATATATATATATATATGATGTTACTATTGTATTCTTTATAACATTATAATATGCATACTACTATAATTCTACGCGTATGTGGAATGAATATATGAAACACTACTTACTAAAATGATTGACTTCAATAATATTTGTCTGATTTCTTGAAAGGAAATCTTTGGGTTCATGTATTGTATAGTAAATAATGATTATTGAAAAAAACGAAATCAATTCTATAATATCTTAGAAGTTTTAATTAATTTCTATAAAATCAAATTTAAGAATAAGAATGTTAAATATAGGTTCAACTAAACCTATTTCACTACCTAAAATCATGGATTAAGTTGGACTATATTTAAATTTTTAACCTGTATATATAACCCAAATAATCAATGAGTGAGTTGGGTTAGTTTGATTCGTTAAAATGAGAATTAAAAGCAATACATTCATTGTTTAGTTAAATATGGTTTTGTTACACGTAATGTTTTCATGTTGTTTTTACTACAAATTTGATTCAAGATAGCTACTATAAGAGCCTTTGTGGCTACGCTATTCAGTAGAATATTTTTTAACTGCGATATTATATTTATGTATGAATGATTTATATTTTTTATTCATTCGATATGTAACTTATGAATTTTTTAATTTCATATATATATATATATATATATATATATATATATATATATATATATATATATATATATATATATAAGAAGAATAGTATTAAAATAGGTCTTCTGTGAGTTAAAAGTATTCAAATTGGGTTGATTTAACCCGATTCACAATCTTTCTTGAAGAGGATGGTAATAGTTAAGATAAATTATGAAAAAATTTATGATTTAGTAAGTTGGATTCTTATACTACATGATGGTTAGATTAGGGATTTGTAATTGATAGGTTGGATGGATCAAAGAGTGTATGAAATCGACTTCTGTTTGTTTCAGTCGATTCGTTTCTACAAGGGGATTGAGACAGTGGATCATAAGACATCATTCTTATTCCTTCAACTAGCAGAGGCCTTAGCAAGGTTGGTTAGATAAGAGATCAAGAAAAACCTATATTGTGCAATCAAAGTGAGTGCTAAGAAAACTGAAGTTGAATATTACAATTTGCAGATAATACAGTTTTTTTGTGAGTGATGCAAGTTTTTAAAATATTTGGAGAAGTTTTGTATTGGTGTTAGGACTTAGGTTAAATTTTTCCAAAACTAAGATTGGAGTGTTATGCAACATTGATACATAATTACTTTAACATCCTAAACTACAAACACATGAAAATACCATTTGATTACCTAGGAATGGCAATACGAATCACTGCAACAAAAATCGCTTTAGGCAACAACATAAAATTGTGACTTAAATCATAAAAATCGTGGACTAAAGTTTAAACAACAATTTTTTAGGCGTGGTCTAGGTGAGCGTAGCTGTAGATAATAGGTCACAGTTTCCAGTACAACAACAATTTTAAAATTGTTTCTTAAAATTCTCATAATAGGCAACAATTTTAATGTACGAATTTTTCAAAACTTCACATTTTCAGCACTGTGAGCTTTTGGCGATTTCAGTCTAAAAACAAAGGAAAAGGAAGAAATTCAAATTTTCGTGTTTTTGGAATTGAGTTTTGCATTTTCAGTCAAACAAAGAGGGATGACATATTTCTAATCTAAAAACTTTAATTTTTAGTGTATTTTAGACCACATTCTTTATGGATTAGCCCACACTTTTTACAAACAACATTTATATAAATGTTGCTTACAATGTTTTTATGCCACGTCAAACACAGTGTTGCCTTTACTATGTTTAGAGCACATTTTTATACTCGTGGTCTCATTTAGTGTTATCTAAAGTCATTTTTGTTTTAGTGGATAAATCCAAGAAAAAAATAATTTTGTCAAACTATGATTGCTAAAATTAGAAGCAAGTTATTAAGTTGGAAAGGAAAATTATTGTTTTTGTCTAGTCAAGTATGTCTAAAAAATTTGGTAATCTTTGCACTAGCGTTGTACTTCTCTCTTTCTTCGAAGCACCAAAAAGTTTGTTTAATGAACTTACAAAATTACAAAGAAATTTTCTCTAAGGATGTGGGTCTGAGGATGGGAAGATAGTTTGGGTAAGGGGAAGGTTGTGGGTTTTGCTTGTTTTGCACGCTTAGATGTGATGGCCTTGGGTCTAGGATATGTTTGAATGTATGATGAGCGGGGAGGTTTGTAATTGAGTTTAAACATGTGATTAATATAGACGGGGAGTTTCGTATAATTTTTGCTCACACTTGAGGGTTTTACAAGTAGGGAGGTTCGTAATTACATGTGTTCACGCGTGTTGGACTACGAGCGGGGAGGTTCGTAGAGGTTGGACTATGAGTGGGTAGGTTCGTAGAAGCATATGATATCCTTAAGGCCATGGTCAGTATGTGCACGATGTGGTTGGATGTGCTAGTCTCATATAAGTTATGAGACTATGATTTCATATTTACCTTGTGATATAAGGTCTTTAAGTATGTAGGTCTTGCCAAGTAAAGTTAACTCTTTTGGGTGAGATGATAATGTTATTTATGTACTTTATTCTTTTGTTTAGCTCACCCTTTCTGGTTGTGATTGACAATGATCGTGTGACTTGTCACACAAGAGCAAATGTTATTTCAGGTGATGATGGCGAGGCATAAAGACGAAGTGAGTGCTAGCTTGGGAAATTTTACTAAAGAACTATGCTTTGGAATGTTTTATTATTTTATTTTAATTTGGATTTGGATTTTTAACTTGTAATAGTTGAATTGCGAATTATGGATTGTTATTTTAAGCGAATAATTAAAGTTTTAAATTTTCTCGCATTCGGGATTAGTATCAAATGAATATTTTTGATAATATTTTGCTGTACCAAGTAATATCCGCCTCAAGTGTTATAATAGTTACTATGCATATACTCTAATTGAATATTTTACAAAAGAAACACTCAATTCAATTTTGAATAAAAGATGAAATCTGACTTGAAAGGAAGAATTGAAGTAGAAACATGCTTAGAAAGTGGATTGGTTGGATTTAACAAGTGAAAAAAAAAAGAGAACATGTCATAGATGGAGTGAATCACGAAAAAATATTGAAAAACAATGAATTCTCAATTTATTAACCCTCTTTGTAGTGTGTAAATCATCAACAAACAAAGACTAAAAACAACAAACTTGAATCATAATTCCTTCTAGCTAACTATGTAGTCGAGAAATCCTTGCAAATTTAGAGAAAAATCTACTTCACAAGTGAAAAAAAAATGAAATTTGCAAAGTTGTGTGCCTTTAGCTTTCACGTTCTAGCTCTATGCATTTTGGTTCATGATGTAAAAAAAAATCCTCTCTTCTATTACAAAATTCCTATTTAATATCCTACAACCTAATGCATACAAGAATCGTGGGCCTAGTCTTTACAAAGTGGACCAAGTTCTTATCTTGTGGGCCAACTTTGTAAATATTAGAATACTAATATTTTGGGCATAGTTTGGGTTTGGACCAAGTAGTCTAGTTTAGGTCTAAAAGAAGATGGGCCTAGTTTTGGACCAAGGTGTGTGCACCTAAAATTAAGATTTCTTAAACCTAGAGGAGTGTAAACTTGCCTTGGATGTCTCTCTTTTTACGCATAGGAGCATGGAGCATGTGATTGCTTAGGTGGCAAGTCATAACTTAAGCATGTTCACTTTTGGCTCCAAATTTCAAATTTGATAGACAAGTTTTGGCTCTCCTTTTTTAGACCATTTTTAGGGTTTCTTGGCCTATAAATAAAGGCTTTCACTCATGTATTTTTCAAATATAATTTGAGTAATGAAGTGTTGCCCAATTGTGTACACATGCCTTTTGTTTGATCTTACCTTAGAGTAGAATCCTCTCTAGACTACTCTAGCTTCTTTCCCTAGAAGTTGGTCTCACCTCTCTTAGAATTCCTCCACCTAAATCAAACTAAAACACTTCAATCCTCCATCATTCTCTTAGCTTCCATGCCACTCAACCTCATCTCTTCATCATCTTCCACCATGGATGTAAGCAAGCTTAGAGGAAGCCCATCATTTGGTATTATAGTAATGTTACTCGTGACTTTTCTTCAAGAGATAAGTCATCCTCCATTTTTTTATTTATTTTTGGAGTTGTTTACATTTTCTTTTTCATGTCTTGATGTGTTTGTAGCAATTAGCTTGTGGTTCTAGTCATCTTGTTTGGTTCAAAGCTCATTGCTATTCTTAAACCTTCATTTATGTGCTTTAGGTGTTCTATTTTGTGTTGTACCATTTGCTTTTAATTTCTCTTTGAGTGTTTGTTATTTTTTTTAGTTAAATTTCTTTATCTTTGAGTCTTTTTTAATTTTATGATCATTACATGTTGTCTAAAAGTCATGTTTAGTCCATATATGTCATTACATCTATGTTTAATCATTTGAATTTTGAAAACAATTATGACGCTTCTTTGTCTTGCTGATTTGCACATACTATATGGCTTGTGGTGTTCTAAATTTCAATTGTGTTAATTGGAGGGGCACCTTCATATTTAGATTACCTTGGTTATCTTAATATCTAGTGTGAATCTTCCTTGAGCTTGCTTAATCACTTAATCACCATTTTATTTGTCATTGTCCTTTTAAGTGCTTTTTAATTTGCAAATTGGAGTTCAGATTTTTTAATTGGTTCTTAGCGAATTCTTAGAGTTAGGATTCTGTTATGTTCATTGAGTTTCTCGTTCTATAATTTTCTTCCAGTAGGTTTCATTCCTTGTGTAGCTTTTTTTCTTTATTTTACTTCAAGTAATTTGTATGATGAATTTGGAATGGTAGTGATTTAGTAGTTGTTGTGTTAAGCTGTAGGAAAATAGTTAAAAAATACAAAAAGAAGAAAAAGAAAAGAAGAAAAAAGTTAAAGAACAAGAGCAAAAGAAAAAGGACAAAAAGAATGCACTAGAATCACTACTATAACTTGCATTTTGTGTTGTTTTATGTGCTTTGAATCTTGAAGTTTAACATTTTGTAAAATGCACATGAGTGTCTCAGTTTGATGCTTATTAAGTGACATTATGCACTAATATCTCATGACCTTAAGAGACAAGAAACATTCATTTCAATTATAGTCTCATTCTTTAGGTAAATCTTTTGAGTGCTTTCTCTTATTTTATACCTTTAATTTCTTGATTTTATTTTCTTTTTACTCATGGTGTATGTCTCAGTTTTACTCTAATTGAATTTAGCATCCTTAATTTTGTGCTTTTCTTGCTTTACTTTCTTGGCCTCTTTAGGTTTGGTTATCATATATGATATAGTTTTCCTTTTGGAGATGTTCTAACTTTCCTAAGGTAGCATCCTAGAAAGTGGAGTTCATAACCTTGAAGGAGACTCCTATTTGGGTGAAATCAACAAGAGTAAGTGCAAGAGAGTAAACACTTGTGAGCTAATCGAGAACACAAAAGAATGAGGACTTGAAAGAACTTTAATTTTTACAACTTGTGTGATTGTGTTTCATTTTGAGTTGTAATTGCTTTAAACCTTACTTGAGTAATTCGACCTAATTAAGTGTCATAGGGAAATCTTAGGTTTTCTCTCATCTCTTATTTAGAACCTTAATCAAATTGTAAATCGGTTTAGACAGTGAGTGAGTGTGTCTTGTACTAACAAGCCTCACCTTATCCGCCTAGCATGGCATCTTTAATTGCTTATTTGTTTTGTTTAGTAGCTTAATGCAAGTCATCTTAGTCTTTGACTTAATGTCAATTAGGAAGTCTTGTGCAAGAACATTGAATTCCCTTGGCTAGGAAAGACTTGGTACATAAGCAATCTGAGTGGTTCGCCTCTCTTTCCTGAAGGAGAGCTCAAGAAGCTTGTTATCTACTTGTTCTTTGAAATTTCTTCTAATGACCAAAGTTTTAAATCTTAGAAAATAAAAACAAAAATTTTAAGATGTTTAGAGATCCCTTGTACCAAATTGGAAGTGACTTAACTGAAGGAGAGAAAACTTTAAACCAAATTGCTTAGGAGCTTAAGTCACATAAATTTGGAGGAAGCAAGAGGCTATTTTAAAAGAGAAGGAAAAGATTGAAACAAAAGCCCAACTTGCTATCCTAGAAGAAGATATTAGGCTTCTTAAGCAAAAAGAAGAATGATTGCAAGAAAGAATGAAGAGTAAGACCCACTTTAGAAGCTCCAAGACTCCTACATTTATAACACACTATGAGGAGGATAGTAAATTAGTGGATAATTTCTATCAACCTTCTCCTCCACCACCTAGAAGACCTAGAAGAGACAATGTTCCTAGCGAACTTAGAGAACATAGAGTATACCTCCCTCACTTTATTGGAAAATAGGATATAGAAACCTATATTCATTGGGAAATGAAGATGGAACAACTTTTTTCTTGCCACCAAATAACTGAGGAGAGGAAGGTACCCCTAGCTACCTTAAGTTTCCAAGGCAATGCTATGTGTTGGTGGTCATCCCTTGAAACAGGGGGGAGAGAGAATAAAAAATTCTCCTCAAGTCCAATATTAGAATGACCTTAAGGGCGCCCTAAGAAGGAGGCACATTCCCTTCTACTACCATAAGGAGCTTATGGACAAGCTCTAAAGACTCCATCAAAATAATATGAAAGTTGAAGAGGGTTCTAGTGAGAATGAGGAATCACTTAAGGATAAAAGGGAGGATACCCACCCTTGTGATGGAGACATTCTTATGATTAGAAGGACTCTCAATAATAAACCTAGTCCACAACTATTGTCACAAAGAGAGAACATCTTTCATACAAGATGTAAAGTTCAAGAAAGTACATGTTCTCTCATTTTAGGCAGTGGGTCTTGTTTCAACTATTGTAGTACTAGGCTGGTTAACAAGTTGGACTTGATTGTTATACCACATCTTAAACCTTAGAAACTTAATTGACTTAATGAAGACGGGGATATGACAGTTAACCAACAAGTGAAAGTCAAGTTCTCCATTGGGAAATATGAAGATATTGCGCTTTGTGATGTAGTCCCAATGGAAACTTGTCACATTTTATTAGGGAGACCATGGTAGTTTGACAAGAAATCCATGCATAATGGCTTCTTCAATGAAATAACCTTCACTCACAAGGAAAGAAAGTATATGCTACATCCTTTAACACTAACCCAAGTGATTGAGGATCAAGTACCAAAGAAAATTGAGAAGAGATGAGGAGAAAATAAAAGAAAAAAAAAGAAAAAGAAAATTCTACCTACATGCATACTAGTAAAACAACATGTTTAAGTAAAAAACACAAGAATTTTTAGTGTTTTGGCAAAAGAGTCATTATTCTAAGGGGGCAAAGACTTTAAAGAAAAGGTTAGTCTTAATTCTTCCTCCAAATAAGAAAACTAAGACCAAAATAAACTTTGTGTTGAAAAAAGAAATATCTTCAAGATTTTATGGATTCAACTCAAGACCAATAAGGAACCAAATGAAAATGCTCCTAAAAATAAGTACACTTATCATTCATTTGATAACAGGTGTATGAACATTGAGAGTTGAATCCTTTGGATGTTTACACTTACCTTGTTTGATGTTTGTTGCAAAATGATCTTTGATCCTAGAGGAGGAAGACAAAACATGACCAATGAAAATGGTTGTTGTCATGGAGAAACATGCATATTTGAGGATAGATCCTGCTCAAGAGGGAGGGGATGATTGATATGTCCCTTATCTTTGAAGTTTTTTTTTTATTAATTGCATTCTTTTTGTAATTTTAAGTTCTTAATTGTGAGTTCTTAGTCTAGATTTAGTTTAAGAAGAATTTTAGTTTAGTTTCATGAATTTAACTTAATTAGGCAATGCTAGTGCATTCTTTAGTGTAAGTCTTAATTAGTTATGGTTCATAGTAGCATAATCTAGTTGATAGTTGTTTAGTTCCATTTTTAGAAGAGAATTAATCTAGATAGTCTTTATAGAATTGTGCATTAGTTTGAGTATTTAGTTGTAGTTTCATAGATAGATAGATAGATAAATCATATTTAGTAAAGTTAGAATACTATAGTCTTGGGTAGAATAATGTAGTTTAATGTAGGTCATAACATTTACTCAATTTAAATAGTTATTTAGCTTTAGTTGTTGTTTTCTTAGTTTTATAATTCGGCAGTAGTAAGATAGTTATGGTATTTTTATATCTTAGCTAAGTCTAGCCTAGTTTACCTTAGAATTAAACATAGTTTTAATTCTTTTAGGTAAATAAAGTGAGGACTTGATTTTGAATGACCTTGGTGCATGTTGACATACTTAAATCCAATGGTGGGAGCTGATTAAAATCTAAGCAAGGAAAAATTTGCATTGTGAAATAAATTGGATGAACACTTAAATGATGAAGTTTGCTTTAAGGTTGACTTTTACATTTAGGGTTCCAACTGGTGGTTTAAGAGTTGAAGACCTTCAAGGAAATTAAAATGGACCTGTAAAAAGTCAATTTAACATGAAGGAAGCACCAACTCTAGAAAATTCATAATCTGACCACAATGAGCCATTCTATATGCTAAAATTTTGACTAAAAGTTGACTTTTTTATTTTCAAGCTCAAAGGCATTGCAAGTTAATGGAGCATGTAAAGGCACCTAAACACACTTTTGCAAGGTAGAATTAACCATTGGAATGCTTCCAAATAGTGTCAGTTGGACCAGAGTTAGGAAATTTAAGTTTAGTAACTAGTGTAGTTAGTTTGGTGAGTTTTTTGTTTTTGGCTTTTAGAAATTGTAACCAGTCTAGTTAGCCAATTTTGAAGAGGATAAGGGACGTGCTATAAGATAAATACTACGAGCCACACACATCTCCATTTAGATCATCATTCATACACTCTATTCTAAAAAAAACTACACAACCACACCTCACACAGAGAACACAAACTCTCTCACATTTTCTCCACTTTTCTTTCCTCACTTAGAGTATTCTTCGGTCACTAATCGCATAATAGACTATGGCATCAAGGATCTTCAATCTCTATGTGAATTCATTCATTTCCATCGAACATAACTATTGTAAGCATCTTCATATTCAATGAATTCATGTTGTCCTTCATTTCTACCAATTATTGTTCTCGCATTTCTCTTTTTCTGTTAATATCAAACTTTGCCTATTGAACATGGTTAATTGATCCTTGTTAACTCATCACAACATTGAATTCCATTTGGAAATAATTTGAATCTCAGATGATGCATTCTCATCTACATTACATCAATTTTTTTTTATTAGAGTAAACAAGAATCATTCAATTGACCTTAACAATGAAAAACATTCGAACCACTATTCCATTTATTTCTGACTTTTATTTTCAAATTTAGAAGTTAATGAGCTAAGTTCTTGGATTCTAATCCTCTTGTGATGCTTTGTATGAGTTGCTTGAAGTTTCTGTTGACATGAGAAGCCAAGGTGGTTTGCTTCTTGAAGATTTGATGAAGATTGAATGAAGCTCTTTTGAACTATCTTGAAGCCATAAACATTGGAATGAAGTCTACATTGATGAAGGAAAGGAGATTTGATGATATCCATGGTGATCAAGGCTGGAATGTGTGCTCTCCATGTACTTACATCATTAAGAA
>Ga0209589_1006922_pt1 | contig 18505 bp, 6 predicted proteins | sample CowpeawhiteBW_FD_187525 | JGI IMG/M metagenome (GOLD analysis project Ga0209589, IMG submission 187525) | Root nodule microbial communities of legume samples collected from California USA - Cow pea white BW (SPAdes) (version 2) | ecosystem: Host-associated > Plants > Roots > Nodule | place: USA...
TTATTTTTTATAATTTTTATTTTTTATTTTTAGTAACTATTTTTTTTTTAAATTTGAATATTTACTCTTATATCATTTCAATAATTACTTTTACATAATATTTTTTTACATTGCAACTTGTAATATTTTCTATTTTAATAAATAACATTTATTTTATTTATAGTTATATCTATTGTTTTATATTTTATATTTTTTAATTTTATTTTGATAACTAAAATTTATTTTATTGTGGTGCAAAATGATCAATTATCCCAAACTCACTTATATAATTTAAGTTTAATTGTCTAAGTGACAAATTAATTAATTAAGTATGAAGGTTAATTTTTTTTAATAAACAAACATAATAATTATCAAATATCATACATTTCTTCAATTACTTTAACCCATTTTAAAAAAAGTTAACAAAAACAAAAATTTATATACTAAAATTAACAAATTATTTCTACATATTCATCATGAAATTAATTAATAATTTGTTTTCCGGCGCAGCGTGACGCAGCAACACTGTAGCAGTGGTACATTTCTATTTCAGTGTCTTATTTTTTTATTTTTTTATTTTTTAGAATAAAAGTAGTGTGGAAGAATCCAAAAAGTAGGTTTAAGAGATGTGGCACGAATCTTAAGTAAAATCATTGAGACAAAATGATTCATACCATTTCGGTTTATTAATCATTCATCCCATGCCTGCTTATCCTCCTAAACTGGATTTTGCACAAGTATAACACACCACTCACCACCCCATATCCATAAAGTGATTCCACTTTCAAATTCTTTAAATTTTGTCTACACAAATTTTCATCACATTTTTGTTTAGGTGAGTAAAAAAACATCTTTTAATGGAGGTGAATATGAAAATGTGGAATTAGAGGTGTTAATTTGGTACGATCCATGTAAATTAGGGTAAAAAAAGTTTATAAAGCAAGAAAGCTCTAATCAAAAAAGTTTACAAAATAAAAAAATCTACAAAAATTCAGGGTCAACCCATGAGCTATTTTCTTAAATATGAAAAATATATTATTAAATTTTTCGTCCTCATCTTAGGGTCTGTCTAGGACGTCAGCCCGAGTTGACTCGGTCGTCGACACGGCCTTGACGGGTTAGATGGGCTTGATGACCCACACAGGTCAAGCGTGCCCGATGACCCGGGAAGAACGGAGGGGCCCGACGACTTGAACGGGACAGACGAGCTCGATGATTTCGGATGGGTCTGAAGACTTGAATGGGCTTGACGATCGAAGCCGAGTGAGTCCAACAACTCGGATGGTTCAAATGGGTCTGACGATCCTGATATAACTGATGACCTGGAAAGAACGGAGGGATCCGACGACCTGAACGAGACAAACGAGCTCGATGATTTCGAACGGGTCCGAAGACTCGAACAGGCTCGACGATTGAAACAAGTCGGATGAGTCTAACAACTCGAATGGTTCGAATGGGTCTGACGATCTTAATATAAACGATGACCAGACAAGCCTGACAGACTCGACGACCCAGATTGGTCTATCGGGCACAACAACTTGAACGGGTCAAACATGTCAAAAACTCAAATGGAATGAACAAATACAACGATCCAGATAAACCAAACATGCCCAAAATTTTATATAGATCAAACGAGCACGACAATCTAAGCAGGTCCAATGGGCCCGACGCAAGCATTGCACCCCGTTTCTTCTTAGGTGCGTCGTAGTGGGAGATTTTTCCCTAACAATATTGACCAATGATGGAAGCCGAAGTGGATCTCAACAACGCCATTAGAAGTTCATGCAACAATGGAATTCACACTTCACACACTCATTTTTTAGCCAAAGAAAACGCCATTGTCCACAAAATGCTGACCAAGCAAACATTTGTTAATGCCTAAAGTATAAAAAAGGCACTGAATAATTGTCTTAATTTACTTCCAAGAAGAGAAAAAGAAACTCATTCCATTTCTTTATGCATAGATATTAGAAAGTGGAACATTTCCTACTCAATGCTCATTTCTTTTTTTTGTATTGATGAATAGGAGCCATGTGCCAAATTCCTATAGTCAAAGGCTAAAAGGAGTTATTCATCACTTTTCACTAAATGCTAAAGCTTAATCATTAAAGTCTATAACAATGAACTAATCTTTTCGTAATATCCAATAATAAATAATACGCTCCTTAGTTAAAATTAAATAAATTTTTCTAAATGTGTATAAAATATTGTTGTGTTATTTGGGCACAATTTGATGGGAATCTAAAAAGTTTGGACAAAAGCAAAAAAATTGTTCCTTGATTTCTGCTGACTTATTCTACTATATTACCACACAGAAAATAATGTTTTTTTCGACCAATAATCACAATGGTATCAATGTTGTTGTTTACTTACGTTGAAGGGTGTTGTCAAATATGATCACGTGTGACAAATTGATACTTTCTTATATTTCCCCATAACTATTAGAGAAATATCTTTTAACGTCTAATACAAATATTTAAAATATAAAAATCATTTTAAGTAACATTATGATTAAAAAGTGAATTTTGAAACTTAAATCTAATTTAATCTTATATAAGATCGATAATTTATAAGATAGTTTGTACTCATTTATATTTTATAAATTAATTTTATATGTAATTGATGTGAAATTTTTTATACAATTTAATAATTAGTAAATTTAATAAGGATAAACTCTAACTTATAATTTTAATATCATATTAAAAGGTAGATTTTAAAATTTAAGCATTTTATTTCATAAAATTAATTTATTAGATAAAACTTACGTTCTTTTATATAATAAATTATTTTTATCTCTAATTGACAAGTTATTTAACGATAAATATTAAAAGATAAACTTTTAAATTTGAAATAATTAATATAAGATAGGTATAAAAGTTTGTTGTGTTTCAAAAGTAGTGAAATCTTAAATATTAAGACCACTGAAATATTTTTATCCGATGAAATTACATAATAAATATATTTATATTAAAGAAATGTACAAGGTCCCTTCACAATTCAAAAGAAAAAAAATAATGCTTCTTTATAAAATAAGATGATAAATACTTTCTTTAAAGACATTTCATTCTCTCTGCTATATTCTTCCCCATATATCTATGTCAAATTTTCATAAAATTGAAATACTCAGACATTCTCTAGATAAAGACATTATCTCAAATAGAAAAAGTAAAACAAAACAATAAAATATATAAAGCTACGATCCATCGACACTTCAACCTGGGTTATATATTTGTGCCAATATTTTAGAATATTTTATCATTTTATCGATACTTATAAATGAAGTATTTATTTTATAAAATCGTAGTACATTACAAGATTTTTTTTTAATGATGACCAATTTTAGTAGCAAAAAATAATTAGTCACTATATAATGACCAATCTAAATACCAATTCACAAACTAAAAATTATTAGCAACTAAAATAGTTCCAAAAAATTATAATTGGTCACTATAAAATAGTTTCTATTAAGAATTGATTTATAAATTAGTCACTAACATTAGTTATAAGATTTCGATCACCAAAATAAATGGTTTCTAAATTGGTTACTAACATTTACAATCAGGTTTTGGCTATCAAAATAATTGGTTTCTAAATTGATCTTCAATTAGAAAATTCGTCTCTAACATGTTTTTGGTTACTAAAATTAGTTATTATTTAAGAATTTTCTTTTAATGGTATTATTATGATAACAATAATTTATATTTTTTATGTTGACAACTTTAATCATATAGTTTTATTTTGGATTCACATAATAACAATCATATATTTATTATGTTTTTAAGAATTGTTGTTCACTTCTCAATATTCATATATCACGTATCTATCACGTATCGTGTGTCCTATTATTTTAAAAATAAACGTATTAACATATTGGATACGTGTCGTATCCGTGCATCATAAATGTAAAATAAATTATTAACATAAATAAATAGATTTTAAAAAATAAAATAAAATATATTTTTGCATAAATATTTACAACTTTTTATCTTTATTATAAAATATAAATCTAATATTCAAATAGCATAAATTCTAACTATATATAAAATTCGAAGTGACTAATAACTTCCATGCCATGACCGATAATTTTTATCTTTATTCTTTTAAAGATTTGACATTTAACTCTATATTTTGAGGAGCATTGTTTCCATAAATCCACTTTCAATAGCAAAATGACTTTAATTTCTCTAAGATGCCTATATTGGAAACAAATTTTCTATAACAAATCTAAGTTCTCTTTTTTATTTTTTATAATATATTTTACTTCTATTTTATGTTTATCTTATTGCTTTTTAAACAATCGAAAGTCTTTTTGAGATTTCTTATTTTGAAAAAAAAAAGTCAAAATTCTCTTTCAATTTTTCTTATACATATATAAACATTTCAAAATTTAGTCTTAAAATCTAAATAAATTAAAATAAACACATGAAAGAAATTAATTTTCATTCTTCACATTCATATTTCATTTCATGCAGACCATCCTTAATAACATTACCAAAATACAATTTAGTATGTTTCATAGATTGCATTACAAGACTCAACAAAATATACAGACAAAACAACAAAAGTGAACACCGCGATATCCGGAAAATGCTGCGGCGCCATCGTGCTGTTACTGTACCATTGCTTATTACAAATATATATATATATATATATATATATATATATATATATATATATATATATATAAATAGAGAGATATCTATATATATAAATATAGAGGAGTGAGTGTAAGAATACAGAAAAAGGTGAGAAGAGAAGAAGAATTGATTCTTAAAGAAGAAGAGTGGTGAGAGTGAGAAGAAGAAAGATGGGAGCAGAAGCATTGTTGAAGAAGGAGGTTGCAGTTGCAGAGGCACCCATTGTTGTGGGACTGCAACCCTCAGCCCTGGTTGACCACGTGGCAAGAGTGGATTGGTCCTTGCTTCATCAAATTTCCGGTGAACATGGAGGCTCCATACCTGTATTACTACTACTCACACACCCCTCATCACAAATTTTCTTCCTTTTCATTTCCTCACTCTCACTCTTAACTTTTTTCGCTTTTATTATCACTTTCACTAGGTGGGTTCTTACAATCTTCTCTTTTTCTATGGTTTCATTTTCAAAGCATAGCCTTTTTGTGTTAAATTATTCTGTATATGGAAGCAATGTTGTGATCCTTCATAACATGACGTGGGTGTTGAATTGTTTGGTAAAATCTGTTTCATGATGGTAGGTTGAGCTTGAAGAGCTTGAAAAAATATACTGAGGGAGGTGAAAATCCATGTTCTCTCATGCCATGATGATGATGATGATGATGATGATTCTGCATATGTTAAGACCTTGGCTGGAGGCAGTGTTGCAAACACGGTTCGAGGGCTGAGAAGTGGGTTTGGGATTTCTAGCGGAATTATTGGGGCTTGTGGAGATGATGAACAAGGAGTGTTGTTTGTCCATAACATGAATTTCAATGGAGTTGACCTCTCTAGACTCAGGAAGAAGAAAGGACATACAGCACAGGTTTGGTTAAAACTTAGAAGAAACATTTTCTTAAATGTTTTTGGTGTTGTTGAATTGTTTTTTTCAAGGATCGATATCAAAGTTTGTCATAAAGTCAATTGTATCAGTAAATGTTTTGTACAAAAGTAGAAATGTAACAGCTTAGCTATCTATCTGTCACAGTGTGTTTGTTTGGTTGATGATTTGGGAAACCGTACCATGCGACCCTGTCTCTCTAATGCTGTGAAAGTTCAGGTACATGACTCCATTGTGTGTGTGTGTGTGTGTCTCAAATATACATGCATTTAGTTCAGGTTGAAACTAAAATAGCCATCAACTAAATTGTGTAAAGTTTGACAATTACTCTGCTTTTTTTCTTGCAGGCGGAAGAGTTGACTAAAGAGGATTTTAAAGGCTCCAAGGTTGTTGTCTTTGTCAATTGATTGAACTATTATGGATGCTTAACATTTTGGTGTTATTCAGAATACTTAATGTTTCATTTTGATCTGATTCTTGTTGTCATGATAGGGATTACATTCATCAGTTTCTTCTAGGACTGAACTAATTGTTCATGCAATGTAAATTCCACCAGAATGGATCATAGGATGAGAGTGAATTTGCCTTATATTTGATACTCTGCATTATTCACTTTAACTTAGTTTTCTGTATATTAAAATTTCAGTGGTTGGTGTTAAGATATGCTATACTAAATTTGGAAGTGATTCAAGAAGCCATTCTTTTAGCAAAGCAGGAAGGTCTTCTTGTTTCTTTGGATTTGGCCAGTTTTGAGGTATTTATTCTACGCAACTCAAAATTCCCTTACCATCTGCATCAACAATTAAGAACTATGATATCATGTTTCATTTCATGTTTGTGCAAACAAGTTATTAGGTAGGAAATTTAAAAATTAATGAAAATATGGTTTTCTAGGCATCAGCTATGTAAATTTAATCTTATATGGTGTCTTTATTTTGGCTAGATGGTAAGGAATTTCAAACAACCACTTCTGAAGCTACTGGAGTCTGGGAACATTGACCTTTGTTTTGCCAATGAGGATGAGGCAACAGAGCTTCTAAGGTAACTGTCATTTGCATTTTCGTTGTCTTAGTTTCACTTAATAAGTAATCTTCTGTTTTTTTTTTTTATATTTTTTTTTATATATATATATATTTAAATTCTGTCACTTTATTACACAATGGATTAATTCAGGGGTGAACAAAATGCTGATCCAGAAGCTGCAGTAGAATTTCTTGCCAAGTGCTGCCAATGGGCAGTAGTAACACTTGGTTCTGATGGATGCATTGCAAAACATGGAAACCAGGTTTGTAAATTATGAGTGACACCAGTGGAAATTGTGAACTCTTACATAGGGAAAATAACCAATAGCTGTAAGTGAAGAAAGCTGAGTGAAATTTAGAAAACTTCACTTTATTCCTAACTATATCTTTATTAAGCTGATCAAATTAGTATGAGACTATGAATGAAATTTTAAGATACCAAAATGAATCATTTAAACTTAACTGGTGAAACTGAAACTTGAAATTCTGATGAGTGATATATGAGGATGGAACAAGTATAGTGCAGGAAAGTGTTTGATATTATCTGTTGAAGCAAAACTTAGGAAGAAAGGAGGTAGGAAATCCCATATCAACCAAAGATAAGATCAATTTATGGTATATAAGTAGGTGTAAACCTAAAGCTGGTTTTGTAAAGTTAAATTAAACTTCAAGTTTATTTCTTAACATGATATCAAAATTAGAATCTATTGTAATGAAGTTTAATAATTATTAGGTTTATTGTTCTATTTGCTATCAAGTCATTGTCGGATCATAACCGATTTTAAAGATTGAGTTAAATTTAAAGTAAGTCTTAGTTGTGTTTGAATGTGTCAGATTGCACGTGTTCCAGCCATAGGAGAAGCAAAGGCAAAAGATGCAACAGGAGCTGGGGATCTGTTTGCAAGTGGGTTTTTGTATGGAGTGATCAAAGGAATGACACTTGAACAGTGCTGCCAAGTGGGGGCATGCAGTGGTGGGTCTGTTGTACGTTCTCTTGGGGGTGAACTCACATTGGAGAATCTTCATTGGATGAACAAACACATGCAGATCATGAATCTTCTCACGCCAAATACTGCCAAATGAACACAAACTTCTTCCTTTTCTTTTCTTCTTTTTTTCCTTTACATTTCATCTCTCGTCAGAAAATGGCAGCAATTGTATTATTGTTCCAGTTGTGGAATGCTTTCATTAATGCATGCAAGCAAGCCTAAACAAGTTCTACACAAACACAACTACACTTCAGGTTCATGCAAGCAGGATTACCATTTTAGCTCAATCTAAAACATGCCACACTTATGGTTGTTATGATTTTCTTAAATAAAACTGTATAAACAATTCAAATACTATCATGAAATGTTCTTGAAACGTTAAATAAATTTAACATAATTTGGTTAAAAGGACTAAATTCATGCATTATTAAAAATGAAGGACTAAATTGGTAAAAAAGTTTGAAGAGAGATTAATTCCAAATTTCACTGAAATTGGAAAGACCAAAAACATATTTCACCATATTATTAATTCTAATTTTACCATCAAGTAACCTTATAACCGGTAAGTCAATAAAATTCTTGTTTTTTTTATGAACTGAATTTGAGAAAACCAATGTCTCAAATGGATTCAATTGTTCATAAAGACATGGAGAATCTTTAGTGTGCCATTATGATGGAAATTAACAGGTCTTCTTTAAAAATAAAAAGTTAAATTTGATCTATTTATCCATCCATCATAAACCTCTTCTAAGAATGATATAACTTGTTGAAACATCCAGACTAATGTATAAGCATGTTCAAAAGGCTATTTTCTTATAAACCTCAAAAAACTAGTAGTTGTATTGTAGTATTGACTTAAATTAACCCAATAGTAGTCATAAATTTCTTAAATTATTTTTGAATATGTAGTATTATACATACAGAGCCATGGCTTACGGTGGTCGCTCGATTTTAGTATCTAAGTTCCATCAAGTAATTTAATAGGTTAAAAAAAAAGTCACCATTTAATATGATTAATAAAAAAAAGTTCCATCTAAGTAGTTCACTGCATCATGGTTCATATAGAAAGGTGTATTATACATAATTTATTATTTATTTCAACTAGACATGAACAACAAGGATGATTTCAGACTTTCACAAAATTCAAATAATTAATTTCAAGTGCACGTAGACTGTGGAACTTGGATTACTTGTTCAAACTTTATATACTCCATAATAAACAAATAAATTAAACAAATAAATAAGAACTATGATTAACATGACACCATTTAAAAAAAAAAAAAAAACCTTTGCAGCAACCTTTGTATGAATTGTTTTACCGACAATTACGAGTGAAACAACTACAGTCTTGGCTTACTATATGGTATTAATTACATGAATCCCTATTTAGCTTAATGGCAATACCAACATTTTGAACAATGAAATAGAACTTTTTTATTTGGTTTCCCCGAACAAGTAACAGTTGTGTTATTATAAAAGATTTGGAGGTGCAGGAAGACAATGGAGTACATGAAGAAGCCCCCAAAAATAAACAAAACTGTACTCAGGTTTTTTGTTAAAAAAGAAGTGCTCGAGTGAGAAAAGAGTTGCTCAAACATTAAAAAACCTCTAACTGAATACACACAAATTTTACTCAACAAATTGAAAAGTAATGTCACTCCTGAAATAATTAAAAGAGAGATAACACTACATTTCTTAATTCATTTTCTAATTTCGCAATCCATAAAATTAATTTAAAAAAACACAAAACTTGAAACTGTCTTCAAATAAAAAAAGTGTAGCAAAAGTAGTGATTTTTAACAAATTTTAACCATTAAAATGAACCTAAAAGGGTTATAAAACATTTCTTAAATAATTAAGTTTAAAAAGTTTTATCCAACATTTTTTCAGCCAGACTTTCAGAAAATTGTTGCAAATTGTCATGAAACAGCAATTAAATCGTTTACAGTGAGGGATGAATTGCAGAAGCAAACAGATTAACGAAAGAAAATCCATCAAGGTCTTCTTCCATGACACAAACAATATGAAACCTACTCATATTTTTAAATATTGGTATTCAACACCTCTAGAAATTGATTTTAAATTATCAAATTTCCATTGGAGAACCACCTTGGTCTCCTCCAGCAGCACCTTGATCTGCACCAGAAGCCTGGTCGGTGGGAGCATCCTGCTCGGTTGCTGGCTGAGCTTCTTCAGCTGGAGGTTCATCCTCCTTCACAATCTCAAAAGTATCAATCAGCTGTTGAACAGTTTCTTGATCTAAAATGTGGAATGGTTCACCAACTCCAACCACAGCAATAGTGCATACAGAACTCCTCAGTTTTTCACCTTGCAAGGACTCCCTAGTTGCGATAAGTGCATCTTTGATCAGATCTTCTCGAGAAGAGCCCATGAAGTTATCAAACCTGCGTTCCAAATATGTCTTTGCAGCTTGAGAGCGAGATCCAATAGCAAAAGCCTGATATTCAAAATAGTTTCCACTGGGACAGTTGTAATAGAGGTGAGCTCCTGATTCATCTAATCCAGCTACCAGGAGGCCAACCCCATAAGGACGTTTCCATGACCGTTGCGTGCAAACCTGCAACTCAAAATTGCATCACGAACACCGATTAGAAAAATATCTTTACAGTTCAAACCCATACACTATTTATTCAACTTCTTATGACTAAAGCACAAATTACACAAGTATAACCGCATATAATAGAAATAACATGTTTGGATAAACTTCACTCAAACACCTCTAAAAGAGAAAAGATGAGGAAAAATGAATTCTGCTTCTTTACAAATTAAAATTAGTTTATACATGGAACTAATTTCTAGAATTTGTTTCCTATTAACTTTTCCAAAATTTGATTTTTAACCAATGCATAAGCTACTTTAAGCTTATGGGGAAACTACTTTTTTCCTTCTTAATTTTTCTCTCCTATAAGTGCTTATGGAAAAGTTTCCTCCAAACCAAATGTTTATTAGCTAATCCAATTCCAATATTTTGTTGATTGTGAACTAAACAGGCAAAATTCTAATAATGCAGCTACATTCAAGAGCCTGAAAAAAGAGGGGGAGGGTTACTTCTCCTAAAAAAAATGTTCAATAGATTTTCTATCTCTATGTACAGAAAGATTCTTCCACCACAGTAAGTAAAATCCAAGTTCTTCTTTTACATTGACAGCTTAAACCTAATTCAACTAGGTCTTTTACGTAAAAATTATGACAACTTGAACATCACAATAATTTGTTTTCTACTTCATAATACAGCCTTCTTCTCAACACAGATTTTGCATAACAGAATAAATATGACACGGCTGCATAACTTGCAATGATGCAAACATGAATATTATAATCCTTCACACAGAAATCTCAATGGTACTGTGTGCTACTTAAATTTCCAACAGTAATAGAACCCAAAGTTTCTACCAAACAAAAATCTCAAATACAATAACTGGACTGTCCTGTGGGAGCAAATCAACATTAAGATCGCTGTGCTCGGGTACCGACATTGTGTGGTTTAGATTCACAACCTCTCGGGGCTGTGCTCTGGGTGTTAAACCGAGAATACCCTGAGCTTAGGTGGACTCCTAGATTGGTGCTTCTTGTTGAACTTTCCGCTAGCTGCAAATATAGGAAGCGAGGCACATGACCCCTGAATCGTTCGGCACAAACAGTGCAGCCAACGTACCACCATCTTAAAGGGATTTGGGGGTTGCGGAGACTAGAGGCAGACACACCTATACTTAGGGAAGGATCTAATCTTTGATAGACAAAGAAGATAGAAACCTTTGAGGGATAGTGTTCTGAAGTTAAGCAGAGTTTATAAACATGAATAACTATGACACGACTGCATAATTTGCAACGATGTAAACATGAATACTATCATCGTTCACACAATAGGCAGAAACCTCGGTGGTACTGTGTGCTACTTAAGTTTCCAACAGAAATAGAACCCAAAGCCTCTACCACGCAAAAGTAACAATCTCAAATAGCAGCACACATAACAAAATTTGAAGATGCTATAGCAAGATAGCAGGAAGGCGACTATTTTAAATATTATCATTATAACAAAAATCAGATAGTTTATACTACACACCATAAACATAAGAAAAGAAACTCGCTATAAACAGTAAGTTATAGTTTACACAACGAATCACCATCAGTTTCGGAACAATCGAAACAAAAGAGTAATGAAGAAAAAAAAAGACGATGACACTAACAGACATTTGCAGTTTAATCGCATTCAACAAACGCAATTCACCAGTTTAATCCCACGACCTAAAATCGAAATTAAACAGCGAAACTCTAGAAGAGTCGCTTCAATTCTCACATAGATAGTAATTATTGAAGAAAAGCAAACCCTAGAAGAGTAGTTTCATTCTCACAGAGATAGAAATTACTGAAGAAAACCAAACCCTAAGTGGAAGGGAAGGGAAGGGAATGAGGACCTGTGCCTTGTCGGCGAGTTGAACGACAAGTCTGCCGACAGGGAGAGGGGACTCGTAGGTGTAGTTATAGTTGATGCACTCGGATCGCATGTATCGGGAAAGGACGCGGCCATCGGCAGTGAGGCCGGCGATGGCGACGCCGATGTGGTTGTCGACCTTGAAGATCTTCTTCTGATGAGAAGAGAGTTCGGAGTTGGCCTTGTTGACGCATGCGAGAACCACGTGCGTCTTGGATCGGAGACCGATCGCCGCCGAGCCCTGCTTCACCGCCTCCATCGCGTACTCCACCTGGAACAGCCGCCCCGCCGGGCTCCATGTCGTCACGTCCGTGTCGTACTGATTTCTGAACATTGTCGATTCAAAATCAAAACCAAAACCTCTTGTTCTTCACTCTCTCTTTATTGCAACACCTTGCTTCTTTCTCAAGAACTCTTACTCTCTCTCCTCTCGCCCCGTGCCTTCATTGTTGGACAAGTAAACCCACGTTTGACTGTTTAGTCCATAAATCCAATGGGCTACCATACATTAGACTGGCCCAACATAAAGATTGAGACTACCCGGTTTCTTCCTGCACCTCCAAAACTTTTCTCCTCTACTTCCGATATAAAAAAAAAATGTTTTTCTCATTTCCATGTTGTGTGTGATAAAAGTAAAAATTGACTTCCGAGAGTATTTCTTCATATTATATATATATATATATATATATATATATATATATATATATTTCGGATTGTATGTGTGAAATCCCTTTTAATTAATTTCTGTGTTAAGAGGAGTTTGAGCCTTGTCTATTCGAAGGCCTAGAGTCAGCTCACTTTGGGGACTCCCAAGACCTCCTTTACAGTCCTAATGTTTCACTTGTCTTATTTTCAAAAAATAGTTTCTTCCCTTCCTTTGTAGCATTTGAGAGCTCTGCTAGGGTACAGGAAACCTTCCATTTTTGAGCTAGCAAAATTCGTTTTACCCTAAGTAAGTCGAAAGTCGAACTTTGAAACTCCTTGGTCTTTTCTCCTCGTTTTTACCGTTTGGGGTTTGTTTTATCCTGGTGTTCCTATTTTCAGCTCACTGTTTGATTCTAAGAATTGTGTTACTCCTTGGTTTCGCAGCTGGTTGCGTTTGCTAGCATCTAAGCAGGTAAGGGAAGCTAGGGTTTTACTTGTGGTAGTTGTTCCTATTTTGTTTGGCTAAGTTTGATTAGTGTTTTGTGAAATATTAGATAAGATTGGGGAAAACATTAGTTTTTGGTATATTTCTGAGTTAAGGGTTCAAATATTCATGAAACTGTGATATTTGACGTTGTTTCTCGTATTCTGGAAACGTTGGGTGGTCGTTGGGCGAGTGACTTGGTCGCTGAAAGTTTAACAGTTGATCCTTAACACCTAGTTCTTGACTTTGGCTAGTCGGATCTTGAATCGGAGCTCTGTAGTGAGAGCAGTTTTTATCGCAAGGTCCCTGTAGTTTAGTTGTTGACAACATTGACCTTCATTGCTTGTTTGATGCATACCTTTCTCTATAGTTATTCAATTAAGTTGGTTCTTGTTGCATTTGGTTCTTGATTCAATAATCTTTAATTTGAATATAAATACACATTTTTTGGAGCTTTACAAAAACTGCAGTTTTATTTCTAAGATCCCAAATTGTTTGCATAATGTGTTGTTATATAATGAGTCATGACTTGGTTGGGTTGGACATTGGTATGCATTTATAAAGCATGAGATTGAATGAGATCTTATTATGTTGTGTATGAAATGGAAAACATAACAGTATGGTTGGTGGTGGTTTGGCATGAGAGTTGAATGCTTGATATGGCATGTGGATTTTGTTGGTAAAAGAGTTTCAAGGGAAACTCTTGGTGATGGTGGTTAGTGTATACCTTGACATAGGATATGTCTAGATAAAGGAAGGTATCCTAAACTCTAATAATTTATATGGTGAGAGTGGCAGGAGTTCCTAGTCTTGGAACATATTGGGCCCAAGACATTAGAGGATTAACTTATGTGTGGTTGGGTGATAACCCCTTGTGTTTAGACTTTGCAGAGTTTAGAAACCAGCACAGGTGCATACTTCCTTTAGAATTCTATATCAAGAGTATGATCCGGATATTGAGTTAGCGAGTCCTTTAATTGTTTGCTTTCACATGTTTTGGGTGCTTATGGCTTTACTCGTCTATAACTTGTTTTATAATCTGCTTGCTCAATAACATGTTAAATATTTTACTCTAGCTTACCCTTTCTCTTTGTCTGTTCTCTTCTTTGGCTTTTTCCTTTTGCGATGATAACCAAATCCTTAGTGTAAGCAGATGTGGAGACTCTTGGTGATCGTGATGTTGGCGGGGAGGCTGCGATGTATAGGGCTGGGCAAAAATAACTGTATTGTACAAAACTTAAGTTAACTATACTATTTAAAAAAAAAACTAAATTATTAATAGTAAAATTAAACTGTACTATTGTTTAAGTTAAAGTTTAAAAATTTGTACTGCAAACAGTTAATTGTTTAGAGCAGTACACTGAACTGTTTTCATTTATCTTGAATCTCATTCAGTCTCTTGAATCACGTTCGCTCCGCAAGCTCCATCGATATTCAATCACCACCGAGATTCAACCACCACCGAAGTTTTCGGTCTCCGTTGCCTCGTCGCCGTCGAAGGTCGTCGTCGAAGGTCGTCGTCGAAGGTTGCGTCGTCTTTCTTGAGGTATCTCTTGTTGCTCTTCATCTCTTTATAGCTTTAGGTTTATATTTCACTTCTCTTTTTTCTCCAATTCGACTTTTCCCTTCAATCATTCTGTATAATTAATTTATTTGACCCATCAGTGGACAAATTCGATTTTTGGCTTCTAGTTTCAGGTCAGGGAAGTGGCAGGAGGTGGACACTGGAGAAAGATTTGTGACAACTGAAGGAGCATGGCAAGGGCTCTTTTGATGACCACGAGGTAATTAATTAGGATTGTAGGGAAGAACCCTTTCTTGTGTCATGATCATTAGCCTGTGAAGTCACTTCGAAAGGGTAAGTTTTGGTTTCTTTACACATTGTGTTTATAGGTTGGGTGGTTGATTAATTGTATCCTTTGGATTAGATTTGTGCATGAATTATGATTACAAGAAAACTCGTTTTGTTGTAAAGGATGATGAAGGATTATGGGATGAGAGAGTCTTGGTTTAAGCTGGTAAAATTCCTTATCTGCCAAATCCTGAAGATTTTTCATACTCAGGGCCTTATTACGTTTCAGAGAATGGTGAAGTGTTGTTGATGTTTGAGTTTGACTTGATCCTCTATGATCCAAGAGATAAATCTTTTAAGTACCCTAGGATTGAGAGTGGGAAGGGCTGGTTTGATGCAGAGGTCTATGTTGAAACTCTGGTTTCGCCAATGAAGCATTAAAGTGGATGTGTCAACTAGTTTAAATGAGAAGTTTTTAAGTTCTCATTTGATATAATTTATTGCTCGAAATCATGGTTTCAAGAAAGTTAGTAGATTCGGTCATGTTTGCAATATTAGGGTAATTATTATTTTAGTATCTTGTCATAACCTTGATTTCATAGTTACATATCATATAATTTTTCATGTAATATGATTTTTGTTAAAAGAGGAAAATATACTGAAGATAACGTGTCCCCCTCTGTTGAATTTCTTCTCACATATTTTCTGATGGCTGCTTTATTTCAGGTTTTACTCATTCTGCATTTGCATTTGGGTATGAAGCGGGGATTGATAGATGCAAAAATGATGATAATGTGGTTCCACCGAGTGCTCTTGTTACATTCATACAGAAAGGCATTCAATATCTTGAGCTAGAAGCTAACCTGAGTGGTGTAAGCATTTTTAATTTTTGTTGTTCATCTTCGTAATATGTTATTCGATGTTCAAGTCATTAGTACTAAATGCACACAATGAATGCATTGCTCGAGGACCTTAAGATGATTGGTGTATGTGTTAACTCTTTTAAGTACCCTAGGATTGAGAGTGGGAAGGGCTGGTTTGATGCAGAGTGTTGGTAGGGGGAGCTACTTCACCTATGAATGAAAAATGATTTTGATGATGTCTACTGGTTTAGAATAAAACATAGCTTGGTCTAGTTAGGATATGTATTAGGCAAATAGCTTCTCTTTATCAAATGTATTTTAGGCCTGTTGTGTAATATTGCATATGATTAGTTTTTTAACTAATGGATTAGCTGTGAGTATGACACAAAGGAAGTGAAAATGTACTCACGATAATCGATTAGGTAATTTGCTAATCAAATTAGTGACAACAAAAACTTTTGTATAAAAGCCATTTTTGGAATCTGTTTTGAAGTGGGAGAAATTAGAAAGATCACGCAGTTTTCATCTGAGACAGAGCCATCTGAGAGTCACAAAGTTTCAGAAGATTCTGGAAGATAACTCAAGTGCAGATCCAAGAAGAATTGATGGTTGATTCTACCATAATGGGTCTTGCTTGATTCAAGGAGCATCTTGTCAAATCTGCACAACATAGGTGTAGTCGTTTCTTGATTTTGTTTACTGTATTTCTGATTACAGTTTCTTCAGTGTTTGAAGTGTAGGCCTAGGTGCAATTGTGTGGATGCATTGCTCCTAGGGGGAGTTCTTGATTGGTAGATCAAGTTCTTGGGTTTTAGGTTCTAGAATTATATAGATGTGCTTGTAATTCTTGAATCCTATCTGTTTAGTGGAATCCTTCTAAGTGTGTTACTTAGGAGAAGACTGGATGTAGATTCACCTTGAATCGAACCAGTATAAATTGTGTGTCTTGCTTCTTCCTTCTCTCTCATAATCTTTCTTGATTGACTTAAACAGTCCATTAACCTAAAACTGTGAAATTGATTAATTGAGCTTTAAAACCTAAAGATTTATTCAAGATTCATCTTAAACCAGATAAAAGCCTTTTAATCAATTCAGATCCCTTTGTGGTTAAGATAATTAGACATATATGTTTTTAACACAGAGGTCTATGTTGAAACTCTGGTTTCGCTGATTATAAGATAGAGAAATGCAGCTGATGCAATTAAAAGTCACAAGCTGCACATAAAAATAATTTATTTGTAGTTCTTACATTATTAAAACTAAGTACAATGAAACTTATTATCAAAGTATATTAATTAAGGAAGAAGTGATAGTTTTATACTATTGAAGGAACAAAGTGTGTGGCTAAACCACATGCAGCTATTTCTGCTCCACCCAAACGTGCTCCACTCAACCCTAGATATTCCCCTGCATATATTACAAATTAATATCAAAACAAAAAAGCAAAAAACAGAAACATGAGTGTTGTTACAAATTTAAGAATGCTACCAAAAAAGCCAGGAAGTCTAATTCTGGAAAGTGATGGTGACAGAAGCTTACTGCTTTTTCAGTGACAACCTTAAATGTTGTGGGCATAGAGAGACCTGCTCCTCCTCCCATCACTATTCCATTCATAAGAGACACCTGATTCCACATTTATTCAACTTTTCTTAAACTTTTCTTCTATTTCACCACAAAACAAAAAGGTAATTTTGTGTGAAACTTAACAAACTCATTGTTGGCTTTTTATAGGTTGCAATCAAATGGTAAAGAGTAAGTTGTTTCTTGTAAAAGCTTGCTGCATAGGTCCAGTGTCCTAGATTCACACATATGTACATAAATCTTAAAAATATCAAACACCTTAGTTTCAAAACCAACATGTTCTTGAAACATGTTGGATTAAGGAATTTTTTGTATAAATTTTGCTAGTTTTGGACAAGTTGTACCTGCAACTGAAGACGTAATCACTGATACCACATCACCTATATTGTAGATATTTAACTAAATAGGTTGTTCATTTCAGAAAAGAAAAAAAAATTGTCACAAGTTCAATAGTATAAATAAAATTTAAAAAAAAACCTGCAAATTTTGGTTATTTTTCTGATTCTTAATACAACAAATACTACTAAAAAAACATTTGCCGGCAGGTGATTTGCTTAATTTACCTTCAATATCACAAGTTGAACTAAAGGGTCATTCTCGTACAACTGTAAATTACTTTTTATTTGACAAATCTGCAAAACAACAAATTTACCATTTCAATTAATTAACCTTCATAGTAATCAAAGCAATCTATTTTATGAACTTACCATTTCATGGTTAAGGCTGTTTAGCTTCTGAGGTCTGTTTAGAATTTATAAGCTGCAATCTTGGATCAGATGGATTTTACATTGCCAGAAACTGTCGAAACTCTCACACCAGCTACTTCTGGGATTGATCCTTTACCTCCTTGTATAGCTACATCATCAACTGAGCATAGTAAAGGTCGGTCAGATGTGTGGGGGCATTTTACCAAACAAGATCCTTATTATGAGAAGAAGGCTAAGTGCAATTACTGTGGTGATTTGATTAAATATTTGGCTGGAACAAGTGGGATGAGGAATCATTTGATAAGATGCAAGGAAAATCCTAATAGAGAAGCATTCAAAAGGAAAAAATTGTCATCATCAACTACAGAAGGGGCTAGTGTTGGCCCTTCACCAACAATTTCTAAGTTTGACCAAAATGCATCTCGAATGAAGTTGGTGAAGATGTTTGTGAAGTCCGAGCTTCCTTTTCGATTTGT
>Ga0209589_1006924_pt1 | contig 18501 bp, 9 predicted proteins | sample CowpeawhiteBW_FD_187525 | JGI IMG/M metagenome (GOLD analysis project Ga0209589, IMG submission 187525) | Root nodule microbial communities of legume samples collected from California USA - Cow pea white BW (SPAdes) (version 2) | ecosystem: Host-associated > Plants > Roots > Nodule | place: USA...
TTTATTTATATGTCCATACTTCTCTTTGTTAAAAATACTTACGAAGACATTCAATGATATAACTTACTATTTCATTACTTTAGGGAGAAACTAGTCTCTAAACCGTGCTGCACGGGTCTTTTATTTTTTATTTTTTTATAGAATAATAATAATAATATTATATTTATTTAGATAAATTTAAAAGTTTTATATTTAAACACTAAAAATACAAATAATAATTATAAATTTTTTAAGAAATTAAAAATTTATTTAGCAAAAATATTTACAATAACATTTTTTTATAATTAAAAAAACACTTATAATAATAACAACACTATCATTTGATATATTAACATTTATTTAAATAATTCTTAAATAATATTTATTTTGAAATAAATATTGATTACTGAGGTTAAGAATGTTAAAGCGGGTCTGACCTACCGGACCGGCTCGCCAAAAAAAAGGCAGGTTGGGTTAGTGTTTTTAACATGCTAGCCTGTTTTAGTCTGGTTCACCTAGTCAATCAAAATGATTTTTCTTGTAATTTTTAAAAATTAAAAAAATTAAATTTTATATATTATATTTTTGTATAAATGTAAAAATATAATACTATTATAATTTAAATCATTAACACTTACAAATTAAGTTCTAATTATTAGTTATAATAGAATAAGTTAATATGTGAATATAATAATTATTTTAATTTTATATTAATTAATCAATTAAAAATGTAAAAAATATTTATATGATTAAATATTTATTTATAAGTATATATATAAGTAAATTTTATAAAAAATGGCAAGTCACTAGTCCATTTTTAAATGGTGAGCTGGTCTGACTTAATCTATTTTTGGTAGGCCAAAACAAGTCGGATTGACCCGTTTTGCCAACCGTAACTGAAGTGTACTGTCCAGTGTAACATGTCCTATAACTTAAATTATTATAATATATATTCGTTAGATATTTCCTTGCTCTGTTGTACATCATTACATTAAAGCATTCGATCATAAATCAAAGTTAGTCTTTTTATGCTCACCACTAAAAAAATAATCTTTTTATACCATTGTATGAAAAGTTCCTTCTTTCGTGAATTATCACCCAATGCTACTAACTCAGTTTTACTTTCCTAATCTTCAACCCCGATGTGACTTTTACAAAACTTTTACAAAAGTCGTTTGTTCTTTGCCCATATATGGTGCATGCTAATTTATAGATTTGTCATGACTGAATGACATGAGATGAGTAGTCTTGAGTCATTTTGATTTCCTTTTGTGTTCTCTGCACGGTTTGCTAAGAATATGTTTTTATTTTATTTTATTTGTTCAGAATAGATATTTTGCCAAAATACAATAGTTTTGATGTGTTACTTTAGGTTTAAAAATGTTCATTGTCTTGCTTTAACGAGGTTACATGTTTAGAGATTGTTTTTGCATTTGTTTTATAATTTTACATGTCTACATTGCATGTAATTAGGATGTCAACGGGACGAGTAGGGTACGGATAGTAGTTTCCCCGTGTCCTACCCATTGGATAAATATTTGTTCCGTATTTTATCTATATCCGTCGGGTATCCGTTATGCATGTATCTACATATCTTTTTAATATCCATGGGTATCCGCAGGTATTTACAAAAAGAAAAATTTAATATTTAACAACAAATTTTAACTATAAATTCAAATAAAAATACAATGCATAACATTTATAAATTTTAAACAAAGTGCAAATAACTGTGTTGAATGATAGTTTACAAATAAATGGAGATTTTTTAAAATCAATTGATAAAAAATAATCCATTCAAAATCAATGTGTTAATATTTAATTTTTTTAATTTAAATGAGAATATAGCGGGTACGGATATCCACGGGTATAAATAATATGATACTCGTACCCGTCCCATTAACATGCAGATATAAAAATATCCGTACCCCGTGAATATTCATTTTCAATATCCATCCTACCTATTATAAGTTTTATCCGCAAATACCCGCATATACAAATTTCTTTTACATCTGTAATGAATTTAGGACTACGATTTTTTTTTTGGCTATTTTGTTTAAAAGAGAATGTTTTTTCATATATTGTGTGATTTTTTTATTAGTCTGCACATTTTGCTATGAATATATTTTTATTATTTATGTTTTCGGCATTGCAAGGAACACATATAAAATGATTTTTTACATGCTATTATTCTCGTTATGTTTATGTTTAATATTAATATTAATATTGTTGAGAAAAACAGTTACCATGAATAAAAATCTTTTGTTTCAATATAAAATTTTGAGGTAATGTAACATGCTGTTAATCTTCTTTAATTTATATAAATTATATTTGAGACTGTTATTATTTACTATAATTTAGACATATATTATGAATGATGATTATATTATTTTCTTACTAAAATCAAATATTACATTCTTTATTCATCATGTTAATGAGATACTAATAAGAATATTATTTATCATCTAAGTTACTCGTGCAATGCATGAATAAAAAAAAACTAATTCATGAGAAAGGGAAACATGAAATGAACATGTTTCAAGTACTCATTCAACATGTGTCTTTCAATCATGTGCCTCAGTTTATATTGATTTAGTTGGCATTGTTTCTTGAATAATACGGTGAACCATTGGACAATGTTATATGTTGTGTTCAAATTTTATAATTATGCCCTCATGGTTATGCCACATAATCCTTACTCAACAATCAACTCTTTGCATCCTAAGGGAGACTTCTTCATCCCATTCTATTTCCTACAAGTTCTTAATTATTTGCTCTCATCATCATTAACACCATATTTCACATAAATAATATCGGGTGTATTATCAATTTCAATTATTCAAATAATTTTTGGGTCTCAAGATTCGATTATTTTTATTTCATTTTAATACTTTTGTTTATTGTTTATTTTTCACATGAGTATTTGATTATTAATTTATGTACAATTGTGTAAACCCTTCATTTCATATATAATCTAAAAAATCTTATCTTATTCATTCTCCTATACCCTTAGTTTTTGTTTTATTTGAGATTTTTTCTTCTCAAACAATTTTCAATATTTTTCAGTTGACCAGTTTGATATCTAGAAAATTTTGTCATATTTCTAATAAGGTACCTTTTATTTTATACATTTTATTTTTTTGTGTGCAATTTTGTTCAATGATATATCAAATTATTTATAAGGCATATCATTTTTACTTTTTAATATTTTTATTTGTTGATCTTTTATTACATAGAATATTGTTTTAATGATTTTTAATATAATTATTTTTATTCTCTAAATCATTCTATTTGATGTAATTTTATCACCACAAATCCACAAATTGTATAAAGATGTTTCATTTAGTATAATAGAATAATTTAATATATGGTCATGAAGTTCAAATGAAAAATCTATATCTAAATTATTATTATTTTTTATGTGATTTTATTTAAATAGTATATTATAATCTTTATCAATGTAAAAAAAAAGAGATTTTATTATAATTTAGAAGAAGTAAGGAGACATTTGAAATATTTTTAAACTTGAATATTTGTTTTTTTTTTTAGTTTTTTAAAAATATATTTTAACTTTATCAACTTTGTTTTGTAACAATTTCAAAATTAATAGTTTTTTGGTTGTTATGAGATTCTACTCATGTAATGGTGTAATGTTATATATAATTATTTCATTTTTATCTAATTGTTATTTGATATTCTAATTTAAAATTTATACAAATTTTATTTTTTTTCTAAATATTTAACATTAAATATATTTTTTTAATATTGAATATTTGATAATTCATGTTTTTTTATAAAAGTTAATTAGTTGATAAATAAACAATAAAAAAAAGAACATGTACAAACACAACATGTATTCTCGTTATTTGGTAGAGATGAAGGTCTGACAAATATTTTATTGAAAAATTATAGTATGATTCTCATTGTTTGATGTTCATACTTTAATTCTTTATATGGTTTAGGATGAATCATTAATTTTTTTTTTAAAAAAAAAGATAGTGATATATTAATCATTGAGAATAAAAAAACATGAGATATAATATCATTATATTTTATACCTATTAATAGATGGGAATAAATATAATATTTTACTTTACAAACGAGGATGGGATAATAAATTTTGTTCCCGCTCCGTATTCCCAATTGCACCATCCTATAAGATTTTGATACTTAAATTTAAGATACATATTAAACTAATGTTATGATTTTTTTTTCTTGTAAATTTGAAGTTATAAATTTAAGAATGAGACTCTTAGGTTAAAAATGTTTTTATGGTTATTGATTTTCTTTATATACATACTTCTTTATTAAAAATACTTAAAATTATATGACTTACTATTTCATTATTTTAGGGAGAAACTGAATTTGATTTTTCTGAATTCGAGTTAAGTGATACTTAAATCATTTCAAGTTAAAACTCATCTTCTTATGTTTCTAATAAAATATACTCAAATCTTTTTAATATTTTTAAATAATCTACATTTAGTACAATTTAGGTGTAAGTATTGCACAAGATATATTAGAATATCTTTTAACATATAAATATAAATTCATTTGTGGTCAATATGTTTATAGTATATTTGTGTTTAATTGAAAATTGGATAAATTATGAATTGTTAATAAAATTGTTTTTTTTTTTTAAATCATTCTTTTGTGTTAGAAATTTATTTCTAAACTAGTTTATTTTTAGGTTAAATTACTCTTTTGGTCTTTTTATTTGTCATGAAATTTCAGTTTGGTCCTCAAGTTTTTCGTTGTCTCAATTTGGTCATCATTTTCCTCAATTTGGTCCTCACCGTTAGTTTGACCAGATAATGTTAAAGTCAACGTGACGTGTCATTTTTTTTTGAAATTTTTTTAACTTTTTACACATGTCACTTCATAATTATGCCACGTGTCAAAATTGTTAATTTTTGACACATGACACAACTGTGAAGTGACACGTATAAAAAATTAAAAAAATATAAAGAAAATATTAAAAAGAATTTTAAAAACCAGAAATTGACACGTGACATTGATTTAATACCATCTGTTCACAGTTAACAATGAAGACCAAATTGAGTCACTTTTAAGAAAATAAGGACCAAATTAAGACAATAAAAAACATGAAGTCCAAATTGAAATTTTATGACAAATAAAGGAACAAAATAATTTAACCTTATCTTTATTTGGGTTGTTCGTGCCTGCAATGTTTGTACTGTGTAAATGTAAATGAGTGGATCTACAAACATATATGCATGACTGAATATAAAGACACATGTATGAAAGTAACGTATGAGAAACAATAATCACTTTAGTTTTAGATCTAAATATGTGTGTTTTGTGTATGTTTACGATGTATTTTTTTTTAAAAATACTTCATGTCATGTATATTATGTTTTGTTTGTTTTAGGATGTTTAAATACTTCATAAAATCAAAGAGAACAACACTTGCTATTCCAATTTGATAAATATAAGGTAACTAACAAGCTTATATTAATTATCAATCATGGAGTTTTAGTTTCCACGCCCATTAATCATGCATGGTTCTTTTACACAAGTGTATAAAACACCATGTTAAAATAATTGATTTGCTTACCAAGGAAAACGGAATTCTATACTTCCCTTTCTCAAATAATCCTCTAAAAAATGGCCAAAGGCAAATTATCAAATAAATACTACAAAAAATCTCACCCACTCCACTTCCATTATGTGTTGGCATCAGTGGTTGCAATCCCAATAACTTGATAAACATTATCGTCAATTGCAGCAACAAAATGGTAGTGCCCGACAAGAAAACTAGGGACTCATCAAAGGTGAACCTACCAGCATCCTTATCATCTTCAGCATCATCTCTAACAGGCACATCTTTTTTTGTTATGTCAAATACTGTGTCAGATATTCTTAACAACTTCAGTAGGATGCAGACAAATGCACAAAAACCAGCATTCATGCGTGTAATTCTCGACATCCTTTGATTGTTCCACCATGCTCTGTATGATAGTCCTGCTGATAAATATTCTGATATGGTATATATCTTGTAACTTACGAAAAAAGCAATGGAGATACATATACCTAGGTCCTGCATTCAGAAAAATACAAAATCAACACTTATATACTGAGAAAAAACATAGATATATAGGGTTAAATTTAGTACTTTAACTTTGATGTAGAATTTAAATTTATGTTTGTCTCATTTTTTTGATACGGTTTGAAGAAGTCTGAACTTTAAAAATAAACATATACAGTCATTCTAATTCAATAATATTAAACTTTTTCTACATATTTTAGGTTGACATTTGAGTTGAAATGAACTCAAACATCAACCTGAAACATCGTTTAACATTAAAGTTTAAGGTCCAAAATATATTAAAATTTGAAACAAAGACGAATTTAAATTTAAAGTTTAAAGACTATAAGTATATTTAACCTGGCATAATTCATCTATGGATTTTAAACTAAATAAAACATATATAATTATATCTATGTATAATGTAAATTTTTGTCCTACACAGTCACATATTCTTTAAAAATTGTATTAATAATTTTCTGAAAAGGCTCACCATGGGCAAGAAATTGGAATTGGTGATGATGCAGTATGAAAGAAGACATGCATAGCATAGTTCAAAGAGTGGCTTTAGGCCCCAGTAGTTGATTATCCACATGTATGCTAAGCATTGTCTCAGAGTAAGCTTATGGAAAATGGTGCCAAAAATAGGACAGTGTTTGCTAAAGAAGATCTCAAGTAATCCTATGGCCCATCTCTTTTGTTGGGCCATTGCAATTGGGCCACCTCCTGGAGCAAAGCCTGTGAAGGCAATTGGGCTTGGTGTACACAATTCTGATCTCCAACCTTTTTCATGTATGGTCAGTCCAAGTAGTTTATCTTCTGCTATTGATCCATATATCCAACCCACCTAAAATTTGCATAAATTAAAGTACATTGAGTTTCAATTTCAGGACAAAATTGGCCAAACAAAAGGAAAAATTAATTTTAAAATAGCCCTCAAAGAAAGTTGATTTACATATTTGCCCCAGCCAGTGCCATGTTCATATCCACAACTTGCAACTTGTGCTGCAATGTCAATTGCCATAGAAATATTAGTATGATTAGGCAAATATGTCTTCCCCTCCAAAGCATCATGAACTGTTTTCATAATCTCCTTTGAATCTCCAAACTTTTGTTCTAATTCATCTTTTGATAATCTGTTTCCTGAAAAATTAGGTAGAAGGTTCAAACATGTAAATTAAATTAAGTTAAATGAGCATAGCACTAGATTAAAACTATTTATTCAAAAAATTTAAATAAATAAAAAACATACCCTTTTCCATGCTATCTGGAAAAAGGCCATAAATAACTTTTCTTCTATGGAAGCAGTTTGTTCCACCGTAGAAAGGTCCTTGCAATCCAGCTATTCCAGCAGTCAAGTACTGCATTGTTTTGAATTTTTTTTTTCAGAAGCAATTAATTGACTTTCAAACGTAACAAGTTAGTGCTAAAAAGGTTTAATATTGTACTATATAAAGATTAGTGTTTAATTACAATGACCTTAATAAGAATTGCCATCTGATTTCCGAAAGGATCGTCCTTCAAAGTAGCATAGAACTGTTGGGGAAATTGAGCAAATGCAACTTCTTTTTCTCCTTTGGAATCAAGCAAAATGCATAACGCATGCAGAACAACCTTTGGATTGTTTACAATCATGTCACAGTCCACGTTTAAGATAAATGGAGCATTGGTCATCAACCCAGAGACTCTTGTCTGATTACAGCTTGTTGTGGGAAAATAAAATCAGAAGCTCAATATGCTAGTGCATTCAATAAGCTAACTTTGTGACTTACATAGTAGCATGCATGACTGTCTAATTCAACAAGTTAATTAAAGTGAGATTGTTGAGAAATAAGAGTGAGGTTCTCACCAACACATTCATTGCACCAGCTTTGAAATGATGTGACTGTTTTGGCTTTTTCTCTCTAGATATGTATATCAAATGTGGCAATCCATCTGCAAGACATTCCTTGTTCTCCCATATAACCTTATTAATTCAGAATATTGTGTGTAATGTTTTGTTAAATGTATTTTCTTACTAGTATAAAGATGGTGGGATAAAAACAATATAACAGAAATAGTAAACAACTGTTTTCTGTGCATTCCATGTATAAACTTCAAGAGCAAAATCAAAGCAGTAAACAAATTTTGAAAAATCAACACTAAAAGCAATTAACAAGAAATCGTATTATATAGATATTGTAAATGTATAGCACATATGAGTTACTAATGGAATACTATTGAAGTTACATACCTGAATTATAGTTGGATGGTTTGTCTTCTCAGTGTTTGAGAAAATGTCAAATTCTCCATGACATGGATTTGATTTTTGAAACTCGTCTAATTCTATTTTTTGTCTAAGATTATCATACATATCCTGCAATGACCTTGCATGACCAAATTATTATGCAGAATCTGATGTTTGTCCTCACATTCAATGCTTGCTTATGTAAAACTATCAATCCAATGTTGCATTATGATGTAACTGTGGAACTTACTTTCATTTGTAACCATTCTTGTTTGAATTCTGGTGTGTTGTTGCTGTCTGTTGAGCCTTCTGGTTTGCCAGAGAAGTATCTGAGTGGAGCTCTAACTTGCACATTGTACTTCTTGCAGAATGGTACCCAAAACTTTGCAAATTTGAAGGCTTCTTGAAGAGCATAGAAGGTTAGGGGGGAACAACCATCGTCAGAAACATAACAAGCAAGCTTGTGAGGTGGGTAATCAAGTGCTAACAGAGACAACACGGTGTTCACTGTAATAATAGGTGGTTCAAGCACAGGGTCTGCTGTTGTCACAAACATATCCACTGCTGGAAGCTCCTGCACACTGCTGAGAAAATTCACTAACAGCAACAAAAATCATATGCATAGTCCAATTCCAATGAATGCAGCAGTATATACGATAAGAATTCCTTACTTTTTTTATGTACAATCCGTAAAAAAAAATAACATCTTTAAGCAGAAACACATGATATTTTCACTCTATCGGGGACAACTCTTATTTACACCGTGTTTACCATAATGGGATATAAAGACTTTTTACGTATGAAACCCAGATACGGATGCAGATATGATACGGAGAACACAGATATACGACTAAATTGAAAAACATAGGACACAACATGCATATACATATTAGTTTCAAATTTTTAACTAACAAATTGTCAACTAACACAAAAATAAATTTAATTTATCAATTTAATATCCAAAAAAGTGAAAAGTAGTGATCATATAATATTTTTTCCTTATTTTTATAATCATAATAGAAACTTATGTGATAAATTTACAAGTTTATAGGTTTTTTTAGAAAATCATTGAATATGTGATTGTTAACATTGTGTTGGAGTCATATCAAAATCATGTTAAAGAAAAAAAAAATGTCTTTCAAATCAGACACATGACTGATACGTGTTGTACGAGTGCCTTTTTCCGATACATATAGGACATGGAATATGCCATTGATGAGGCGTGTCCGGGTTTCATAGCTTTTTACATGGTAGAAACCCTTTTGATCAATAAGGCACACCGATCTGTTTGACCGACTGACAAACCAATTGAATCGATTGTCAATCATCTTCACTTATTGGCAAACTCACTGGTACAATCTTAGTCGGTTTGCCGGTCAATGAGATAATCGGTTTGTTAGTCGGTCAGAGTAACCTTACAATAAAAGGTTTGGATCTTTCTTCTTCCTTATATACAGTTGTTGTTCATCTTTTTACTAATGGGATATTTCCAACTGTTCTTCAATGCTTAATACTTCTATGTTTGATCATAGTCCTAACATGCAATTCTATCACTTTAGTCAGAAAACAAATAGTCCATACTCTTTGTCAACCAGGATAATCTAACATCTGATTCTCAGTGTATGAATATTATAGTGAGGGTAATTGCAACAGTTGATGATAATTAAATTGGCAAGGCATAGTGAAGTGAAAGGGTTAGCTATATATATATATATGATTGAGTAAAGGGTTTACCTTTGCAAGAGACGATCTGGGTAGGTTTTGATTACTGCTGGACTCCACTGAGTGGTGAGAGTGAAAAACCAAGAGATGGTGAACCATGACTCACATAAAAAGGCAACAAACCAAGGGAAGGAGTAGTTTTTGACAGAGATAACGCGGTAACATAGCAGCAGTAACAGGAGGATCAAAAGCAAGCTCTCTGTTACCCTTTTGTAATTTAGCTTGTACCAGTTCTTTTCATAAAGGGGGAGAAAGTTTTGTTTGGCCATTGATTTGAGCCAAATTGATAACAAAATGTGTGTTCTTATAATCCTTATCTGTAACAGATAAATAATAAATTAATGGGTGGTTTACCATACTCCTATAATTTACTAATTGATCACTTATCAATACAAGAAATTATGACACATGGCATAACTTATAGTGGATGTTTATTCTCCAGTTCTTTATTTTTTTTTATGGCATTATGGTCAATAATTTGAGGGTTTTATTGTTAATTTATTTGCATTGATTTTCCCGTTACCTAAAGTCAATTTTCTAGTATTGATTAGCCTCTCTTATGCATGAAAGAGAAGAAAGAACTGAAATTTTTCGACAAAGAGATTACATAAATTATTAGTACACGACTCTAAGACAAGATTGATGGTCCATCATGTGTTGTTAATTATAAGAATACTTGTACAGAAAAACACAACGACACACGAGATCTCAATGGCTAAAGATCTAAATTTCACGTGAAGGTTATCTGCAAATTCAAAGCCTTTGCTTTAAGACTATCTTCAATCTTGGGGTGTTATAGAGAAGTGAAATATAACCAGTTGTGATTACTTTTTATTGAAATATATTGAATTAGGGTTTATCTTGTCAATTGATTATCATTTATTTCATTCACATATAAATGGATTCAATGGTTATTGTGGTGTTCTGAGAGAAAAAAGTGCAACATTTGTGATGAAGTCCAAGAGTTTGCATAAAGTACACATTATCCTACAACTGAATGGAAAAATCTAGTTAAAAATATGTTTTTATGATATATACACCTACTACTCGTTTTAATTAGCACTCTAATAATACTTACACAAAAGTTAACACTTTGTTATAATTGAAAATACTATGGTATCTCCTATTAGAAATTGGATGATATAAAAATGTTGGACAAAAATTGGTCCATGAAAAAAACTAAAAAGCAAAACAAACAATTAAATTTTTGCAAAAACTAAAATCATTTTAACGAAAATACGATGAATTCAAGCCATTGAGAAAGCCAAAGTAAAGTAAGAGAATCTTCACCATTTGTTACAGCATCACTCTCCATTCTTAATTTAGAGAGATTTGTTCTTCATAGTCTCATACAGAAGCCAAGTGAAGAATGTTGAGCGTAGCTCCCAAATTCTTCACCACCGCCCCACTTCGAACCGTTTCACCCTTTGCATGTCGCTTCTCAGTCCGTTCTATCGCTGACTCTGTTCCTTTCAACAAAATCCGCATTCAACGAGATGATGACACTGTGAGTCACCACAACCCATTCCAAATCCATTTCTTTTATATCATTTTTTTTTGGGTCATGGGGTTGCTTTGTTTTGCCGCATTTTGTTCATAATTTTCATTTTCCACTTTCTTTCATCTGCAAAATAGAATCTTTCTGACTTTTTTTTTTCTGGGTGGGGGTTGAGTAACGGGTTTTTGAGTTAAACTTGGATGGTATTGACGAGCCACCACACTGGAAAAGATATAGTTTGGAATTTTTTTTGCCTCGGTGTGTTGGGTAATTATACTCTGGAGGCTGTTAATTGGAGTCAGAATTTAGTGATTATTTCATGCTGTGCTGATATTGATTCTGGCCTACATATGGAAATTTGTGTGCATTTCAGCCGTAATGTGGTTTTCACTTTGCAGCATAAAGTTGTATCAAGGTTTGTGGTCGTGGTTTTTTCATCGCTGCGGGAAATTGTGGAAAATATACATGGCTGAAATCGTGGTTGCGGACCATTTTTGAAAGCTTGGTTGTGATTTAGACAAGATTAATAAGATATCATTTTTAGTGATGTTGTTGAACTGAAATTTTTTTATGCCATTTTCTATATTGATTTCTATGTGCTTCCTGTAGTGGAACCTTATAGCTAATTTTCTGCTATTTAATTTCTGTTTTCAATGATTAGGCATTTGATGCATATGTTGTTGGCAAAAACAACGCTCCTGGAATCGTTGTGCTTCAGGAGTGGTGGGGTGTGGATTTCGAAATTAAAAACCATGCTGTGATGATTTCTCAACTCGGTCGGGGATTCAAAGCTCTTATTCCAGAGTAAGATAACTATTGCCACCATTTCTTTATCTTTTGTCTCTGTGAGTTGTGTATTGTGTAGTAGCATATGCTCTATTCAGATTTTTTTTAAGGGTTTTTTTTCCCCCTTTTTCCCAGTCTATACAGAGGAAAGGTTGGTCTGGATGTTGCAGAAGCACAACATTTGATGAATGGTCTTGATTGGCAAGGCGCTGTAAAAGATATTCATGCTTCAGTTAACTGGCTTAAGGCAAATGGTTCAGCCAAGGTTCCTACCTATTCATGTGTTATCAAGATAAAAAATTATTTATTTAAAGCACCCTCTTAACTAAGGCACCGAATTCTTAATGTGTTGACCTGTGTCAGAACAGGCATTCTGTTTTTACTTTTATCAGCATTATGTGATTTCAGAGGGTTTTAGTGTTTTATAATCCATGAAGGCATAAACCAGCCTTTGCTTGAGATTCAGTGTGTTAGCTTGAGGGTTTGGCACTCTGCATTAGGCAGGATTGAATCAGCAAATACAATGCATTATACTTTATCAGTTATTTTGGTGTAAGAGTTGTGTTGTACAAGTTTATTCATCAAACCCCTCTTATACATTAAAATAATTGGACAACTTAATCAAGACTTAAGGGAGTGTTTGCACTTAATTGCATTTTGATTCACGAATTAATGGAAAAACTTACCTATGAAAATCATAATTTTTTTTTCCATTACAAGTCATTGGTTACAAAAACACCATATTGATTTTTCAATAAATAGGCGTTCAGCATGAAAAAAACCAAGACCTGGTATTTTTAAAATTCATCAAGTCTTGTGCTATTAAGTCATATATTATCTGGCCCATTTATCATGTATATACTGCTTCTATCATTTTTGTTCCATAGTTTTAATATTTTGTTATTATATTGCTGCAAGTATTTTACAATTCTAATCTAGTTAGTCAAGATAGGCTCAGCCAAATACTTATGGTAGTTTCAATTCATCTTCCTTTTATTTTTTATTTGGACAAGTTTTGCATCATGATCATGATAACTAGGTGGGAACTATTTTACTGGCATTTTTATAACATTTAACAGCACAGTACATAATTTTGATGTGCTTTTGTGTCTTATACTGTCTTGAAATGGTAAGTTTGTCAACAAAATGCTTATTATTGTAATTTGAAAATAAAATAGCTCATTGGCTTAGGTATTTTTTGTAGGTAGGTAGCATGGGAATTAATTCTGTTCCGAAACAGATAATTTAGTTCCCCTGTTTCTCATAAATCAGCATGCCAAAAGTGATACATTATACTGAATCCAGATACTTTTTTTAATACTTTCTATTTTGAGAAATACCATTTTTCTTAAATTAGAGGCAAGTCACTGGTTGAACAACGTGTGTATTTATCTTTAATTGCAACAGGCTGGTGTTACTGGATTTTGTATGGGGGGTGCACTTGCTATTGCAAGCTCAGTCTTGGTTCCAAATGTTGATGCTGCTGTAGCTTTCTACGGAGTTCCTTCTTCTGAGCTTGCAGACCCTGCCCAAGCCAAGGCTCCTGTTCAGGCTCACTTTGGAGAGCTGGATAATTTTGTTGGTTTTTCAGATGTTACGGTATGAGAATACATTTGCAACACATTGCTGATCTTTGTTAAGGTGCCTTGTTTGCCAAGTAAATAATTGCTGTTTTTCATTTTTTTAAGGGAGGTGCCTAATTTCTTAGTGTATGTTTGGATTTCAATTAGGAAATTAAGTTGAGTTGAACTCAACTTGAGTTAAAACAAAGTAACTCATTGTAAGTCAACTGGGGTATGAGATGAATTTTGTTTCTTACCAGATCTGAAATAACAGTGTCAAATATGTTCATACAGTGTTCAATGAAAATTGAAAGTGTTCCAACTGAAATCCAAACACACCTTAAAACATACATTTAGTTCATTTTTGTGAGGATTAGTATGCAAAGGGAGGGACACTTGATCTTACAAAGATGTTGTACTTGCTAGAAAACTAAATGATGGAGGGTTGTAAATTAGAATTTAAAATCATTATATACTTTCTGGTTAAGAGTATAAATAGGAAGAAAAGACATCTACACCACAGCCCAGTAGTTGGTTGGCTTAAACTGTAGAAAAAAATATTTTAAAGATGTTTTTTTTTTTCTTTTTGGGTAATGTAAGTGCACTCAAATTCAATTTTCTATCATTGCTTCTAGATATAAAATCACATTAAGCTTTTAAATGATTCCTAAAAAGATTGTTAAACATGGTCCACTTATCAAGAAATTAAAGTATATCTTGGTGAAACTTGGTATTCTAGAGACTCTTGATCTCACACTAATGTGTGCATGTGGTAGAAATTGAAGTAGAGAAGGGATAAATCTCACACTAATTCTTACCTTTTTATTCATTTCAGTTTTTGTTCCTCTCTGTTTCTTCATCTTTTTATTATTCACCACCCTTTAAGTAATGTTGAGAAACTCTTGAAGCTTTTATGATACACAGTCCAATTTCCCCAGTCTAATAAAGGGCAAAACTCCAATGCACTTTGTGAACATAGAATTTCACCACTTAAAAGAAACACAACCTTTCTATATCATTCCTGTGCTGCCAATGCACATAATCTGTCAAATGCAATTAAGTTTATTCAACTGCTTTGATAAAAACTAAACCAATCCCTTAACTGTTAGTTTTATACTTTTAAAATTGTACCTTCTCCCTTTCACTTTCACCACAAAGACAATCTTATATCTCCTCATCATAAGACATTCTGACAAGAAAAAGTTTGTTTAGAAATGTTTTTGACACTTACTAATGTTACGAGTTTCCAAATTCTGCACTAGTAACATCATGTTTGAACATTGTTTAACTGATAAAGAAAAGTGTTTGAACATTGTTTAATGTCTCAGGCAGCCAAGGCCTTGGAGAAAAAGCTGAAGGAATCTGGAGTTGCTCATGAGGTTCACATATATCCTAACAATGGACATGCATTCATGAACAGGTCTCCTGAAGGAATCAAGAGAAGGAAGAACATGGGAATGTCAGACGAAGATGAAGCTGCAGTTCAGCTCGCATGGTCCCGTTTTCAGTCATGGATGACACATTATTTAACTGTCTAAATACCTTACTAGTACTGCCTCAATGGTATGTTATACTTCTATGTACCATGGTAGAAGTAGTTTACCAGAACTCTTAATGGCCCCATAAATTTGGTGCTTGTTTCCTGTAGGGTGGATTGCATACATGCACCCCCTTGAGAAATTTGACTTGGGAATAATTTTGAAACGGTTCTAGTTTGTCTATAAGAAGTAAATATGCTCTTTGTTTATTCATTGGTATCATTTTTCTCCATTTTATGGTCTAGTTTTTCATCAATCCTTTGTGACATCAAATTGATGTCGACATTTTCATATTGTACGAAGTTTGATTATCTGCATATGTTAATTGCAGTTAGAAAAAAGGGAAACTTTTTGGTGATTACTTTAGCTTTTGATGGTGGGTGAGTGTGAACACAATGGTAGTGTTGAGATGCTAAGGAGTGTGGATCTGAAAGAAGAAAAGGGTCACGTGAGGAAAGACTAATATAAAATGCAGCTTAAACAGCTACCATCCGACCAATCTCTTTATACATAATAATGACAAATCAATCACTTTTAATTTTATGTCATATAAATAAGTAATTCAAATCATAAGCAATAATCTTTTTTTAGTTTCTTTGGTTGAAGAAACCAACAAAATTTATGCACTTTCTTGCAAGCTATATTGTAAAGAGTCTTCCTTCTACAATGTCTGCAGTTTCTTTGAGACGCAAATAGAAACCCAAAACACATGGTTTTACGCGTCTAAGAACCTCTGAAGAAATTAGAATTACTAAGGAAACAAAACTAAGCAAAAGTTGGGTCCAGTTAGGTTCAGAAATTATTATTAAGATGATCACTTTAGAATCCAAGAAGTAAAACCGACCTATACCTTCTAATCAAATAAAATATCTACACAAATTTGGCAACATTTGCACACTCTTTTTCTGATTAAAATAACCCAAAAAAAAGTCATAAAAAGTTGCGTTGGTACTTAATTATTTGAGTTGGAGAAATGAAGATGTTGCATAACTTCTCTATTTTTTATTAGATAAAATAGTTCGTGTATCAAACGTGTAATGACTTTTATTTTTTTTAATTACAATCATAATCTCCGAAACTATATTATATATAAATCCTTTACATTAACATTATTTAGAAATCAAACTATCATTGTCATTACCATGCTATAGTGTGTATGCGACTGCTTTTATATTAAAGCAATGCTACTTCATGAACTTTTTCTCACAAGTAGAACTTTTATGATTCAAAATTTATGTTTGGTTTTCATATAAAAAAAAAAGTTAAATCACTCTTATTATGTTGTTTCAGTCCTTGTGATATATCTACATTATTATTCTTGTAAATGTAAATAATTTACTTTTAGTATGCTAGTATTTCATTACTAAAAAAAATACAAAAACAAAAAGGTGCTTAAAGTACTTTAATTACAAATATTTAACTATGGATAATATTTTACAATTTGATTTTTATAAAGAAATTTGATATCAATAAATCATAAAGAAAAGGTTTAAATCCAAGATCGGGATGTTTCTAGATCTCTTTAATTATGTATTATCTATCTTAATTATATTCACCATGACATTTGTAACCTATACTCACAGAGTAGTATATTATGTTTACCTTTGATTTTTTTCAACATTTTAATGTAACATTTTACCAATTTGGGTTTTAAAAATTTGGGTAAATCGTACTTATATGACATGACTTAACTGTGAAGTAGTCGTGCATGTATAACACGACTTCAAACTTGTTAAAGTGAAGTCTTGTTATTAAATCTATACAACTTTTTTTATAAGAGAAAAAGTTGTCTAGAGCAAATACGACTTTGGTTACACTTAATTATTATTATTTTTTAATTTGAACTAAAGTTATGTTAAGATATATAGCACGACTATAGTAAAATGTGATTTGAATTACGACTTCAATTCAAATCACATTACACTAAAGTCATATTATTTTAACACGACTGCAATTCAAATAAAATAAAATAAATAAATGGAATAAAAGTCTTGTTTGACCACAAACTTCTTCACTTATACAGAAGTCATAAAGAGTCAACACGATTTCACTTTAAAGTCGTGTTATGCATATATGTCTTTTTCACAACAAAATTGTATCATGCAAACTCGACTCAGTGATATGCACACAATTTATAAAATTTATCCATTTCAATAACTTTTGTGAAAAAATTATACTAATATGGTAAAAAAAAAATTCCTTTCTCTATCTATACAATGTCTCTTCTTTTCTCCCAATGATACAATATCAATGCCTGTTCAAAAGAAAAGAAGAAAGAGAAAGAGATGGTTAATTTATGGTGTGAATCTGTGTAGGCATCATGTCATATGTGTGTGTATCGAAGTCAAGAGTGTAAAAGGATAAAAATAGAATGCAATGAAGGAGGGGACCCATACTTAGTCTTTCATCACATTACATTACATTACAACCTTTGACTCAGACTACACTTTTCACGAGCCTCATGCGCCGGCCCAACAAGGGCGGTGATTTTCCAGAACGAACGCGTCAATCTCCTCTTCCTAATCTTTTGCCTTCATTCACACCAAATCAACAACATCACCTACAAAATCATACTAATTCTCCAACACAAAAACAACAACAACAATTTACTTTCGATACGTACCCATATTAATTTCGACAATTTTTTCCTCATATCATTGGTGCAAATGTTGAATTTGGTTTAGTCAACCAACTTACGTTTCGGGATCCACCAACTTTCTTTTCTTTCCTAGTTACTATTAAATTAGTATATGACTTTTTATAAACAATTTACCCTATGATTAAGGGTGCGCAATCTACCCTACACTTTTAGGCTTCCAAAAATTACACACCTCTATTTTGAAACCTATATTTACATATGTAATTCCAAATTAACTATAACTAAAAGCATCATTCATGGATTTTCTTACCCTTCTTCAAATAAAACTAATTTAGCCATTAGTATACTTATGTAACGTTATATCCTTCAAGTTCCATTCTTATAACAAAAGTAAGTTTTTAATTATCTTTTGGACAAGAACTTTGAACATGTTAAAAAATAGCAATGAAAAATGTTAAGGGTACAAAAAAAATTGTTAAATCTGTCTACTTCTATAGTAACAATACATAAATATATATATATATATATATATATATATATATAT
>Ga0209589_1006928_pt1 | contig 18496 bp, 10 predicted proteins | sample CowpeawhiteBW_FD_187525 | JGI IMG/M metagenome (GOLD analysis project Ga0209589, IMG submission 187525) | Root nodule microbial communities of legume samples collected from California USA - Cow pea white BW (SPAdes) (version 2) | ecosystem: Host-associated > Plants > Roots > Nodule | place: USA...
TTATTTACAAAATAATATATATATATATATATATATATATATATATATATATATATATATATATATATATATATTTTGATTAGTATTATTTTAAAATTATTTTTATTTGAGTTAAATATGTTTTTAATTTTTTAATTTTAAATAAAAATTGAAATTAGTTTCTATTTGAAATTTTGATTTAATTTAATTTTTCAATTTAAAAAATGTGTGAATTTAGTTTTTAATCTAAAGTTTATCTAATATTTTAAACATGTTTTCAAGATTCAAATTAGCATATTTGAGTTTTTTATACGGTTCGAAATATTTATATTTCATATTAGTTTAGAAACATATTTGAAACATCAAATAAAGTTAACAATATATAGTTAAAAAATTTAAATTCACACAACAAATTTTCAAATATGAGATTCAATTGATTCAAAGCTTTGAAAAGTAACGAATTTTAATTTTCACCAGGAGAGAGACAAAAAATGTATTTAATTTTTTTATTTACATAAATTATTTAATAATAATATAAATTAAATTTAAAGTATAAATAAATCAAAATATGTTAGTTATATATGTTTTTAATTTGTTTTAATACAGAACAAGTCAACTGGATTAATTAACAATAAATTGATTTAAGAACTAAACCTATATAAATTATATAACATAATTCATTCAAATAAATAATAATGATAATTTGAAAACCCATTGACATAAAACAATTATTTAATAATTCAATATCCATAACAATATATAAAGAGGATTCCTCTTTTTATGTCCACTTTTCATTTTCCAATTTTATTCTTAATTACTATTTTAAAAATTAATTATTTTATAATTATTTTTTCTGTAACCGTTTTTTTTAAATCTTTTTTATTTTGACCTCTAAAAAGTTTTTCAAACAATTATTTTATTTAACAACTATTTTAAAATTTATTATATATATTTTAAAAATAAATATTGTTAATCTTATAAAAATTAAAAAATCGGATACAATACGCATGTGTGTTTGCTAGTGTATATATATATATATATATTATGCAATTTATATTCTCAAAATTCTGAGTGTGAAACTTCAAGTATTAACAATATATTGAATTAGTTATAAATAACTCAACCCACGAAAATGACAAAATATAAAGTACTCGAAAAGGCCGTGATAAAATGTGAATGATACGTCAGAAAAGGAGTTCCAGTACAACATACATTCACTGGTCAAGAATCCAAGGTTACCTACCGTTCAAGCGAGCAACATGTCAAACGCACTCGCTTCGTGTCTTGCTAATTTTATTTTATTTTTTTTAAGAACGCTATATTTGTTTTAAGTGAAATTAGAAAAAGGATGACATATCTCTGTCTTTATTGGCAACAAGTATGTATCAGACTTAAAAGGCCTATTATGAGTAAGAGTTAAGAATGAATTGCTCTGAGACAAACTCCACAACTACTGTCACTCTTCTGTCTTCTCATTACCTTTCAACTAGTTAACCTCTCTATGCTATCATTTCGAGTAACCAAACAAAACCCTTTTAAAAATATTAATATTCAATGACTTAGTGGTGATCATCTTCTTCAATAATATCTTATATTATTTATCACACTTGCCGATAAATTAATCACATGCCTTGTAATCTGTTTATAATTGAGAGTAATATTGATACTAGTAATTCAAAAGATTTGGTAAGTGAGTTTTTCCTATAATTTTGTTTTGTTCTGCACTAGAGAATGGTACGACGTTAATAGTTTGATTACAAATGTTGCCAAACACAGAAGTGTCTTTTATTAATTTTATGAAAATGGGTTCTGCTACAGGCTTAAATATTTCTTAAAATCTAAGAAGCCCAAACATTTCAAAAACTTGAAACTCACATTTCACCAACCAACTAAACAATTGTTCGTACTTGCCATCCATCTCCTTTTGAATCTCTCACTGTTATGAGCACCAACCCGTTTTGACATTATTCCCATTTATAACTATACACTTTTTCCTCGTCTAAGAAGGCATGCTATGGAGAAAAAAACTAGTTCCCAAGAGTCACGAAAATTGAGCCAAATCTTTTTCCCCAAGCAACTCAACAAAGTGTACCCTATTAGACTACACAGAAGCTCTTCAACTTCCTCCATATCCTCCTTATCATCATCATTCTCACAAAACTCAGATGACTCTTCCCTAACAGATTCTTTGAATCTAGCAGATGACAATTTTCAATTTGCATTGAATTTGATTTCACCTCGTGATCAAAGAAGAGAACCGGCAGTTACTATTACTAATGCTCCTCACCAACAACAAACTGGTGAATTCAGAAGATGCAATTGGATCACAAAAAACTGTGGTATGATCAATTTCTTTTGCATTGCAGACATTCAATACAAAACCAATGAAAAGTGTCACTTTTCTATTTCCAGCACTGTATAATTTGACTTTTGACAATATTCAGAATTGATATATAAAACTTGCGCAGATAAAGCTTACATAGAATTTCACGATGAGTGTTGGGGGGTCCCAGCCTATGATGACAAGTAAGTAACATTTCTTTACTGTGTAAAATAAGCTCTAGTATCGAGATAATTATCGTAAGCACGATCCAACACTGTGGTTTGATTCATGAAACAGAAAATTGTTCGAGCTTCTTACGCTGTCAGGATTGCTGATAGATTACAACTGGACAGAAATTCTGAAAAGAAAGAAAATTCTAAGGTAAATAATGCTCTGACATGTATCGGACATAGTATGATATTTGTAGGACACAGTATGTTATGTTTAATTTGAAAGATAATTTTGTATTTGACATGATTTTAATGATTAAAATAGGAAATAAATTTGATACGATCATTGTTTCTCGCTTTTTGGATATCAGATAGATAGATAGATTAAATTCATTTTTGTCTTAGTTAACGATGTGTTAGTTGACAATTTCAAATTAACATGTATATATATACATTGTATTCTGTGTCCTATATTTTTACAATTTAGTCGTATTTTCATGTCCATATCTTGACAACATATTGTGTGAGAAAAAATTCCATTTGTATTCATTGATATATCTCTACAATGTTATGCATGATGATGACACAGACAAGTTTTTGGTGGATTTGATCCTACTATTGTGGCCAAAATGGAGGAGAAAGAAATCATGGAAATAGCATCAAACAAAGAAATTCTGTTACCCGATTGCAGAGTAAGGTGCATAGTAGACAATGCGAAATGCATAATGACGGTAAGAACAAAATCACTAATCTGATGTACATCAAATTTTTTGTGATTGGGTTTTCTGTGACTTAATCATATATATATATACCCCACAGATTGTGAGGGAATGTGGATCATTCAGCTGCTATATATGGGGTTATGTAAATCACAAACCAGTGATTAACAGATTCAAATTCCCAAGAGATGTTCCTCTAAGGACTTCAAAAGCAGATACGATCAGTAAGGACTTAATAAAGCGTGGCTTCCAATTTTTGGGTCCTGTGATTGTTTATTCTTTTATGCAAGCTGCGGGTTTGACAATTGATCATCTTGTGGATTGTCATAGGCACAGTGAATGTGTAAGGCTTGCACAAAGGCCTTGGAGACATTTGTAACATATTCGAGGAGTGTTAACTACACACTTTTTAACATACTCTTTATAGAACAATTTCTATTATTGGTTCAATTTTATTCAAAAACACAAATTTACAAGTAAGACTCATTACATATATATAAAGTGAGACTTACAATTTTGTGATTTACAAAAGAATTCTATCAATAATAAGGAATGTATTTAAAAGAGTGTGTTAAACAATGTGTTTTGGTGTTTCTCTTTGTAATATTCAGCAGTTTACTTGCACAATTTGTACTCTGTTTTGTATCATCAGCTATTAAGTTTTTGTAGCGAGGAAAAACAATATGCATGCTTTGCAGTCCCTTTTTTTTTTCTTTGGGTTTTGGGGTCAGTTTTCGTTCTCTTATTTCCACGGTGATCAAGTCAAGCTTTGCCATTGTCAATAAATGGAAGAGGGTTGCTTGCTTGCCATTGAATTTGAGTGATGATGAGAGTGAGTGTTGAAGCCTTGGTTGTTGTACATTACATGTTTGGTTTGGTAAGTGAATCGAACCAATCAGTAAATGAAAATGATCTTTGTTTTTATTGGTTTTAGTCTGCTTTTCATTATCTCTACATCTTTTTTATGATTTCTATATTACTAAAACAAACTAGTTTCATCAATATAACATGATGTCAGAACCTAACTAAATTCAAAGGGAAATTGAATAGATTGTTATTTATGCATAGCAGAGAAATGACCATACTTGTCGAACTAACTCGAGAGCCTCAACCTATAATACTTGCCTCCTTCCTTCCCTTCCTAGAAGATGCTCCCAAATCATCTCATCATAAGTAATGTTATAGAATATTGGGTTAAATATGTTTTTTGACCTTCAAATTTTAATGAAAATTAAAATTAGTCCCTTTTGAAAACCTTGAAACAATTTAGTTCCTTATTTTTATAAATTAGTGGATTTAGTCCTTTAAACCAATTTTTTTAAGTTTATTTGACATTTTAAACGTGTTTTTAGCTAACATTGAAGCGAATGTGTCAAACAGTGTAAACAAACTAAAATACTATAGTGAAATGTGTTTGAAACATCAAATAAACTTAATAAAATTTGGTTAAAATGACTAAATTCATGCATTTACAAAGTTGAGGAACTAAATTGGTTCAAGGTTTCCAAGAGGGAGTAATTCCAATTTTCACTAAAAGTTGAACGACCAAAAATATATTTAACCCTAGAATATTGGTAAGTCCCGAAAGATCACAAATATCTTGAACAACCTCTTCTCTCGTGAGTCCTTATAATAGAGTTTCAAAAGACAAACATCTTTTTTCATATCCATCTCTAAGATTATCACCACAAAGGGAGACTTGTGCTTAACGAATACGGAAATGATACATGATACTTTGATAAAATTTTGTTTGACAAACTTTGGCAAACAATCATTTTCGGTAAAAAAAAACTCTAAAACTTTATTACGTTATTTTTGTAACTTCCATAAAAAACTAAAAAATTACTCTATTTAGTAACTTTATCAACAAAATGTTTGTCAAAAAACCATTTTCCTAACGAATATGTGCAATCTTTCGATATGTATCGATGTGTTTGATCACCATCGTTTTCAATATCATCGGATACAAGAATAGATTGTCCAATGTGAGCTCTTTGGTTGTCTAAAGTATAAAAAGTCAACAAATTTTACGTATAGATAAGGTTAGTAAACTCAAAGTTGTCTCTTAATGAATTCAATTATAATCTTAGTAAACTAGATTTTGAGGATGACTAAAATATCATAAATTAGAAAGAATAGTAAAGTAAAAGGGTTGTTGTAGATGATGCTAAAAAGAATGAGAATAAAATAATTAAAGAATAAGATTGATCTCTGGTTCATTCACGGTTGAATTTTTCATCAATTATCATATGATTATCACTCAATTTCTAAATAGAATTGAATTAATCAAACAAACTTACTTGAATTTAGTCTTTGATCAATTTGGATGATAGCCGTCTACACCAGAACTTCTATGCTCTTGGAGCTTCAAACGAATGAACAACTCCGTCAAAACTCTAAAGAGAATCAAGAGGAAGAGAAGAGAAATATGTTTAGATAAGGTAGTATTTGTAAAATGAAATTTGAATAGTTATTTTTCTTTTGTATAACTCGAGCTTTTTAATAATAAAATAATGAAATTCTATTTATATCGTCTATTCTAATTTATTTACACAAGTTTACTCTCCCTCATCTTCACCTAACATCTACTTTGTCTCGTCTACACATAACGTTTACTCATAACGAGATGACCCTGGCTCCAAAATCAGAATAAGAGGGTGTAACCTCGGATTAAGGTAACTAATAGAGGATTAAGGTAACTAATGATTACTTAAGAAACACTAAACCAAGACACACCTATGAAACCTAGACCCATGAAGGACAAAAGCCTAAGAACATTAAATAGGCATTATTCACAATATATGACCTTTGTTCTACTCATTACAATATTTATTGACTATTACATATTGTTGACTTGAGTGTGAGAGTAGTTATGCATACTCCCGGACCAAATATTATTGAGATCAAGTGAGGAAGACGTACTCAAACTAACTAACTGAGGACATTACAACTTTGAAGAAGGAAAAATATAATCAGAAACAAGATAAACGTGTATTAGATAAATATATTTCGACTATGTAAAAATAGTTCAAGTCAAATAAAAAAGAAAAATTCCAAACATAATTGTTTTGGTTTGGGTAATCAGATTCATCAAAATGGATATGAATCAATAAACACTTAAAACTAGGTGTAATAGTCATGTTTTTTAAAAGTCCAACAAGCTTATACACTACAATTTGCATGAGGCGTGAAAAATTAATTATTCCCTTAAAAAGTTACTAACTGAAGCAATTTTTATCACGGTGGCTTCATAGCTACTTAAGTTCCAACATCTCTAAATCTTTTTGTTGTCATATTAAGAGAAAAATTGCATCTTTGTTACTAAAACCAAGGGGAAACATAATCTTGTTGTATCCACAAATATCGTTAGCCATCACTGTCCATCACTATGGGTAAGAATATAATGGCTCATTGCTTAGGTTTTTTTTATAAAAATGGTAATTTTTTTTCAAATAACCAAAATAGACAAGCTGTGTTGGAATAAAATTTCAAAGTTAAGAAACTTTGCTTCAATATATAACTCTTGTTTATATTTATCTTTTAAATTCAATGAAAATCACTTTTTCAAACGGTTCGGCGAAAAGTTGATAAAGACACAAACAAAATTATAGAAAAATATGAACAATTTATCAGAGCTAGCTAGCCAATGGTTCCAACCTATGATACACAGTACGATATGTGTATCAGATACGACACGTATTTAATACGTTGATATATTCTGTTTTAAAAATAATATATAGGATACAATACATGATATATGCATTTTAAAAACTGTATAAAAATTCTTAAAAAAATATGATAAATATATGATTACTTGTGAATCCAAATTAAAATTAAATGTATTAAATGTTTTCAACATAAAAATTTCTAAATTTTTTCTTCATAAAAATATTACTAATTTTTATATTAAATTTTTCATTAATAAGTATTAGTGAAGTATCCTAAAATATCATATACCGATATAATATACCGATATACAAATATGTGATACAGATTAAAATGTCAGTGTATTATAGGTTTCAACCATTATGTAACCATTGGATGAATCAAGGCTGAGAAATCATGCATGACACAAGATTTGTCCATTTTAAAAAAGCTAATTTCATGTTTCCATACATGCCTTTTTCACTAAAATTCAAGAAATAATGTATTCAAAAGTATACTCGTGTTTTCCACTATAATTTATTCATTTTGATAATTTTTTTAAATTTACCTATTTGGGTAATTTTTACATAAAAAATACAAACTATTTTCAGTAAAACCATGAGTGATGTAATAATAACCTCAATGTTTTTTTAAAATATAAGAACTCTAATATTTTCTCATTATATTCCAATATTTCAAATTTTTATCATTTATGATTATACTTGTAATATATTTTTACTTTTTTGAATAATACACTTCTAATTAATACCAAATTTATTAAAAATAAAAAATTTAAGTTGATAATGTGAGAACCCCTCTCTGCCACCCACTTCACAAAAACAAAACCCACTCTCTCTCCCTAATACCCTCTCCTTCCGTTACTCTTTCTCTGCCTTCTCTCTACCAAATTCACCCAAAAATTCACTGTAGTAGGTCTAATCCTCTTCCTTGTTGTAGAATTTAGGGCTGAAGCAAGATCATAACCACTTCCCCAAGCTGAGTCTTCCTTTCCTACGCGTAAGTCAACTTGTATTCCCCCCTTATATTCTGATTTTCGAATTCTAAGTAATTCCAACATTCTGGGTTGTGGTAGAATTTGTTCTCAGCATTGGCAATTATAATTCAGTGCCTTAGGTTGGGAGATTGAGGTATTCTCTTTGGTTGAAGAGTCATTTCTAGTGGAAATTCCAAAGGTAAGGGGAGTTAGCTAACTTTTACTCAAACCATTTAGAATCTGTCTTGATAAGTCTGAATTGCATGCTTAATTATTGAATTGATGATTGAATTGCGTGATTACCGTGTGTTGTTGATCTTGGTGGCTCATCGAAAGAAGGTATTTGTACAAAATTCGCTCAAACCGGTGGCTCATCGTTACCGTGGAGCACCGTTCCAGATCTGGTGGCCTCAAGATGAAAACCTGTTATCTCACTCTTTGCTTTGTGTTAGCTTCGGTCTTACCCTTATCATCAACAGCACCATCATATCCCACAAAACACACTCCTGCTTTGTATGTTTTTGGTGACTCTCTCGTTGATTGTGGAAACAACAACCATCTTCCAACTGGTGGACCTTCTTTTCTGCCTTATGGTATAGACTTCATGCATGGCAAACCTACAGGCCGAGCCACAAATGGAAAAACTGTCGCTGATTTCCTAGGTAACATTACTCTGCCATTTTAGTAATATATTAACCAACTTTAATCTTTCTAAGGTATGACTTTTTATGCAGCTATACATCTAGGACTACCCTTAACCCCTCCCTACTTGGGACTTTCGAAGCATCACAGGAACAAAGTAAGAACGGGCATTAATTATGCATCTGCTGGGTCTGGTGTTCTGCCAGATACCAACAACGTAAGTTAATGTCGCACCTGTGTTTGAAGTTCATCATCATTCAGGTACTTTTTGTCTTTAACATGATGTACCCTTTTTGGTTGCAGGATACGTCTTTGACACTAGACAAACAAATTAAGTTCTTCCATAGGACTATTAAGCATAATTTGCCAAAGACGTTCACCGAGAATGAAGAATTAGAGAAGCATATTTCTGAATCCTTGTTTTTTGTCTCTACGGGTGTCAATGATTACTTCCACAACGGAACCTTCCGCGGCAACAAGAGCTTTGCCTTTTTCCTTCTTCGTGAAATCACCCTGCGCATCAAGGTAAATATTTCATGTGTTACAGAGTTCACAACGAAATTACTAAAAAGATTATCTCTGATTGCTTTTTTTCATAACTTTTCCGGCAAGAATGAACATGTTAGAATATAGAATTAGATTTTAAGTGGTGTAAAGAACTCAACAATGATGAGATAATAACTTCAATGAACTTGATTAGTTAGATTAGACACTAATTTCTAACTCAATTTCACAAAATTCATTTAAAAGATAAGATCGAAATAAATATATGATTTAGTAGCATGTAACTTCCGACCGTTTCTTTATATTTCATGTCTTTGTTTTGTTGCAGAGAATGTATAGCCTAGGAGCAAGAAAATTTGTAGTAAACAACATTCCCCCAGCAGGTTGCTTTCCGTCGAAAGCTATCCACACAAGACCAATAGGAAAATGTGATGGGAAAATAAACAAAGGAATCACCTTTTATAATAAGAGTTTGCGTGAAGTACTCCATCAACTCCAATCAAAGCTTCCTGGCTTCACCTTTATACATGCAGATCTCTATGGGTTCCTTAAGAAAATGCGACAGAACGGAAGTTACTATGGTAAGAAGAAACCAAAATGCATTCATCATCAACAGAAGTTTGTTGGAGAAATCTTCACAAACATTTTCAATATGCAAAAATTCAAAAAAAAAATCAATTTTAAAAAAATAAAACTAACTTGTGAATAAATTAATATGTAAGATATAGTTTAATATGTAAGGTCAATTTAGGTCATTTATAGTATGTAGATGAGTATAAAAAATTCATCTTCAAAAATAGTTTTGTGAGACTATTAATTAAAATTTATCATAACAAAATTTACTATTTTTTAGATTTATATTGTCATTTGTCATTGGACTATCTTTGAACTATATATCCATTGATATTTAATTCAATACTTCTATAGTTTACTTTTTCTTAACATTAGAGTTGTCAAAATGGGTTGGAACCCGCAAGTTAACCCGGCTTACTACGGGTTTAGATCGGGTTGGGTTAAAATTTTTTTACAAATTTTAATACAGGTTGATTTTTGACCCGGCTCATTTAGAACCCGACTCATCCGTGGTGAGCTGGGCCGAGTTCGAATTTTTTTGGTTCGCTAAAAAGTGAACCGGGTTGGGTTAGCTCACTGAATCATCAACCCGTGGTGGGTCAAACCGGATCGGGCCGAATTACCCGTTTTAACAGCTCTACTCAATATAATATGTGAATAATTAGCACACTTGAATAACTGATATTTAGTTTTATTTGCAGGGATAGTGGAAACATGGAAACCTTGTTGCCCCAATACCATTTATGGTGATCTGAAATGTCAGCCCAGGAGTGTTCCTTGTTCAAACAGAAACACTCATCTTTTCTTTGATCAAAACCACCCTTCCCAAATCGCAAACCAAGAATATGCGCGGCTCTGCTTCAATGAGAAGATTATTTGCAAGCCCTGGGGTCTCAAACTGTTCTAGCAAGCACTACTAGATGATAGAAAGTACAAGGAGATTGTGCATAAAATATAATTATCAAATAAAAAGATTTATAACAATCCGTCACTTGAAATTATAGAATTATTTGTTACAAAAAATATGGATTGTTTACTAAAGAACATGTCTTGCAAACTATTTCACTGGTCGTATCAACATAAAATCAATTTAGTCTTCGTAACAAAAAATTAAATTAATCATAAATTAAAGCTCCAATGATGAAAGCATTTCAAGATTCTTTTTATAGATCTTTGTGCTAAACTAGTGGTCTTGGGATTTCTTGATTACTCCTTGTCATTATATCAAAACACAGTGAGAAGAAATGGTAAAGTTTCTAACAAAGAAGATGTTTGCCTAAAGTTTATACAATGCTTATAATTTGCCTTTAAGCCTGCTCCCACTATTTTGGCATTAATAGGGATATATTTTTCAAGATCAACGAGGAGTTTAGTATTGGTCTTGAAGGTTGCAAAAACCATCTCCTTGGCAATTTTTTTAAAAGTGACAAACTATTTACCCATATATATATGTGCACCAAACTCAAAGGATCTTTGGAAATTATTGGGTATTTAAAAAAAAAAAAATATATATATATATATATATATATAATAGCGTTTTAAATACTGTGGTTTCGTGTTACTTTTTGTAATATAATATAACATTTTCATATCTGTCATACTTTACATATATAATATCATGTTTTTAAGTGTCATATTATTAATTGTCATAACATTATTGAAAAATATATCATTTAGAAATGTATTTTTTAACAATTTATTTTTCATTGTGAAATCCTTTTCCAATTTCTAATTTTTGTGCCCCTTTTTACTTTTTTTTTTGTCAAAGTACATGGCTCGTCTTTTCCAAAATCACTTTATTCCGAGCACATTCACTTCACTTCCAAACCTTTTCCAACGTCTTTTTCCATTTACTTTGATACTTTTAAAACAAAACATGGATTTTCAGCACATAAACTTCGAACTTCAGCACATTCACTTCGAAATTCAACATGTTCACTTCAGCTCATGTTTTATTATTTAAAGTAAAGATTAGATTGAATTATGAAATTATAAATATAGGTGGATATTAATAAATAATAAATAACAAAATATTTTATTTAAGAATTATTTATCATAGTAGCATTTATAATTATCGTAATATATAAAGTGAATTATGATGTTTGTATATGTCACCGCTTTTATTGGATTTGTTTTGTAGTAAGTAAATAACATCATTTTTAACTGTCATTATTTAACTTCTTTAAAATGTCACTTTATACAATGCATAAAGTGGTAGTTGTTACGTTTCGCTTTACAATGTCATATTATACTTTATGAAGTAAAAACTATTGTGTTTTTTTATAAACGTCATGCAGATGAATAACAACATTTCAAAACATCGTAATATACACAAATCAATGCCACAACCGACACGATATTTTGTAGTGAAAGTTGTTGCATTAGTTGAGCTTTCACAAATTTTCTTTTTCTTTTTCGCGTACATCATCCTCTTGTTGTAGTTTTTAGAATTTGTATCTCCGTTTTATAGTTGATTTCATGATGCCTTCTCCCAGTGTTTGTTATCATTTTTCAACCACTTAGACAGATGAGGGAATTAAAACTGCCAATTTAACCAAATTTTTAGTGTAGTTAACCACCTTTGTGAACTAATTTAGAGTAGGATTTTTCTGACAAAGTGTGTGCATGGATTAACAAAGATTTGTTTCTATAACTCCCAATGAGTGACAAAGCATTAAAATATTAACCTTATGATTGGATAAAGAATTTTAACAAATTCAAACAATTGAAATGCATGGTATTTGAATTACTTACAATTGAATTCTCTTCATTTCTTAAATAGTTTGTTTTGATGCAATTAAAATATCTTGAATTTCAATTTTCTTGTTTGGATAAAGCAAATTAATTTTTCTTTTAAGAAAAAAATATATTTTAAAAATATTTAACTCGACCTTCAGATCAAGCTGATTTGGTTCGACCTTTGGTCTTGGTCGACTAATCGAACAATGCAGAAAGTCGAGCCAACACTAGTGCAAATTAACGATTTTACATCAACATTTAACATTGTTTTCTTCAAAATCATTGTAACTACAAAGGTGGTGATATTTTTGCATTATTTTGGACATATATTACATAGGTTTAATGGGGACCCAATGCTAGTGGGAGCCTGTTACATCGGTTATAAGCGGGAGCCTATTGCATTATAAGTAGGTTCATTCGCGCCCCACCCCCTCTTCTTTTATTAAGGTTAGCAAGTTCAAGTTTTTTCTTCATGCACCACCACAATTCATTCACGCACCACCTCTGTTTTTATTAAGGTTAGCAGGTTTAAGTTTTTGCTTCATGCACCACCACAATTCATTCACGCACCACCTCTTTTTTTATTAAGATTAGCAGGTTTAAGTTTTTTCTTCACGCACCTCTATATTTCAGTTTGCGCACCCCTACTTTTAATATTGGATTTTGTTTATTTATTTTCTTCATGCACTCCCCAATGTAATAACCCCACACCCCTTACATTAAGTTTTACTTTACTTTACATACATGCGTTTTCACTAAGCACACACCCCACTCCTTTATTTTCTTCTTAGGATAAGATGTGTTTACTTTAATGCACAAGCATTTTACTTTATGCACCCCGCGTTTACTTTAATGTACCCTGTGTTTACTTTATGCACCTTGTGTTTTTCTTTATGCACCACGTTTTCGTGTATCTTTTTTTGTTTTTTCTCATTTATCTTTTTTAATTAAATCTCATATTTCAATCATATTATTTTAAAAAATAATAAAGATATTTTAAATTGAAATAAAAAATTAAAATAATTTTCAAAAATGATAAAAATAAGAATAAATAAAAATGTAAAATTTTTTTCTTTTTTTTTCTTTTAGAATCTAATTGACTGTTCGCGTCACATGACACTTCTTTTTAAAATAAAAAATATAAAAATTGTTTTGGTGTCTAATCGACTGCTCGCGTTGTAAGACACTTTCTTTTAAAATGAAAAAAATATTAGAAATTATTTTTGGTGTCTAATTGACTGTTCGCGTCACCGACACTCTTTTTTTCAATAAATAAGTTATAAAAAATATGTTTGGTGTCTGATCGGCCACTCACGTCGCACGACACTCCTTTTCAAATATGTCAAAAGGCAACTTTCATAAATTAAATCATTTAATCAAACAATTTTATAAAGAACTATGTAACCCTGATTTCTCATTTTAATGAGAATACGTAAGACCAAGGTTAATCCTTGCCGAGTCCTTTTAACTCAAAAATATATTTGTTCAATTTATGTTCTTACTTTATGGGAAAAATAAATATTTAAAATAAACACATCTCTTTTGCAAATTTAATTAAAGGTACCGCCTTTGGGCGGGCGCTGTAGGGTGCTAATACCTTCCCTACGCGTAACCGACTTCAGGACCCTAAATTTGGTTTTCGCAGACTTTATTTTATTTTTATGGTTTTCCATAGTTTTCCAGAATAAATTATGGTGGCGACTTCAAATCTCTTTTTTCCAAATCCATTCTTTTTTAGTTCGTCGTCCTGTCGCGATTTAGGTTGCGACAATATATCTTTCACATATTATAAATCATATCAAACTTTAAAGAATGATATTCATACATAATGAAATTGTATTACTTTTTCAACGATTTAAAAATCCATCACCTCTACCAAATGACATTATCCACACACTAAGACAGGAGTGGGCAACATATCTATTGGAAAGATGGAGTTGATACCATAGGAATTAGAACTCCTTTCAAAAACTTTGTTGTATAAAAATGTCATGTTGAAACTTTTAGTTTGGTGTTATTTATATTAGTTTAGAATATATGTTGAAACTTAAGTGTTATTAGATATAACTATAACTCCAGAATTGTGTTGAAAGTATTATGAAACTATTCTAGGAATTTTTGATTTTCAGATGTAGGAATGTTGTAAAAACAACCAAATTTTTTTAAAAAAAACTAGAGCAATTTGACGTCTGGTGGTGCTCTGACAAAAGTTATTTAACGTCTGACCTTACCATGGCCGACGTTATTTAACGTCTAGTGGCCTTTGACAGACGTCAAATTCTTTTGTTTTTTGGCTCCATTTAGCGCGAGAATTGACGTCTGCTGCTTTTGGCCCCGACGTTGGATAACGTTAAATCCCTATTACACCGACGTTAAGTGACGTCTGCTAATTTTTCGATGTTATTTTGACGTCACCCAGTACGACGTCGATGTTTGGACAAACGTCAAAAGTAAAAAATATCGAATGTTAAAAGGCTTTTTTATGTTAGTACATGTTTTGAAGTTTAGTTTTAAATTTGATATATTTGTGCACCATGGTGCTACTCTCATATGGAGAGTTGAAGGTAGCGTATGATGTGTTCAATAATGATTATGTTCTAGTAACATTTAATATGATTGTGAGATGTGTTAGAAGAGAGATGGGTTATAAGGGAATCTCTATAGGGAAATGGTGGTAGATAAAGTGAAACCAAATAAAAGTACAATGATTGGGATGATTCTTGTTCTCAACTACATGATTTGAATCTCGGTTGAAAACTTCATCTATATGGACATACATGTCAAATGTAGAGGCCTCTTGACTACATAGTCTATTTGATAACATGATACATAAGGCCTTTGCTTAAAGGACTACAATGGTTTTAGGATATGCCATATTTGGTTTTTTTATGTCTCCCGGGAGCTTTTGTATAAAATTCCAAAGAAGGTTGTTGTGCCTAGAATGTAATCATTAATAGTTGTTCAAGCTATGAATAGTAAATGGCCCTGGCTTTGTTCCATGAAATGCAAATTGAGAATATCAAACTTAGATGAAATTACCATGGTTAAATGTTAGTCTACATGTTCACAACTATGAGCACTAGAGATGACAAATAAACTTGTCCCCATGAGTATTGTCCGAACCCGTCCCCGTTTTGACGGGGAATCCCCGCATTGACTGGTATAGGGAATCCCCAATTTTTTCAATTGGGTATGGGGATGGGGATGGGGATGAATATATCCCCGCCATAATACCCGTCCCCGCCATATCTCCATCCTCATTTAAATTATTAAAATATTCACAATTAATTAAGTAACCTTATATATATATATATATATATATATATATATATATATATATATATTCTTTCTATTTTTTATTTTTTCTAAATATTTTGTTTGTCATGAAATTCATTAGCATTTCCAATATATTTTTTTATCTTATCATAATGTTAAAATGATGTATGTCAATTAAAAAAAATTTATGTCTAACATTTGAATATTTCTATTATTTTTTAATATTTTTATTTATTATATATTTTCCTTTCACCTGAGAATGTTGAATACTCTCAATTTAAGTGTTTAATAGCATAAACATTTCATTTACTAGGTAATATAAAAAAAATTCTTTACTTATTATTATTAATTTTTGTTTCATTTGAAGAACTCTTTTATTTCGCTAAAAATTTTTTTGTTATATATGTTGATATTTGAAAAGTTTTCTTAGATCTCTAAGATGTTTTTCGTGTTATCATACCTTTAATTATACATTTGTTTTTCTTTGTGCAATTCCTTCCAATAGTCTCCAAATTGTTTATAAGACACACATTTGTTAATTTTTTAATATTTTTATTTTTGTTTATTTTTATCATATAGAATACTATTTCGATAAATTTTATCTAATTATTTTTTATTTTCTAACTCATTACAATCATACTTTAATATTTTCAATATAATTGTATAAATAATTTTTATTTACTACAATATAAATATTTAATGTAATTTCCATGAATATTTTTTTATCACCATCCAACATATATTGGAGTTTACAAGATACAAGATCTATGATAAAATTTTATTATGTTTACTATTTGTTCTTTGCGTCATTTTTTTAAGGCTTAAATACCTTTTTGGTCCTCATTTTCGTAGTGTTTGTTGCGGATGATCCTCATTTTGACAGAATGTTTAAAATGGTCCTCATTTTTACCGAATGTTTAAAATGGTCCTCATTTTCGCAATTTGTGTTTTATTTGGTCCTTTTCTGTAATGTCGTTTAAATCATTAACGAAACATTGTACATGTGGCACGATTTGTATTAGGGTGTGTTATATGTACTGTACAAGTGTGGTAATTAGATATTTGGGGATAAATAAGTGAGCTAGGGTTTTGGTAAGGAATGTTTGGGCAGTTAGTGAGTTTTGGCAATCTTATTCCTCCATTCCCAATTGGTGTTGCTGCAATCTTCTTTTTCCTGCAATCTCATTATATAGGTATGTTACGGTCCCAATCTTCGTGCACTATTGGTGGTTCAACGAGAAATGGATTAACCCCGAGTTGTAGCTACGAGAGACGACAACTCTGAGGATGGCAAGAACTTCAAAGAATATTGGTAGAAAATTTTGGGTACAATCTGTTTTTATTTTTGTGTTAATAATAAATTGGTTTTAATTTTTGGTTTATTAATTTACAGAGTGGTGGTTCGAATAATGTGGGCTGCAACTTTTTCAAATGGTGGTGTTGATGAAAAGGATGTCATCATCATGACACAAATGAAGCAAATTAATGATTTGGAGAAGTCATTGAATGTTGCTGAGAAGAGGCTACAATTAGTAATAGGGTTCACTTGTGTTGTTATTGTATTATTTGTATTGTTATTGTGTGTAATCTTTTAAAGTCCAATCTATTTTGTACTATTGTTAAATGAAGAAATGAATTAGTTTGATTATGTTGATATTAGTCCCAACATGTTCAAAATGACATCTTAATCTGAGCATTGAAGTAAGTGATACTGATATAAGCTTGGGAAAAATTAAATTGATCTAAGTCTGGAAGAAGTTAAATTCATAACGTTAACTCATCCTCATCAAAATGCACTACATCAATGTTTGACAAAAGTGAAATTGAACGAAGTTTAAGGAAAGTCAAAATGCAGTACATCAATAATGAATTCTACATCAGAAATTCCAAAAAATAACTAAGACGTTTGTAGCTGCTATCATGGCCTCCTCTTAATATGTAATTTCATCCTAAACTGCGGAGATGGTTCTTCTGATGTTGGTAGTGGTGCTACTTGACTCTCCACTTCATTCCTTGGTAGTTGAGTTGTTTGAGTTTCAGGTGCATTCTCAGCAGTTTCAGCAGATGGTGCATTCTTAACAGTTTGGGCATCTGGTGTAGTCTCAGCAGGTAATTTAGAAACCATGCAGAACATCACAACAATCGAAAGACAAATAAACCCCAAAATAGAATTACGAAAATCCTAATCCACGAGCAAACACAACCAGAAAACCCTAAACCCACTTACCTCGTTGTTGATGATGATTAATTGGAAAATTGAAATGAAGAGCGCAACTGCAATCCAATGATGAAATGACAAGTATTAACTGCTTCCTCTGCAAATCCGAGCTCAAATAAGACGAAGATGAAGACATTTCCCTAATTGCAAAATTTCCCCTAAATTGAAAAATTAACGTTAATTAGCCACTTGTACAGTACACGTAACACACCCTAATACAAACCGTGCCACCTGTACAATGCTCCGTTAATGATTTAAACGGTGTTATAGAAAGAGACCAAATAAAACATGAATTGCGAAAATGAGGACCATTTTAAACATTCTGTAAAAATGAGGACCATTTTAAACATTCTATCAAAATGAGGACCATCCGCAACAAACACTATGAAAATGAGGACCAAAAAGGTATTTAAGCCTTTTTTTATCAACCATTGAGTATATATGTTGATATTTGAAAAGTTTTCTTAGATCTCTAAGATATTTTTCATCTCATCATACTTTTAATTATATATTTGTTTTTCTTTGTGTGATTCCTTCCGATAGTCTTCAAATTGTTAATAAGACACACATTTGTTAATTTTTTAATATTTTTATTTTTTGTTTATTTTAATCATGTAGAATACTATTTCGATAAATTTTATCTAATTATTTTTTATTTTCTAACTCATTACAATCATACTTTAATTTTTTCACTATAATTGTATAAATAATTTT
>Ga0209589_1006931_pt1 | contig 18484 bp, 26 predicted proteins | sample CowpeawhiteBW_FD_187525 | JGI IMG/M metagenome (GOLD analysis project Ga0209589, IMG submission 187525) | Root nodule microbial communities of legume samples collected from California USA - Cow pea white BW (SPAdes) (version 2) | ecosystem: Host-associated > Plants > Roots > Nodule | place: USA...
TTACCCCACCTATGACAAAGAGTTGTATGCTCTTGTGCGAGCTCTTCATACTTGGGAACACTATCTTGTGTCTAAAGAGTTTATAATTCACACTGATCATGAAACTCTCAAGTATTTGAAAAGCCAACACAAGCTCAACAAGAGGTATGCAAAGTGGGTTGAATTTCTAGAACAATTGCCTTATATCATCAAAAATACAAGAAAGGGAAATCCAATGTTGTGGCTAATGCACTTTCTAGAGGATATACTCTTTTAGCCAAACTTGGATCTCAAATTCTTGGGTTTGACAATATATGTGAATTGTATAGTCAAGATCCCTTCTTTGCCCTTATTTATTCTAATTGTTTAAATAAGTCCCTAGGCGGCTTTTATGTCTCAAATGGATATCTTTTCAAAGAAGCCCGCCTATGCATTCCATGTGGTTCTCATCGTAAACTTTTAATCATTGAGATGCATGAGGGGGGACTTATGGGACATTTTGGGGTCGCCAAAACGTTGGCCATGCTTAAAGAAAAATTCTTTTGGCCCCACATGAAACGTGATATTCAAAAACATTGCGCTAGTTGTTTGACTTGCTTGCATGCTAAGTCTAGCGCAATGCCTGCTGGGATGTATACTCCTTTGCCTGTGGCTTCCACCCCTTGGGAGGATATTAGAATGGACTTTGTCCTAGGGCTTCCAAGGGCTTCTAGGGGTGTTGATTCGATTCTTGTGGTTGTGGACCGTTTTTCAAAAATGGCACATTTTATTCCATGCCACAAAGTCGATGATTTAAGCCACATTGCAAAGTTGTTCTTTAGAGAAGTGGTTCGTCTTCATGGCTTACCCAAAACAATTGTGCCTGATAGGGATACTAAGTTCCTTAGCCACTTTTGGAGGACCTTGTGGTCTAGGCTTGGAATTAAACTTTCTTTTTCTACTTCCTGTCACCCTCAAACTGATGGGCAAACAGAGGTAGTCAATAGATCCCTCTCCACATTGCTTAGGGTTGTGCTTAAAGGGAACCATAAATCTTGGGATGAGTATCTTCCCCACATTGAGTTTGCCTACAATAGAGTGGTCCATAGTACCACTAAACTCTCACCTTTTGAGGTTGTCTATGGCTTTAACCCTCTCACTCCTCTAGACTTGCTACCTCTTCCATCTCCTTTTGACTTTGTTCATAAAGAAGGGATTTCTAAGTCTCAATTTATCAAAGATTTGCATGAGAAGGTTAAGAGTCAAATACAAGCTCAAATGGAAAAGATTGCCAACTCTAAAAAAAAGGGTAACAGAATTCGATCATTCAATGAGGGTGACTTAGTTTGGCTTCATCTAAGGAAGGAAAGATTTCCTCAATTACGAAAATCCAAGCTTAGTCTCCGTGGTGATGGTCCATTCCAAATCATAAAGAAGATCAACAATAATGCTTATCAATTAGATCTTTCAGTTGAATATGGTGTGCATCCTACTTTTAATACCACTAACTTAGTTCCTTTTACAGGTACTGTAGCTGATGAGGATGACAACCAAGATTTGATGGCAAATCCTCCTCAAGGGGGAGGGGATGATATGACCCCACCAAGCCCAATTGTACCTTCAAGCCCAAGCCCAAGCCCAAGCCCATTAAAAAGCCGAATTACAATATCAATGATGAAGAAGATTTAAAAGGGCCACCCATTAGATGATCACAAATTCAATGGGCTTCACACATTACTCAAATGGGCCAAAGAGATCATAAAGACTTGAAGAAGTGCATGTAAATCTAGTAGTGTAGATTTAAATTGGGCCATTGTTTGGGCTTTGCTTTCCAATAATACATAAGACATGAAAGGAACATAGGATGGGGTTCAAATTGGGCTCTGCCCAATTCTCTTCATACATGGTCGAGATTATTAAGACAAGGAGGCTCATTTGCTTCATTGTTTGACTAAGGTTGGTCATCACATCTAAAGGCTAAGAACCCTTCTTGTTCTTCAAGCCAAGATCCAAGGGGCGTGATCTTGCCTCCTTCTCCAAGCTTGATCTAAGGGCCAAGATCAAGGCCCACTCTATCCAATGGCTCTCCTTTCTTATGTGTAAATGGCTTCATATAAAAGCCAAAATTTCACTCATTTGCAGACACTCTTGAAATTTTAAGTAATAGATGTAACTTGAGTTGAGAGCACTCCTTCTTCTATTGTCTTTGAGAGTCACCCCTTTCTAGAGATTTTCTCTCTCTACCTCTAGCCACCTTCCTTAGGCTAGCATAGATTAGGAAATCCTCTCACCTCCTTCACTTTCCATAGCTTGTAAGTGCCTTCAAACTTTCCTCCATACCTTCATCCATTTTCGCTGCCCATGGAGTTCTTCACTCACCTTTGGAGCTCCACCAGTTGGTGTACTTGTCATGGAGGCGTTTATATGGGTGATCATTAATAGTGTTTCGTTGTGGGATGGATTAGGATTTTAGGATCTTTGTGTTTTAAATAATAATTATGAGATTAAATGTGTGGGATGAAAGAATTGGGTATTTCATACATTTGGTTTGTTATAGTGGCAGATTTTTTATTCATTTATATGTACAATGTTGTCCAAATTGTGGCAGAATGAGTTATTTGAGTATTAGTTAGTAAAGGTATTGGATCAAGAGTATATTGAATGGCTTGGGTAGGTTTAAAGTAATAAGAGACAAAGAGGAGGTGTGCATGATAAAATTGACTTAGCACAAACTAGGTTTGGAGATGTAATTGGAGTATGGTTTGGTAAACTGTATACATTGTTTGGTGGTAAATGGTGAGTACAATACTGATTCATTGTGGTTTGTTCCTTTAGAGAATCAAGTGAGGCATGTTTTAGTTATGGAGATATGTTTTAAATACTATGATTGGTGTGTGAAAGATGCATTGCAAGTTTGGGGCTTCATAAGATCTGTGAAAAGTGCCAAAAACTGCTACTGGTATGGCGCCTGGCGGCGCGGATCGAGCCACCAGGCGATAGGGTTCTAAAACACTGGCAGTGGCCATTGTCTGCATGAGGCGCCTGGCGACAGGGTTCGGTCTGCCAGGCGGTGACGGGTTTGGGTGACTTTTGTTTGGCGCTTGGCAGTGGGGTTTGGCCACCGGGCGGTTTGCTACCAGAGTCTGCCTAGCGGTGTCTACGCGACGCCAAGCGTTTTGGTTGCTGTGAAATCGGTTGTTGCTTTGATCAGTGGACTTGAAAGACTAAGTTCACTTACCTTTGTGCTTCGGCTTGATGGACTAAGTCCAATAGGGGTCTGGGATGTGCTTGGTGGTGGGACTATGGGATTAGGGTTGGTTAATTTGAAAGAATAAAATGATTATGTACGATTTGTTATTCTTGTGATGGGTGTCATATTTATTTTAAATATATGTATACATGTATAGCTCACCCTATCTTTGTGTGTATGGCGATGATCGAATAACTTGTTATCCAGGAGCAGATGATTTAACAGGTGAGCCAGGAGATGCTTGAGTACAAATAGCAGAACTATATGGGGATTTGAATATTTTTATTATTTGGATTTTTTTTTCAAACGGTTTATATTTAGTCATTTTATGAGTTGTAATAATTGTTATCTTTGAATTTCTATAAAGTATACTATTTTATGGTTTTAATTTTCCCGCGTTTTTGGGAAAGTGAGATTATAAATGAGGTTGTAATAATCGTTATCATTTTATGTTGTATTTTTATTTTATTTTATTTATTCATTTATATTTATTTAAAAGTAATATTCCTTAGGGATATTTCAGGTAACCTTGGCAAGGTGTGGAAACCTTGACTTAGCATAGAAACAAGGTGTGGTAACCTTGGCAAGGTATGGAAACCTTGACTTGGCATAGAAATAAGGTGTGGTAAACTTGGCAAGGTTTGGAAACCTTGACTTATCATAGAAACAAGGTGTGGTAACTTTGGCAAGGTGTGAAAACCTTTACTTAGCATAGAAACAAGGTGTGATAACCTTGGCAAGGTGTGAAAACCTTGACTTAATATAGAAACAATGTGTGGTAACCTTAGCAAGGTGTGGAAACCTTGACTTAACATAGAAACAAGGTGCGGTAACCTTGGGAAGGTGTGGAAATCTTGACTTAACATAGAAACAAGGTGTCTAACCTTGGCAAGGTGTGGAAACCTGACTTAAAGCACGGAAACAAGGTGTAAAAGCCTTGGTGCAAGGATCAGGGTGTCAAAACCCCAATGTACAAGAGAAACAAGGTGTTGAAATCTTGATGTGCAAGAGAAAAACCTTATCACTTAAAATTTTTTAACTTGAAGAAGGATTTCTGGATGTATGTCAATCTATTTTGTATTTTTGAAAGAGAAAGATTTGATCAATCTTATGGAAGATTTTTCTTTTCGACAATATAATGGTAACACATGTTATGATTTTCTTTGTGCATGATGTATAATTATGCTAACACGCGAATCATGAATGCATGAAACATTTGTTTTTCTTTTTCTTTTGGATGCAATGCTACTGTCAAAACCTTTATGTTAGGATCAGTGTGTCAAAACCCTGATATGCACATATGAATGCATGATGATAAATTTATATTTTTTTTAGTTATTTGAAAACCTTATGAGTGATTTGAAAAATTCAATTGGTTACCATTTCATCATTATTCTAAACTCACGTAATCATTCAACTTTGACACCTTTTCTTTTATGAAAACTACTATTTGGTCTGATTAGTTTATTGAGAAACCCATATTTTGGTATTATTTCTTCTAAAACATTATTCAAATGACATGCATGGATAAACCAGATGCAACCATCATACTAAACCTTAGTTTGAGGGTGACTCTTGTTCAAGATAATTTGAAAGAAATTTTGTTTTCTTTTTTTAAGGCTCAAAAAGGGTAACAATATTTTTTTTCTTAACCCTTTAGATAAAGAAACTTGGCCACATATAATTTCAAGTCATGATTGTTTATTCTCAAAAGCTTTAATCCAAAATAAAATATTTTAGTTAAGGTTTTCACAAACTGTCATTTTTTTTTCTAACTTTTTCATATTTTCTTCTCTCTTTTTTTGTCATATTTTTGCCTAGACTACCCTTTTGGACGTTTAGTCCAATAGACTTTTCTTTATTATTTTTTTGTTTCTTTTCTTATGTTTAGAGCCTCGTTTCAATTTGCATTCATTTTTAGGCACATGACCCCTTTACGATGAGAGAAAAGGGAATGAGTTTGAGAAATTTGATGTACACAAATTAGAACCACGCTTCAAAAGTATGCCATTTTTTATAAAAAAATCCACTTATTCAAGTAATTGATTTAACCAAAGAATATTTTATTTTTTCCTCTCATTTTTATTTTTTTCACTTTTCACAAGATTCCATGAATTTATTAATAAAAACTGGAAATAATTAAATTTTGAATTTATTGTAGTGCAACTCTTTTTTGTTTTTTCAAGTGTTCCTGCAGAGAACAAACAAGATGAGTTAGGCACAAGCGCCACCTTACCATGTAGTCCGCTATCTCCTCAGTTGGCCTCTTCCCGGTTGATACATGACGGTTTGGACCCAGAAGGGGTTACCTGCAGAAAGGACTCCGAAGCTCAAGTGAGTCAAAACTCTCAAAAAGGTCAAATCTGTGATTAATAAATGCGTACCTTTAATTACTGGGGTCCATGCGTATTTATAGAACATTAATTATGTCTGGTTATCCCATGGGCCGGGCCTTGGTTTGGGCTTTAGCTTGGGCTGTAAGTGGGCCTAGGCCCTAACCCAGGCCCTTAAGACCTATTGAACACAGGGGCTTCCATTTTACTAAGTCTATTGGAGTAGTCGGCCTAGGCCGGCTACTTTCCTTGACGGCTTAGGTTGGTTATATGATATCTTGTGCAGGTTATTCCTCTAGATGTTTAGGTTAGATTTGATAAGACTTAGGTCAACTCGGCGTAGGCTAAATACTTGACTATTTTGGTATATGTGTATCGTTTACTTATTTGGTCAAGTTTGGCTAGGTGTGGTACACTAGTGCCCTAGCCTTGGCCGATATGAGTTTTTGGTCAAGGGTGATGTGTGTTGGTATGCTAGCGGAACCGGCTAAGTGTGATACACCAGTCCCCCAGCCTTTAAGTGTGATGAACAATGTTAAGGCTAAAAAGTGGTAACCGTTTAAAGGTAGGTGAAAGGGTGTCAGGGGTTAAATCAGGAAGTTCTGGCGCCGTCATTTTTAAGAATCATGTATTTTGTAATGATGGTGTCTATTGGTATGAGTTGCTAGTTTTTGGCGGGAAGGGGTTTTCGTCGTCTGGGATCCTGGCCTATAAATACAGATTTCAAAACGAGTGAGGGGTTACTTGGTTCATTTGCGAGATTTTTGTATCTAGAGATCTTGTGTGCATTTTACTGTCCGACTAGTTCCCAATTTCAGCTGACATCTTTCCGTAAACACGAAAAAGGTATGTCTAGTAGCGATAGTATATCGTTGTCCACATCTAGTAGTGAGAGTATGGGGTCGGAGAGGAGTAGAGATAGGCAAATAGATGAAGAGGGTACTAGTTCCGGAGGTATGACGAGTAGGATTCCCATGGAGACGGTAAGGGAGGTTCAAGAAGATCCCCTTGAAGAGTTGGACGAGAGTGACTGGCCAGCCAAAGGCGGTTACGGGTGGGCGGTTGCCGATGTCCGTAATCAATCGTCTTTGTTTCAGTGGTCTCGTTTATTAAACTCCTGGTTGAACTGTACGCCCGTCATCTCGAAGGGGGTAAGTGGTGATATCGTTTCCCTAGAGAGGGTTAGCGCTGTTGATCGTGTGTGCCACAGGGACGAGGGTTCCGTGGAGAAGTTCTTATATATGTATATGTGTCACTTTTCACAGCTACATGTACGACTACCGTTTGATGATTTTACCATGGGTGTGTTGCGTGCATTGAACGTGGCACCTACACAGTTGCACCTGAATAGTTGGGCTTACCTGCAAGCTTTCCGCGTCTTGTGTCAATCTCTATACCTGGAGCCTTCTCCTTACGCTTTCTTGTACTTCTACGACACTAGACCCCGCCAGCTGACTATTTGGCTGTCTTTGATAAGTCGTCCTAGTATCAACAGACTGAACGCATTTTCCTAGTCTTTCAAGCACTTCAAGGACGAGTACTTCAAGGTTGTTGTTAAAGAAGAAGGCAAAGCTCATTTTTTGAACGCAGATGGGAGTACAAAATTCCCATTTAGTTGGACGGGTAGCCCTTCTCGGTATAAGGATATGGGGATGGATGAGTTATCGGCAGGGGATAAGGAGGTGGTGGAGATCTTAATGAAGTTTGTTGACCACTAAGGGCTTAGTTAGAGTTTATAATTCAGTGCATCCGATTATAGATATTAAAGGTATCTGTTTATTACTTAAACTATGTTAATGATTCTAAGTTGTTTTAATTTGAGTTGTAATATATTATTATAGGGCATATGGCGCAATCAAGGAAGAAGAACTTGGCGCTTTTCCAATCGCTGAGGAAGGAGATGGCCGCTAAGGCCAAGGCAGTTGGGAAGACTGATGTTCCCAACCTGCAGGAGTCTGTGGTGGAAGTGCATGTACACGGTGGGACGAAGAGGAAGGCTGAGTTACCGCCTTGACACGGCAAGGGGAAAGACGTGAAGAGAGTGAGAGCGGCCTTGCTCGGGACGAGGTCGGCCAGTGGAGCAGGGTCGGCTAGTGGGGAGAAAGGACCAGAATCTGGCTTAATCAAATTTTCGAAAATATCTGTGAGGAAGGATATCGCAATCAACCTCCCAGATACCATTGTAAATTTCATTGATGACATGGATGTGGACCATATTGTGAGGACGATGGTAGAGTTTGGAAGCAAGGCCTTAATATTGAGCCATCATGTGGGGTCTTTATACTGGAGGGAGGTGAAGGAAGGGGGTCGGGAAAAGGTGGAGGAGTTGCAGGGAAAGGTTGACAAGCTTGAGGAAGAGAAGGTTGCGTTGGAGAAGGCGAAGGAGAGTTGGGAGGTAGAGAGAAAAAGGTTGATAACGTGGAGGGTTTGCTGTTTGGACTCAGAGGAAAGGTTGAACAAGTGTTCGGCTTATTACAACATACATTTAACTGAAATAGAATTTAAGGTGCGATACATTCCAAGTGTTGGGAATCTCTTCCCCAGATAAGTGTTCCAAGCGATAAGCTCCTCCTCTTACGTCTTGCGTATGCAGTATGGGCCGTCCCAATTGGCGGAGAACTTGTCATCCTTCTTTCTAGCATTATTGGCCATTCTCCATACTAAGTCCCCGATGGCGAATGATCATGGACATAGGTTTGCATTATACTTTCTGGTAGCTCTTCGTTTGGCCGCTAAGTTTCGTATCTGGGCTTTTTCTCTGAGTTCGGGCAGGAGGTCAAGGTGAGTGGCCATGTTTTGATGGTTGTGGGTTAGGTCGTATAGTTCTCGGCGTAGGGAAGGTTCGCCAATTTCAACTGGTATCATGGCATCTGTGCCGTAAACTAGGCTGAAAGGGGATTCGTTTGTTGCTGATTGAGGGGTGCACCTGTAAGCCCATAGCACTTCTACTAACTCTTCGAGCCATCGGCCTTTGGCGGTATCTAATCTCTTGCATAGTTCCACGAGGATAACTTTATTTGCCGCCTCTACTTGTCCATTGGTTTGTGGATGTTCTACAGAACTTGTGATGTGTTTGATGCCTAGGCTAGTGTAGAACTTGGCTAGCTCTTTGTCGATAAATTGTCGGCCATTGTCTGTGATGATTGTATGTGGAACACCATATCTGCATATGATATCTTTCCAAACAAATTGTTGAACTTGCTGGGCCGTGATGGTGGTTAGCAGCTTGGCTTCTATCCACTTGGTGAAGTAGTCGGCGGCTACAATCAAAAATTTCACCTGTCCCTTGCCGGGTGAGAAAGGGCCAAGGATGTCCATTCCCCATTTCGCGAAGGGCCATGGGGATATTATGTGATGGAGTTGTTCCTGCTTCTGGTGGATGAGGTTGCCATGTTTTTGGCATGGTTTGCACTTTCTGACATAGTCCTGGCATTCTGCTTCTATGGTCGGCCAGAAGTACCCGGCTCTAAGTACTCTAGTGGCCATGGTACGTGCACCGAAATGGTAGCTGCAAATGCCCTCGTGTAACTCTTTAATAATATACTGCGCTTGCTCTGCCGTGACACATTTGAGGAGGGGTTGGTCGTACCCGCGTTTGTAAAGGTCATCGCCTATCATGGTATACCTGGCGGCCTTAGCAAGCCAAGTTTTGTCCGTATCTTGTGGGGGGTTGCTGGTTTTGAGGTACTGGATATAGGGGGTGGTCTAGTTATGGCTTTCGGAGGGGTTGATGTTGTTATCTGGGATGTGGGTTAGGTTTTCACAGGTAGGTGTGATGGAGGGCGTAGACAATGTTTGCTGTAATAGGGATCGGTGACAGCTTTTTATCTTGGTGCTGGCCAATTTGGAGAGGATGTCGGCTCTGATGTTGTCGGTCCTTGGGATGTGTTCGATGCGGACTTTTTCGAAGGCGGATTGAATGACTGCACGGACCAGATGGTAATACTGTAGAAGGATGGGGTCTTTAATCTGGAACTCGTCATTTAGGTGGCCTACAGTGAGCTTGGAGTCGATTTTGCACGTTAATGTCTTGACACCTACCTCACGGGCTAGGGAAAGGCCGACGAGGATAGCTTCGTATTCGGCTTGGTTATTTGATGTTTTGAAAGCAAAGTGAAGGGATTTTTCAATGAGGATGTCGTTAGGGCCTTCTAACACGATGCCAGCGCCGGCACCTTTTAGATTTGAGGAACCATCTACATGAAGCGTCCACTAGTCCTCTGTGGATGTGTGCTGGAGGTCGTTGACGAAGTCTAACAGACACTGGGCTTTAATGGGGCCATGGGGTTCATAGCGGATGTTGAACTCTGACAGCTCGATGGCCCATGATGACATTCGTCCGGCTAGATCTGGTTTTTGCAATATCTTTTGGATCGGGTAGTCAGTTTTAACGGTGATGCTGTGGTTTTAACGATGATGTTGTGGATCAAGGATAGGACCAACTTCTCCACCATTTAATATCTGGTTTTAGGATCTTGTAGCGTTCTGCTAACAAAATAGACAGGATGCTGCATGCCTTTTGTTTCTTGAACAAGCACGGCGTTAACAGCGTGGTCAGTGGCTATGATGTATACAAGGAGGGGTTGACGGGTGTCCGGCTTATGGAGGATGGGTGGGGAGGTTAGGGTTGTTTTCAGTTTTTGGAAGATTTGTTCATAATCATCAGTCCATGTGAACCGGGTGGATTTCTTTAAGAGTTGGACTATGGGTTGGGTTTGTTCGGCCAGTTTGGGTAGGAAACGGGAAATGGCTGTGAGGCGGCCTATAAGACGTTGGACCTCCTTAATGGTAGTGGGGTTGCGCATCTCGATGATGGCCTTGCATTTTTTGGGATTGGCTTCGATACCGCGTTGGGTTAACATAAAACCAAGGAATTTACCCCGGTCAACGCCGAATACACACTTGTCTAGGTTGAGGTGAAGGTTGTATTGGCGCAGCGCAGAAAAAACCGCTGATAGATCCTCGACATGTTGGTGGTGACTTGGAGACTTGACAACCATGTCGTCAACATATACTTCGACACATTGTCCCATTAGATGACTGAAAACTTTGTCCATCAGTCGTTGGTAGGTTGCTCCAGCGTTCTTGAGACCAAAAGGCATTACCCTATAGAAGTAGTTGGCATCGTCCGTGATGAAGGCAGTTTTGTGCATGTTAGATGCGGACATGGGGATTTGGTTGTACCCGGAATATGCATCCAAAAAACTAAGCACCTTATTCCCTGTCGCGCCGTCAAAGAGTTGATCGATGTTGGGTAAGGGGTAGGCATCGCGAGGGCAAGCCTTGTTCAGATCCATGTAGTCTACACACATCCGCCATTTGCCATGGGCTTTCTTCACCAAGACCACGTTAGAAAGCCAAGTGGTGTACTAAGCTTCCTCTATGAATCCTGCGTTCAGTAACTTATCGGCTTCGACCTTAGCTGCTAGGCGTCGTTCTTCGCCGAGTTTACATTTTTTCTGGGATACGTAGTGGGCTTCTTTATAGATGAATAGCTTGTGGGATGCCACCAGAGGGTCCACCCTAGGTAGATCAGTGGCTGACCAGGCGAAAAGGTCTATGTTGCTAGTGAGGATGGGTGTGATGATGGCACGCTTGTCAGAGTTTAAACCGGTGCCTAAGTTAATAGAGTGGCCGTTAGGAAGCTCTATAGGGGAGGTCTCCTTAACTGGCTTGAGACGAACATCCTGGCCTACTCTGGGGTCTAGATCTTCGCCTGATAGGGCGATGCCGAAGCCAGGTGGTCGCTCAATGTGGTTGGTTTGTTGGATGGGGAGTTGTGGGCGCAGGCTGGCCATGTAGCATTCACATGCTAAGCGTTGGTCGCAGTGGATGGTGAGGATGTCACTGGAAGGAGAAGGGAACTTCATGGCCAAGTGGAGGGTGGAGACGATAGCGCCAAGGGTGTTAAGGGAGGGACGGCCCAGAAGGACATTGTAGGATGTTGGCGTGTCGACGATAAGGAAGCGGATTGGAATGGTTTTGATTTGGGTTCCCTCACGAAAGATGGTGTGGAGGTCGATGTAGCCGCGGGTGGAAACTTGTTCGCCAGAGAAGCCGTATATTGGTTCGTCGTACGGGACCATAGCGGTGTCCGGAAGTTGGAGCTTTTGGTAAGTGGCCCAGTAGAGGATGTCCATGGAGCTGCCTTGGTCAACAAGGACTTTCTTAACGGCATAGTTTTAAATTTCAACGGTGATGACCATGGGGTCATCTTGTTGATGGTCGAGGCTATGAAAGTTGTCATTTGTGAAGATGATGGGAGGCATGCGGCGTCTATGGTGGGTATGGGTGATATGGTTGATGGACTGGATATGGCGGAGATGTCTCTTTCTGGCGGAAGAAGTGGATCCTCCACTAGCGAAGCCACCAAAGATGGTGTTGATGGTGCCACGTAGGGGAGGGTCGGCAGGGGTGATGTCGGTGCGGGCCAGTTTGAGTTCTTGGTTGGTGGGTTGGGTGGGGCGTCTATCGTGACGGGAATCATGTGGAGGGCGTCTATGGTCAGATCGAGGGGGTGGCGGGATCGAGAGGAAGAGGAATGGACATCTCTGCAGATTAAACGGCGAAAGTGACCAACACAGACCAGTTCTTCTATTTTATCCTGGAGTGCTTTGTATTCTTCTGTAGTGTGGCCATGGGTACGGTGGTAGCGACAGTATTTGGTCATATCTGCGTTGGGAGGTATGGTTGTTTTGCGTGGTGGAGGGATTAGGTCAGCTTGTAGGGCCTCATCGAGGATGCGGGAGTGGGCTATGGTGAGAGGGGCATATCTAGTGAAGCGAGGTTGGCGGGGCTCGCGTGGGCGGGCATGAGGGCGGGGAGGTTGTGCGGTAGGGTTGGCGGTGGTGGCTACATAGTCATTACAGAATTTGGTGTGGAGGGTTTGCATTTCCTCCATGCGGACATAATCAGCTGCACGTAATTTGAGTTCGTGCATAGACGTAGGTGGGTGGAGGTAGACGTTGTTGGCGAAGGGGCCGGGTTGTAGGGTAAGTGTCATGCACTGGAGAATCATCTCCTGGTTGAGGTGTGGGGTGCGAAGAGCTGCCTTACTAAAGCGATCTACGAACGCTCTGAGTTGTTCGCCTTGTTCTTGTCGAATGCCCAAGAGGGAGATTGTAGTAGTTTGGTGTGGACAACTACAAGCAAAATGGGTGGAGAACATGTGGGAAAGAACGTTGAAATTATCGATGAAGTAAGGAGGAAGAGTTGTGAACCATTTTAGGGCAGGGCCCTTCAAGGTGGTGGGGAAGGCTTTGCAGAAGACTGCATCTTGGCACGTGTACAGGGCGACATGGGTGATGTAGACTTTGAGGTGTTCGTTCGGGTCAGTTTCACCAGTATAGCGGTCCAGGGTGAAAGGTTCTCACTGGGCAGGAAGGGGGGTGTTGGTGATGAAGTCGGTGAAGGGTGACGACGTTTGGGTTGGTGGGGAGGGAGCAGATGGGGTGGGATGGGATGGTTGATCATAGCGAGAAAGGTAGAGGTAAGGTTGTGAGGGGGGATGTAGGTTGTTGGAAGGTATTGTGGGTTGTATGGTGGAACATGTGTGGTGTGTAGGGTGGTGGGTATGTTGTAGGGGATCTGGGTGGTAGGGAGGGTAGCGGTAGGAGTTGGGGCTGCGGTATGCCCTGGTTGGGTAGATGGGAAGTGGATGGGATGGGTGGAAGGAATGGGTGTTTGTTGGGTGGTGGTGAAGGTTTGAGGGGTGAGGTTGTATTCACTTTCCTCTTCTGTAGGCTGGAAGGCCGGGAACCTTGCGGTCTCAGAGGCTTCCTTGGCCTTTCCCTTCAGGGTGGGATCGGCTTCAATCTTGCGCCTGAGGCGAGAGTTCTCTTGTCGTAGCACCTCCATCTCGTCGGCGTTGTGTTTCTCCAAATTCGCCAGTTCTTGTTGCATCTTCGCCTGCCGTCCAGGATGGCGGCTAGGTCGGGGGTGATGCCAGCAAGTCCTGAGGGACCAGCATCCACCTGCTTGTTCGCTCCAGCTCTACTGCGGGTGGAAACCATCTTCGGAGAAAAACGGGTACTAAAGGTGTTCGTCTCGTGTCCCACGGTGGGCGCCAATTGTTCCTGCAGAGAACAAACAAGATGAGTTAGGCACAAGCGGCACCTTACCATGTAGTCCGCTATCTCCTCAGTTGGCCTCTTCCCGGTTGATACATGACGGTTTGGACCCAGAAGAGGTTACCTGCAGAGAGGACTTCGAAGCTCAAGTGAGTCAAAACTCTCAAAAAGGTCAAATCTGTTATTAATGAATACGTACCTTTAATTACTGGGGTCCACGCGTATTTATAGAACATTAATTATGTCTGGTTATCCCATGGGCCGGGCCTTGGTTTGGGCTTTAGCTTGGGCTATAAGTGGGCCTGGGCCCTAACCTAGGCCCTTAAGACCTATTGAACACGGGGGCTTCCATTTTACTAAGTCTATTGGAGTAGTCGGCCTAGGCCGGCTACTTTCCTTGACGGCTTAGGTTGGTTATATGATATCTTGTGCAAGTTATTCCTCTAGATGTTTAGGTTAGATATGATAAGACTTAGGTCAACTCGGCCTAGGCTGAATACTTGACTATTTTGGTATATATGTATCGTTTACTTATTTGGTCGAGTTTGGCTAGGTCTTGTACATCAAGATTTTGTGTTGATGCATGTTATGCGTTAGGAAATAGAATTTGAAAAATCGGTTGTATGCATGTGTATGACAACATATGGATGCATGTTATATGCTATGCAAGATGGCATGATAAAAAAAATCAGGGGATACATGCATTATGCAATGTGACATGAATTCAAAAGGAATCTATGTTATATGTCATGTGAATCATGAAAGCTAGATGCATGAATGAAGACATAATGTGGATGTAATGCATGCTAATGCATCTAGAGACATGTATTCACATGATATGTTGATGCAAATATGATGCATCTAGAAACTAGTTACATGTTTTATAAAAAAATGAAAAGGTTAAAAGAAAGATAGGGAGATGATACACACTCCCTTTGTGTCCTATAAGGTGTAAGGAAAACCTATTTTCTGGTCTAGGGGCTTTTATTTGATAACTCCATGGGTAACTCTAAATAATCTCATAGGCCTCTATAGCTTATGTCTCCCTCTAAACATGATCTGCAACTATAGGTGACCCAACAAATGTGTTATGTTAAGAGGAAGCAAACTCTAGATGAGGTCATCACAATAACCAAATAGACCCGAGATCTAACATGACAATCGTTGAACCCCCACTCCTTAGGGATCACACGGGTCTAGGTATAGGACGCCAATCTCAAAATGAATGGATACCATAGCATGTGTAGTGTGTGAAGAGAGTATAACTTAAGACTACCCAAACCCACAACTACTAAATAGTCAAAAAATTCTAGGCTAGGGTAATCTATGCTAGGGTTCAATACTTTCAGAATATAATCATATGAGGACGTCAAAGCAAATAGATATGACACCAAGACAAACAAAGATAGATATGCATGTGTCGCCTAAACTATCCCAAACAAACTGAATTAATTCCCTTTACTAATGTAATATAAGGTTCAACTTAGGTTAGTCCAAGGACAGGTCTAGTGCAATTAGTGGATTAAATGCAAGAGAACATGTTTTAGAGGATTTTTAGTGAAAACATAAAATAAAAACTAACAAAAAATGCAATGACCACCAGAAAGTTAAAGCTAACATATTATAACAATGTGCAGGGCAAAACTTAACATATTGCAAGGTTGAAAGTGAAAAATTATGCAGAAAATTATGGTTGTGCAAGGACTTGAGAGAAACATAAAATTAATTGGCCAACTACTATGCAACCTAAACCTAAACAAAACCTAAACAAAATGCATGCTTAACTAAAAGATAAAACAATAGTTAAAATGAAGCAATGAATAAACATCAATGGCTCTTATTGGTGCTTGTAAGATCAAAGGAACAGTGCTCAAGATGACTAAATAGCACATATGAAGTGAAAACTATTCTAATTTGAAAGTTGGAAAAAATTAGCACCAACCAAAGCTTCTCAAATCAGAATTGGTGTCATTAAACAATAGAATAATCAAAACTTCAAAACACATTATCATGCAAATCAGAAAAACAAGGGACTAAGTGGAAATAAAAATTCAAAAAGCCATGAAAACAATGAACAAAGTTTAGAATTATAGTAAATTAAAACTAACATAAAAGTATCAATAATGTGTCACTTTACTGAAATTACATGCAACCAAAAGCATCTAGACATCCCTCTAGCTTCTCCAAATATTCGGAAGAAAAAAAAAACTCAAAAGCACCCATCTGTCTCATTCTCCCCCCTGTCCTTCTTTATTTCTTCACTTAAAATGATAAGGGAAACATTCCCTAACTGAAAACTGAGAAGGCTATTGAAAAGTTGCCTCCTGCCAAAAAGTTGTTTTGTCTTTTTTTTTTTGGGTGATAGTGTGTGCTGCCATTCAACTCTTGAATCTGAGTTGTATGGTGACATTGCATAGCTAAATGTGTTGCCCTAAGAAAGGTTCTTGGGTCATTCCTGCTAAGTCCATCTTCTCATTAGCTTGAGAGAATTATGATCCGACCTTGCTAATTGCATCAACTTTCAATAAAAAGGTTTGATCAGTTTCTGTCTCTTGCATTGCTACCAACTTCTAAATTAAACTACATCTTATAAGGCTAAAAAAAAGAAAATGTTCTACCACTCAAATTAATTTTTTTTTAGTTTAGAATTCAACAAAAAAAAAATCAAATCAATTATGAAACATGTAGACAATAAATCTATATATATATATATATATATATATATATATATATATATATATATATATATATATGCATTTATGATTGTTTTAAGTTATTTTGTATATTAGTTATTTGTATTATGATTTTGTTTCATTTTCTTATTTTATTTTTCAAAGTGTCACGGAAAGAATTATGATTCAAGTAAAAATTGGAATATTTGAGTGAAATAATCCAAAAGAGTCATGATCATTACCAGAAAATCGTTTCAGTGAATGTTGTTCTCCGAAATCAACTTAAGCGAAAGACACTACTTGAACAAAACACACTAACTTGAAACAAAAACTTATGATAATCAGGATCACTTGACAACACTCTTACTGTTTAACTAGTACTCTCCGAGTCGGTTCACAAGAAAAAAAAAGTTAAGGATTAGAACTTGTTCTCACCGACTACGCACCGAGTACCCCTCAATAATAGAATGTCTAAGCTCGGAAAAGGGCACCGATGCGTTCGATTAGTCTGAACAGATGAATATGGAGTTTTATCACTAGAGGTCTCCCATAAACGCCGTCTTGTCTTCGTTCCTAGAGTGCATGCATATTTGGTTGTATCCAGAATAAGCATTCACAAAGTTGAGAAGACCACATCCTGAGGCGCTATCAACTAGGGAATTGATGTTGGGAAGAGGATAGGAATCTTTAGGACATGCATTGTTAAGGTCTGTGAAGTCAATGCACATTCTCCATTTTCCATTTGCTTTTTTTACCATCACTATGTTGGCTTTCCATTTTCCATTTGCTTTCTTTACCATCACTATATTGGCCAGTCATTCTGGGTATTGGATTTCCTGAATATTACCGACGGTTAGCAATTTTTGTGTCTCTGCTTCTACTGCTTCTAACTTCTCCATCGCCATTTTCCTTCTTTTATGTATACGGGCCTTTGCTCGGGGATCTACATTCAATCGGTGGCTCATGAAGTCTAGGTCAATATCGACCATATAAGCACTGCTCCATGCGAAGGAAGTTTTATTTGCTTGCAGGACCTCGGCTATCGGTGCTTCTTTGTGGGAGTCCACGTCTCTGCCGATTTTGACTGTCTTTCCTTCACCAAGATTGAGTTCCTTTATTCCTCCAACAAGTTGCGGCCTTTTGTCTTCATCTCGTATCCTCATATCAAACTCGGCATCCTCAAGTCTCCTTGAGCTTGAAATGGCCAAGGCATATGTGGATCTTCTTATCCTTAGGCCATTTTCATAGAATTTTCTGGCTGTGGCTTGGTCAACCCTCAGTGTCACTATTTTCCCGTCGTCGGAGGGGAATTTTACTTTGAGATAGGTTATTGAGACTATGGCTTCTAAACGGTTGAGAGAAGGATGACCTAGGAGGAGATTGTATAAGGATGAAGTTCACACCACTATGTAACGTACCATTATAGTATTCGTTGACTCTTTGTCTGTAAAAGAAGGTTCGCAAGTCTACGAAGTCGCGGACCTCAACTGGCTCTCCTGTGAAACCGACTAGTACACCGTCAAAAAGACGTAGTTGGTCCAGTGGAATGTTCAGACCGACAAAAGCATCCCAAAACATCACATTCGCTGAGCTTTCTTGGTCGACCAGATTTTGGTGGACCCTCCGCCCCATGGCTATGACTGAGACCACCACTGGATCGTCCTCATGAGGAACAACATTGTCTCGGTCTTATTCGGTGAAGACTACGTCCGGTGTTGGCGGTCACTTGCCGATGCTACTTGTGGTCATTATGCTCCTGTTGTATCGCTTCCAACTGGACGATGTTAGTCTGCCTCCTGTGAAACCCTTGTCTATTGTATTCAAGTGGCCTAAGATGGGTGACTCATGCTCGTCGTCGGTCCTAGGTTCTCTGTCTTTTGCCTTGTCCAGACTCTATTTTTTCTCTATATTAGCTTTTGCTCAATCCTTTCCTCTGATCCTTCGTAGTTGGTCGGTGAGCATGATACAATGGTCTGTATCGTGGCCATAAGTACGATGGTGATGAAGGATTGACCCCAACCAAGGATGGAGGCACATGCTTAAGAAGACTAAGCATGTTTAGAAAGGAAGTTCACAAATCCTTCATCCTTTTCATTTGTGTTTGTTATTTTTGATTCCCTAAGTTGACTTAGTTGAATCAACTTTAGTTGACTTGTTGACCTTTGACTAGGTTTGACTTGTTGACTATAGTTGACTTGACTT
>Ga0209589_1006932_pt1 | contig 18480 bp, 9 predicted proteins | sample CowpeawhiteBW_FD_187525 | JGI IMG/M metagenome (GOLD analysis project Ga0209589, IMG submission 187525) | Root nodule microbial communities of legume samples collected from California USA - Cow pea white BW (SPAdes) (version 2) | ecosystem: Host-associated > Plants > Roots > Nodule | place: USA...
TGGAGAACCTTAGAGGACGTTAAAGATTCATATCACGAGTCTTGGTGGTGGAAAGATATTAGGAGAATTACTAGTGCTGGACAAAGAGATAATTGGTTCTCTAGAAATATAAAATGGAGCGTAGGTAAAGGTAATAAAATAAAGTTTTGGGAGGATATTTGGATTGGGGAAAAACCGTTAAAAGAAAAGTATCCAAGGCTATATACGAATACAATCTTGAAGGAAGGTACTTTAGGGGATTTTGGTTTTTGGGATGAGGATCGGTGGGTATGGTCGATACCTTGGAGAAGACGTTGGTTTGAGTGGGAGAAAACTATGTTGTATGACTTGGTCAAACATATAGAAGGGATAAATCTTTTTATAGCAAAGGATGACGAGTGGCTTTGGAGGGACGACGAAACACAAGGATACATGGTCAAATCGGCCTTTAAAATGTTGATGTCTGAAAGTAGTGCTCACGGAGGATTTAGATATGACGTGTTTTGGAAAACTAAAGGCTTGCCATCAGCTCAATTTTTTGCATGGAGAGTGCTTATTAATAAAGTGTCGACTCGTGATAATCTATACAATAGGGGAGTAAGATTAGGAAGCAATACTTGCAAGGTGGCAACACGAATATGGCAACTCTGTGATTCTTGGATAGGAAGATCCTCTGTTTACCATAATAGTGCAGGAATACATTTTAGTCAGTTTGAACTCATTGGACTTAGTAATAAACGTAATAGTGTGTGGCGATGCATGTGGCTGGCTATTGTTTGGGGCATTTGGAATCATAGAAATAAGGTCATCTTTAGAAACGCTAAAGTAGACGATGAGGAAGTTTTTATGTTAGCACAAACTAGAGTTTGGGCATGGATCACAAATAAGTATTCAATGGCTACTTTCTCTTACTCTGACTAGTGTCTATGCCCAATAACATGCCTACTCATCCTTTAAATGTCTACTCATCCTTTAAATAAGCAAAACAAGAAAATGGTGAATGATGCTCTGAGTTTCGTCATTTGTTTAACAGATAAGGGTTGATACAAAACAACACCTTTTTCCAGTGTTTTCAAGTTTGTTATTGCAGGTTCGTCATTGAAAGTGGAAAGAAGGATTTTATGCCACCTTTTGAAGGAAAGGAATATACTCACGTTTAGGACGCAAATGCCAACAATCATGTCCTTAAGGTTTTAGCATCGGAGGTCGATACTGTGGAAGCTTTGATATAAAAGCCCTTGTTATTCTGTTGGGAAATTTGTTTTGATTGGGTTTGCGGTTGTTAATTTGTTATTGAATGTGAACCTTTATCCTTTGTTTTGTTTGTTGGTGTATTTGCTAGCATATTCTCTTTTTTTTCTTTTTTCTTTTTTGTTTTATATAAGGGTTGAGACAATCCTATTGTCCCTATTTTCAATTCATATTTTTTATTGCTGATAAAAAAAACATCACAGCAAGATGAAGTGAAAAAGAAAAATCTCAAGAGCCCTTAAGCGCACAATAAACACGCCCCTAGATATATTCCACATTATTGTCACAAGTTTGAGGTTGGATTGTCTCCATCAAAAAAATGTTGAAACACAAACCTTACTAAATATCAATACCTTTGTGTCTGCAGCAACCACTTCCACTAAAAAAAAAACTGCATATCATAATTTCATTTTTCTTTTGTAGAAGTATAAGTCATCACTGCCTAATTTGTAATGATATTATCACTGTTACTTTTTTGAAATATCAACTCAAATATTAAGTTATGAAAATGAAAATCAGTCATGCATTCATAATAGGCAACCTTCAAACATACCATCAATGTAACAGCGACTAATCAGCTTACCTTTTCTATTATTAAAGATAACCGTACTATACTTTTGTTTTCTTCCACTAAAGGATTCCTTTTCTTTTTCTCCACTCACACAAAGGGTTTGCAATATCTAGATATGTTTGAAGTCTTATGGAATTTATTTTAAACCCTCTAAACTTTTTGTTTATTTTTAGAGTATTGATATTACTGTTGTGTTTTCATTATACTTTAAGGCTGAAAATAAAAAATAATAATTAAACTAAATGAAATATTTTAAATTAAAATAATTATATATTTTTTTAAGTATACAATTGAACTAAATAATATATTATTTTATAAATACCAAAAATTACGATTAACGACATTTTATTACTTTACTGAAATAATCATTAATTTTTGTTAACAAAATACTATTTAAATAACAATAATAATATTAGTAGCAAATGAAAAACGAATAAATCAAAATTCTTTTTTCTGGATTTAAATTCTTTCATTTTGCACTTCAAAATCACTTGAATCCATATTTTCTATCAATTCCTTAGCATTTGCAGGCGTCTTTGAATTATATAACTTCAACCGAAGCATTTGCGTAGAAATTTTGTAACAACCTCAAGCCATACAATCAGGCTATCCTTAGGAAAAAAAATGTAGCCAAACCTTTGCGTTGTCCGTCGATGGAAAAGGAAACAAGCTCAAACGAATAGCTTCATCAGGAACCTAGTGAATCTCGGCTCTTGCAAATCTCTAACCTTGTATTTGGATGAAGCATTTCAACAATGTTGAGAAATTAAAATGCATTATATTTGAATTGCTTGGAATCAAATTTCCTTCATTTTTTAAATAGCTTGTTTGGACAAAGAAATTAAAATTCCTGATATTTCAATTTCTTGTTTGGATAAAATAATTGAATTTTTTGTGAGATAAAATTTCATTTTAACAATATTTATTTTAGGCTTAATTATGTTTTGATTTCATGATAAATTTGAAAACGGACTCGACGACCCAAATGGGTCAAGCCGACCCGACAACTCAGCCCGGCCGGGAAACCCAGACGGGCTAGGTTGGGTCGGCTCAACGATCCAGAGAAACCTAAACAACCTAACGGCCCATACGGGCCAATCATGGTCGTCAAGTTCGTCGACCCAACGACCCAACTCGTCTAGGTCAATGAGCCGACCCGACCTGACAAGGTTGTCGGGCAGGTCAGTATCGACCGGATCGTCGGACCAGTCGGGCTCGTTTAGGTCGTCAAGCTGGTCGGGCCTAACTACGTCATCGGGTTGATCAGGCTTGTCGGGTCAACCGGTCAGTTAGGTTGTTGGGCTCGCTGATCCGTCTTGGTTGTCAGGTCGGTTCGGCCCATCTCTGTCTTCGAGCCCACCCGACTCATCCAGGTTGTCAGTCTCGTTTGGGTCATCAGGCTTGCCCGACCCATTTATGTCGTCAGGCTAGCCTCGTCTGTTTGGGTCGTTGGGCCAACTCGACACATCTTGGTCGTCGAGCCCGCTGGGTTATCGGGCTTGACCAACTTGTTTGAGTTGTCAAGCCCGCTCGACCCGTATGTGTCATTAGGTCACCCTGGTCCGTCTGGGTCATCAGGCCCGCCCGACCTGTATGGGTCGTTGAGCCCTGCTTGACCCATTTGTGTCGTCATGTCGGTCCAATCCGTCTGGATCTTCTGGCCAACCCAGCCTGTCATGGTTGTCTAGTTTGCCGAGACCGTTTGGAGTTGAGTCCAAAGTGTGAGGTTGAGTGAGAAGAATTTCAAATTCCACCTTTTTTTAGGGTATTTGAATTTCTTCTAATTTAGCTAATTGAAATACTTAAAAAAAATGCATGCATTTTAAATGCTTTTTAATTTCTCTATCCAAACAAAACATTTCATTACAAAGAAATTCAAATTCTCGAAATAAATGAATCACCCTCTTGAATTGCCTCATCCAAACACACCATAAGAATGTAGCCAAGTGCGTGTATGGATTCTCATGAGGTAACCACTAAAACTAATTGATTTGCACCAGATGAATAAGAGCATACTTCACTCCATGTTGGTTGCATTCTCAACTGGCCTAATAATATTATTCAAACACAACGTCCCCGTGAATGTTGAATAATTCTCCCCTGTGGCCAAAATAACTTTTATTCCTATCTTTCTAGCTATGGATGTTATTCATCATTGGCCTCTTCATCAGCTAGTTATATGAAATGAATTCTTATAGAGTGAATGTAGGAAGAAGTTTATATGGATCAACCCCTTGGTTTTCTTTCTCTAAAGGATTCTCGTCTTATTTGTAAGCTTCAACGGTCTCTCTACGACTTGAAGCAATCTACTCGGGCTAGGTTTGGATGTTTTAGTTTTTTCTTGATACAATTTGGCATGACCAAGTGTGAAGCTAATCATTCTATCTTCTCCTTTCATTCCTCTTCTAGCGAGTGCATTTATCTTGTTATTTATGTTGATGACATTTTCATCATGGATGATGATGAGACTAGAATTCAATAACTCAAAGAGCACCTTTCACAACAATTTCTTACTAAATATTTGGGCTTTCTTAAATATTTCTTAGGCATTGAAGTTGTTCAATCTACTTTTAGAATTGTCATTAATCAATTGGTATGCTTGATTGTCGTCCTTGTGATACTCCTATGGATCCCAATATCAAGCTTCTTTCGAGTCAGTAGGAGCCATTGAAAGACTCGTAAAGATATTGTTGCTTGGAAGATAGACTGAACTATCTCACCATCACCAAACCCAGCATCACATAGTGTTGTAAGCCAAATTCTAAAGGCTCATTATGATAGCCATTACGATTAGGAATGTCAATAGGGTGGGTAAGGTATGGATAGTAGCTCCCTTGCACCATACACGCTGGATAAATGTTTGTCACGTACTCGTTCCCATATCCATGCAGGTGTGTGTTATGTGGGTACCCACATATTTTTTAAATATCTGCGAATATCCACGGGTACGTACAGGTATTTACAGAAAAAAAATTCTAAAAATATTTAACAACATATTTTAACATAAATTCAAATAAAATAAAATACATCATTATCATAAATTTCAAACAAAGTCCAAATAAAATCAAATGCATACAAGTCCAAATAAAATTACAAAAGTATATATGAAATGATGTTAAACACAATAAAAGTTCTTTATGTAGTGCTTGAATCAACAAGCCCAATTTAGATATTAGTTGGTACAATTATCTACGAGTACAGATACTATGAATCCTGTACCTACCACATGAACATGTGGCCATAAAAAATATTTGTACCTATTACTCGCGGGTATCCATTTACAGGGGCAGCTCAACGATTTGGGAGGCCTAAAGCAAACTTAAAAAATGAGGCCTTTTATTTTAATTTTCTTTTGGCTTTTTCTTATGCAAAATTATTTATTAAATTGTCATAATTAATTTCATTTGATATTTTTTTCTCAATAGATAATAGGACTAATCCGTTTAATCTTTCTTGAGACATCGTTGATCTTAAATAATTTTTTATTATCTTTAGCTTTAAGAAACTCCTTTTAGTGAAAACAACTAACACTAAAATTGTTAACATTATTCTATAAGTTATATATACATTTGGAAAATAATTTATTCTTTTTATATAATTAAGAATATCAATTGGTTTATGATTTTCCAAACCTATAATTTCCCATAAGATATTTAATTCTTAAATTAAATCAATCCATCAATATCCAATGAAATATCATGTTTTAAAGATTTTTCAAGGTCTAAGCATTTTTCTTTTAAAAATAAAATATCTAAAAAATGTAATACACAAGACATTCGCTCTTTTTTGTTCATAGCTTTTTTTTGTTATGTAATTAAAGTCTCGATTATTCTTTTCTTTTGAATTTTTAAATAGTCTGATTCAAATTTTCTAGTTGACATATTTATATATTTTTATATGAAATAAAAAATGATAATATATAAAACACTACTAAAGATAAATATATAAAACGAATGAATTAAAACAATACAGCATGGTTCTGGTTGTCTAGAAAATAAACTCTATGGTAGACTTGTAATATCTTGAAGTCTCAAGTCTCTTTTTCGTCCTAACATCTCAACTTTTTCACAAACTTGCAAAGTTGTTTGTTTTAAGAATAATCATTAATAAAAATAATTAAAAAACATATTGCTCTTCTAAACTCGATAGTAAGTCTTTTTTTCGTAAACTTGAATTATCTTTCTACAGAAAACTCAACTTTGAATTATGCTCTAATTAATTTATTATCCACCAAAAGATTAAACCATAATCTAATTAATAGTTTTGTAAAAATATTCAGTTTTTCCTCAAGATATATACAAAAAAAAAAAAAAAAAACTCTTAGAACCTGTAAATCTAAAAGTACTGAAAAACAAAACTAAGCAAAATAAACACATTTATGATTTTAATACAAATCCAAAACAGAATAAAAATAATAACAACACAAATAAAAAGAAAAAACATACTAACCAGATATGAGGATGAAAAAATTGATACACACGGACAACATGAGATTCAAGAGATTTAAGGGATATAATCTGCCAAAATCCTAAAGAAGACTATTAGAAAAAAAATAAAGTAAGGAGAGGTAAGAGAAGTCATAGAGATAAAAGAAGAAAATAGAATCCAGATTGATTATAAGAGAATAAAGATAGCTAACCATTTTATTTCTTGTAAACAAAATTATAATTTACTAAAAGAATATTTTAATTCATTAATTACAATTTTTACCACCAATAAAAATTAACATACACTAATAATAATTTAATTAAATTTTATTGCCAAACATAAACTTATAATTAATTTAATAGAGCTATATTAGTAATAAAATATTTTTGTGAGACCTTTTTAATCTTTAACATGATTTTATAATTAGTTTAATAGAGGTATATTAATTAGTACTAAAAACCATGTTGAGGCCTTTTTTTTCTTAAACATAATTTTATAATTAATTTAATAGAGAAATGTTAGTAGTGATTTTTTAGGCCTTCTTATCCTTGAGGCTTAAAGCGGGTGCTTTACTCGCTTTACCCTTGAGTCGGTCCTGTCCATTTATACTATTTATTTTTGTATTGCGATACGTACCCTTTACTCATGGATACCCAGGGGTACAAATTTTTTTTACATCCCCAATTGGATGTTCGATACATTAAAAATGCTCCAGGAAAGGATTATGGTATGAAGATAAAGGCAGAACTAACATCACTTGTTACTCTAATGCGGATTAGGTAGGATCACCATCAGATAGAGGAAACCTTATCTGATGGAGAAGGAATAAGAAAAATATAGTTGCCAAATCTAGTGCAGAAGCATAATATCGTGCCATGACAACAACCACTTGTGAGCTTACATGGCTTAGGCAACTACTACTACAACTAAAAATATGGGACATCCATGAAACAAAGCTTTTTTGTGACAATCAAGTTGTACTTTTCATTGCATCAAACTCGGTCTTCCATGAAAGAACTAAACACATTGAAATTGATTGTCACTTTGTTAGAGAAAAAGTGCTCTATGGAGAAATCAATACTGATTTTGTCAACTCTAGCAACCAGTTGGCTGACATATTCACTAAGTCCCTTAGATGCCCTTGTATTGAGTACATTTTTAACAAACTTAGTGCATATGACATATATGCTCCAACTTGAGGGAGAATATTAGAATGTAATCAGCTATTACAGATTTGTAGGAAACTAACTGTTACATAATCTAGTAAATTATGATGATTGATTCCTAATTATTAGGTATGTATATAGTATAAATACTTACTGTGTAGTCTGCATTAGATACACAACACTAGAGGTGTCAATTTGGCCCAGCCCACAGGGTTTGGCCTTGGCCCATGTGGGCTAGGGCCAAACAAGCCCACATTGAAAAAAAAACCCAACAAAGAAGCCCACAGGGCTTTTGGCCCTATGGGCCAGATCCAACCCATGGGCTTTCATCTTCCACATGAAAAATATATTATTTTTTAAAATATATTACTATCTGTGGAACAGACCCAACGAACTGGGACAGACCCACGACCTACATCCACAAACACTTAACAAGAAGTATTATAACCCAAGTGCAATTTTTCAGGCAAAAATTGCAAACCTTCATACAATTTTTGTATGGACCAAAATTGCAAATCCTTCATAGTGCATTTTTTTGTGGACCAAAATTGCAAACCCTTCATGGTGCAATTTTTTTGGCAAAAATTGCAAACCTTCCAATGACACATAACTACCCAAGTCCCCTATACACCCAAGAGACCTATTGAGTTGTGGTGACAACTCCAAAACCAACTCTTTACTTTTATAGTATTTTTCTGCTACTCTCTTCCTCATATTACTTGATGTGGGACTTTGGTGAATACCCACTTGAGAACCAACATATCCTCCCTTCACCAAAAGTTTCACATGCTTTGGAACAAAAATTTGACACACTGTCAACAAATTTGCTTGAACTGCTCTTGCTACTAGTGATTTTCACGGACTCTTTGACGATGACAATCTTTCTCATCAATGGTCCTCACCGCCTTGCACATCAGACTCGTTGTCGACAACTTCCACATCTTTGTCACTAACAATTCACTAATACTCAAGAAGAATCCATCATAACGCCACCTTGGTCAAGCCACGACACTGCCATAACACAACGACGCAATACTCACTGTTGACAAAGCATCGCGTAAGCCATGCAAAACACCACCATTGGAGATCTTGAGCTCCACCCTCACCATGTAGATCCAACGTTACCAAACATCGCAGTCCACCAGACGCAACAACCATAGCAGATCTGTAAGCCGCAAAGCACTTCCTCCACGCACATGTCGCAAACTGCGACTCACACAGATCAAATCTCCATCGTACATCACTCAATAGGCCACACGAGCACCATTTGCAACCTTCTCCATAGATCTGGGTGCATCTCGCCACACATGAACTCCACCCTCTTCAAAGACGTTGATTCTGGTCAGTATGTCAAATTACTCCTCTTCCTCCCTTGATTAGAAACCCTTGGTCAGAACCTTAGCTCTGATACCATTGTTGGGAAATCACGCACTAAAAAAATAATCTCTTCAAGCGGAAGCACACCCATAAATAAAAGCAGAAAAATAACTAAAAGCACATAGGAAATTTAACGTGGTTCGGCACCTCAAGGCCTACATCCACAAATACTCAACAAGACGTATTATCACCCAAATATAATAGGAGTAGTAAATAATTATTAAAAAAAGTAAAAAAAATAAAAAAAAATTGTAAAAAAATGTTGGTGGGTTAAGTGAGCCAACCCACCTTCAACCTGGCTCGAACCCGTTTAACCCGTGGTTAAGTAAGCCGGGTTGAGTTCAACCCACTTTTGAAAAAGTTGAATTTTTCTCAACCCAACCCGGCTCGAACCCGTGGTGAGCCGGGTTGGCTCATGGGTTGAAACCCATTTTGACATCTCTATCCCATATACACCCAAGAGACCTATTGAGTTGTGGTGACAACTCCAAAATTAACTCTTTACTTTTATAGTATTCTTCTGCTACTCTTTTCTTCATATTACTCGATGTGGGACTTTGGTGAATACCCACTAAAGAACCAACATATATATATATATATATATATATATATATATATATATATATATATATATATATATATATATAAACCTCTATTTACTTTAGGTGAAATTCCACTTCTCACATTTAGTAGAAAGTGATGGAGAAGCAACAAACAAATCCTTTCCCAGAAGAATATTCATTCTGTTATTCAAACTTTTCTTCAATTATGGTTTCTTCCAACAAGTTGTACCCTCCTAAAGGTTTTTTCTGTCTGATGTTTCGATTGTTCTTCCTTTTTCTTATTAATAAATAATGCATATATAATTAGATTAGATATATCAATGATAAAGATATTATATATCTCATGTTTTATTTATATTGATAGAGATATCATATATTTGATTCTCTTTTATTATTATCAAATATTATTTTTTATTTTGTTTTTTACTTTTTTCTCTATATGATGGAACATTGTACTCTATATATTGAACAAAGGTTCTAATAAATCTGTGAGCAAGAAAACTCTCTTGAGTTGGTTTTTACCCAAACTTTTCTTGTGCGTTTTTTGTACGCATCCTTTCTTCTTTCTCTCATGGCGTATACATTTCTAAAATCTGATTCTGGTTGGATTAAGCATGGTGTGCCTCAAGACTCTAACCTACACACTAAAGTCCACCATCCTCCTTTGAAGCCCTCTGCTCATGCTAGTATGGTTGATATTGTCTCCTTTACTGCCGATCTTCGTGCCGGGAAGGATGACAAAGCTGAAGCTCAGTTTGGTTTCTCTAGAGAGCAGTATGAAGCTCTTCTCGCCTTGATTCAACAGTCTCCCAATGATTCTTCTTCCACAGCTACTGTTGTTCATCAATGTACTACCAAACCAACAAGTTTTGTTTTTCGCTTTCCTTCTTGGATTTTAGATAGTGGTGCTACTAACCATATTTGTCCTTTTAAATCTTTATTTCAAAATCTTAAACATATTTCTCCTATTTCTATACAATTACCCAACCAAAACTCTGTCATGGCTAAATTCTCGGGTACCATTGTCTTGGGCAATCTTATCCTTCATAACACTCTTTTTGTCCCTGAATTTTCTGTTCAACTCATCTCTATTCCAAAATTGCTTAATTCTACTAATTGTCTTATGGTTTTCTCCCAAGATACTTGTCTTATTGTGTAGACAGATACCTTCCAGACCATTGGAGCAGCTAGGAAACATCAAGGCCTGTTTTATCTCTTAGATAGTTCTCAAGACAGACGTAACTTGAGTATATCTAACACAAATATTTCTTTACCACATTCTACTCTCATTAATAATGCTAGTCCTTGTAACTTGTGGCATATGAAACTTGGTCATCCATTTGATAAAATTTTACAGCTTCTTGTTTCTGATCATCTTGATATTTTTTCTCCTTCTATTATTACATGTGATGCGTGTGCTTTTGCGAAACAAAAATGTCTGAAATATTTTTCCAGCACGAGTAAATCTCTTCAATTTTTTGAACTTATCCATGTTGATATTTGGGGCCCGATTTTCGTCTCTTCCATTGATGGATACAAGTATTTTTTTACTATAGTTGATGATTATAGCAGATTTACTTGGATTCTTTTTCTTAAAAATAAAACAGAAGTCAGATCTCTTCTTCAAGACTTTATTATTTTGACAGAAAATCAGTTTTCTTGCAAGCTTAAGAAAATACGTTCCGATAATGGCAAAGAGTTTCTTCTTAATGATTTTTATAATAACAAGGGTATTTTTCATGAAACTTCTTGTGTTGCAACTCCTCAACAAAACGGGATTGTTGAGAGGAAGCATCAACATCTTCTTAATGTGTGTCGTGCTCTTCTTTTTCAAGCAAAAATACCCAACATTTTATGGTCCTATTCCCTTAAATTGGTTGTTCATCTAATTAATAGGTTACCCACTCCTTTTCTCAGTAATCAATCTCCTTATGAATTGGTCTATTCTACTAAACCTGAATTTTCCAATCTAAAAGTTTTTGGTTGTTTGGCTTACGCTAGTTCGGCCAATACTGGAAGAACTAAATTGGATTCTCGAAGCTTAAAATGTGTTTTCCTTGGTTATAAATCTGGAACAAAGGGATATGTTTTGTATGATCTTCACTCCAAGTCTATAAATGTTATCTTTCATGAAAATATTTTTCCTTACTCATTCTCTTTGCCTTCTGATAACTCTATTGCTTCAATTGATGATTCTCATAATTGTGATATTAGCATGTATGCTTTTCCAGCTTTACCTGTTTCACATGCCACTGACCTTACTACGGACCCTGTTACTAGTATTGTTTATAATAATGCTGAAGTTACTGATCTTGATCTTAGAACATCTCATAGAGTGAAAAATAGGCCTCGATACTTAGATCAATATTATTGTGGGGCTGCTTCCACTTCATGCTCTACTTTTTCCACACATTATCCAATGCGTTCTTTTATTTCTTATGATAATTGTTCTTCTGACCATACTGCTTTCTTTCATAATATTTCTGCCCAAGCTAAACCTTTCTCCTTTAAAGAAGCTGCTCAACATGACTGCTGGAAACAGGCTATGGATGCTGAGTTACATGCTCTTGACAAAAACCAGACTTGGACTATAGTTCCTCCTCCTTCTGACATCAAGCCTATTGGTTGTCGCTGGGTTTACAAACTCAAACATAAACCAGATGACACAGTCGATAGTTTTAAAGCACGATTGGTGGCTAAGGGTTTTACTCAAACCGAGAGGATTGATTATTTCGAAACTTTCTCTCCTGTTGTTAAACTTACTACTGTCCGCATCCTTTTAGCCTTGGCCTCTGCTAGTGATTGGTTTATTCATCAATTGGATGTTGACAATGCTTTCCTCCATGGAGACTTACATGAAGAGATCTATATGAAGCCTCCACCTGGTCTTTCACTTCCTCAGCCAAATCTTGTTTGTAAGCTTAACAAGTCTCTATATGGTTTGAAACAAGCCTGTCGTAATTGGAATCAAAAATTAACTTCAGAGCTACTTCTTCTTGGTTAGACACAAAGCTCTGGTGATCACTCTCTCTTTGTGAAGAAATCTGCCTCTGATATTACTGCTTTATTGGTTTATGTCGATGATGTGGTTCTCACTACCAATAGCATTGCTGAAATTAATGTTGTAAAAGATCATCTTCATTCAAGATTTCATATTAAAGATCTTGGCCCTATCAAGTATTTTTTGGGTCTTGAAGTTTCTCGTTGTCTTGATGGATTAGTTTTGAATCAAAGAAAATACTGTTTGGACCTCATTTCAGAGACAGGGATGCTTGGATGTAAACCTGCACCAACACCATTTGATCCTTCTATCAAACTTCATGCCGATGAGGGAGCTCTTCTACCAGATCCTTCTTCCTTTTGGCGTCTGATTGGACGATTACTTTACTTGACTAATACCAGGACTGATATTAGTTTTGTTGTCCAACAACTCAGCCAGTTTGTTTCTTCTCCGCGTGAACCACATATGCAGCAGGCTTTACGGATCATTCGATACTTGAAAAATGCTCCTGGATATGGCCTTTTGTATAAATCCAACACCTCTTTTAAAATTCAGGCGTTTTCTGATTCTGATTGGGCAACATGTGCCACTACTCGACGCTCTGTTTCTGGATATTTTGTTTTCTTAGGCACCTCTTTGGTTGCTTGGAAGTCTAAGAAACAAACCACTGTTTCACGGTCTTCTTCTAAAGCTGAGTATCGCGCCTTGGCATCCCTAGCATGTGAACTACAATGGATTCAATACCTTTTTCAGGATTTGCATTTTTCTGTTCCCACACCCTACACTACCTTTTGTGACAACAATTATACTATTCACATTGCCAAGAATCCCACTTTTCATGAGAGAACCAAGCACATAGAACTTGATTGCCACATTATTCGACAAAAGCTTGTTGATGGTCTTATTCACCTTTTCCATGTTCCTTCTAGAAGTCAACTTGCTGATATGTTTACTAAGTCCTTACATCCTTCTACTTTCTAGGTTGCTACTTCCAAGTTGGGCCTTTACAATCTTCATGCCCACCTTGAGAAGGGGTGATTAAGATATTATATATCTTCTGCTTTTATTTATATTGATAAAGATATCATATATTGGATTCTCTTTTATTATTATCAAATATTCTTTTTTATTTTGTTTTTTACTTTTCCCTCTATATGATGGAACATTGTACTCTATATATTGAACAAAGGTTCTAATAAATCTGTGAGCAAGCAAACTCTCTTGAGTTGGTTTTTACCCAAACTTTTCTTGTGCGTTTTTTGTACACATCCTTTCTTCTTTCTCACACGAGATGAATATACCTCGTCCCACTAATTTCTTGTCCCACCCACGAGATGAATATACCTCGGCGTGAAGGGGTGTGTTGGAAGTCCCACATCGACTAGAGATAAGGTCAATTCACAATATATAAGTGAGGTGCAAACCTCACCTTACAAGCCGATTTTGTGAGGTTGAGTTAGGCTTAAAGTTCACTTCTAACATGGTATCAGAGCCAAGTTAAAGCCTATCCTAGCGAACTTTCTTGGACATTCCACTTGATATCGGGCCGCTAACGGACCACCCATTAATTTCTTGTCCCACGCACGAGATGAATATACCTCGGCGGCGTGAGGGGGTGTGTTGGAAGTCCCACATCGACTAGAGATAAGGCCAATTCACAATATATATAAGTGAGGTGCAAACCTCACCTTACAAGCCAGTTTTGTGAGGTTGAGTTAAGCTTAAATCTCACTTCTAACAATCAATAAAGTTTAATTAATAATAATAATAAAAAAAAAGCTTCCATGAAAGATCCCATCGACTTTGAATAAATAACTATCATCTTTCTTTGTCTATATCATATTTCTCATATGAAGACTTATGTTGTTATTCGGCAAGGATATTATTCATCAAGTTTATCTTAAATTGCCTCCATTTTGTTCTAAGAAACGAAAGTATCTTATTTCGTATGAAATCGAAACTCTCAAACAATAATTTTGCTTACAAAACAAATTTGATAGATCATAAATAAGTAACATCGAACAAGTTACGTACAAAAATTATGTAACTTTATTGATAAACATATCAAAATATCAAAATAAATATTATTAGTTCCTGACTAGATATACATATAAATAATTGAACACAGACATCTTCTTTTCACAACAATTTCAAATTAGTGGTCAAGAGCTCCGGTACACATTAATGCGATTTTCCAATTATCTAGGTCCAGAAATCATCATACAAATCATCATATATTTTCTCTTCATGTACACAATAAAGGAGAAAGGTTGTAAATAATCAATAAGATTTACCATTAACTATGCTTACTACTTAAATTCTCATAAAGATTCATACTACTGTAGTCAGTCCAAGTCTTAAGTTTCTTGACTTTCTACCAAATTTTTGAAATGTTTCATCAATCTTCCTCAACTAATTGTTTGAAGATTGTCACACTTTCTTTCATTTAGATACTACGTCAGGTTCTTTGCATCTTCTTTGATGGCAAACAACCATTTCAACCTAGGTATTATACGAAGGTGTCACGATACTTTAGTGAGGGTATTGTTTGTTTCTTCATTAACACTACTTTCATCAACTTTCATTTTAAATCGTGACAACTCACACGTTGTACACACCTTCAATGCAACAAATTTGTACTTGTATAATACACAATCATTAAGGCATGTCCTTTAAACGATTACTCATCGATTATTCGTCTTGTAACTACAATTAGTTAATGTGTTATTTTCAAGAATCATCTCCTTTAACAACTCCAACAATTTTGTGAAACTGTTATTAGTCCTTCATTTTATTGACTTTAAATTGAACAATTTCAAAGTTGTTGAGAATGGTGAAGTTAAGAAATATATATAGTGTTATAATTAGAAAATTAAATAGGGTTGTTGAAAGGATGAGAGAAAATAAAAAATTATGTTTTATAATGACAGCTAATAACCTGAATGTGAATAAGATCAAATTGTTTTTGTCTGAAAACTAGACATATAAAAGTGAGTCAGAACCAGCGAACCAATCCAGTTCATCACGGATTCGAGCCGGGTTGGACTTGGGAACATAAATTTTTTATCGATCATTATGAGTCAAAATGAGTTCGGCTCACTTAACCCACAAGTTATGCGGGTTAGAGCTGGGTTAAGTGAGTCGACCCACCAACTCACCTAAATTTTAAAAATCCCTAATTTGAATTTAAATAACAAATAACTTGTATTGAATTTGAAAAGTTTTGTATTCAGACCAAGGACGTATCTATCCTCTTTGATATGATAAGACCAAATTAGTATTAAAAGTGGCAAAAAGAAAGCAAAGAAAAATATGAATATTTAAAATGGACAAAAAAATTATTTTTCTTTTTTTATACAGGTTAGTGAGCCAACCCACCAACTCATGGTGGGTTAAGTCGGATTGTAAAATTTCTGACTCACCATAAAGTAAACCAACCAGTTGGATTAACTCACTTTGATACCCCTACTAGCAACAAAGCCAAAAATCTTATATGGCTTTCATGACGGTACTACGGTTGGTGTTTTAGAATTATATATTATAAGTAGACAGATTTATTTTTACAATTCATTTCAAGTAAAACTTCCCATTTATTTCTTAATCTTTTCAAGTAAGTATTTTTAATTTCAAAAAAAAAAAACTCATCACAGAAACAACAAAATATCTATGATTTAGACCAAATTAATGTTAACGATATCATGTTATAAATGCCAGTTCGATCTCCTTAAGGGCAAAAATAAAGTTAAAAGTTAAAGTTATCTCAAAACGAGCTTTCCACAAAGAACCGCCACAGAAGATCCCTTCCCCATCGTCTTATATACATGGTTACATTTTACCTTTTAGTTCTTTCACTTATTTTTATGCTCACTTTTAGTGATTCTAATTTAGTAGATTCAGTTTTGCATGGTTTTTAGTAAGTTTTATTTTGTCCTTAACATATAAATTATCCGTTCCATCTCATAAAATCAAATCTATCTTTCATATTCATTCTAATTTTGGTCTGAACAACTCAAACTATGTATGAATGTATAAACTTCAATTTTCATTAATTGATAATGAAATTACATAACCTATTATACCTTCCCATTTTACAAAATTCATATATTTTCTACTTCAAAATACAATTACACAACTAAAAATTCTCATTACATAAAATTTTTCTTGCAAATTTGTTAAAACAATTTGCAAGAAAAGACTTTTCTTGATATTTTTTTTAAGAATCTTAATTAGTAGATAATTCTTTTGTGATTAATTATCTTTTACAAAATTATAAAATTTGTAAGTATTTTTTACAAAATTTATTGTGAAAAGTGTTGTTTACAAGATATTTTACAAAAAAAAATTGACAGTAAAATTTTTTTCATAACAAAATTTATAATTATTTCTTAAAAAAAATTTAAAACAAAATTGACAGAAAATATGAATTTTTTTAATAATGTTAGTTGCGGGCCTTAAGGTAATTTAAATAACATGAACATACGATTTACATTTTTGTATATAACATTACAGAAAAGATAATCAACACTTCAACCATTTCTTTAGACCTTAGGTATATAACATTACAAAAACGATAATCACCACCAGTGTTTTTTCCCCTTTAATACAATTAAAAATGGTTCAACAATAGCAAAAGAAATTTTACTTATGGATCACTGATCAATCGTATAATAAACTTGACAACATACTCAATCCACAATATTAATGCATTGGGTTTATAAATTTTCGTTTTGTAGAATCAATAGTTCATAATATCTTTGTCGGCTTTCTTTACTCAATAATTGCGATTAAGTATACCTTTTTTATCTTCTCAACTTGTGCTGACAGGCCATTCATTTTTGCCGCAGAATTCCAACGCCAAAGTTGGAGTGTTAAGGTGTGAAGCTTGAACTAAGATTTGGAATGACACTCCTTCACGTTTTGTGAGTATATTCTTCTGACAGATTCAATGCGTGTCTGGTTTTAGTTTCAGAACTTAGTTTTATGTTGCTAATACTTGTCTTTTTCTAAAGTACCAGAAAGAATAACTCTCAGATCTCATTACTTGTGCATACCATCATGCAGCTTAGTCTTTCCATATTTGAAGCCGAAGGTGCTTGCTTTCATGTGCTTGTGGCTGTGGTGGATTACTTGTATTCATGTTGAAGCAGAAAGTGACACTTTAAAACCTGGTGATACAGTGAATTACACAGGAAAACTATATTCAACAAAGGGCACATATTATCTGTGTTTTGATTCGTTATTTGATTCTGATGACAACCAATACTTGTTTATAATGAATGCAAATAACTATGTTGACGTTTGGATGAGTGATGAAAACCAACCTACTCAGAAGGATTCTGCAGTTCTATCACTTAACCACTCAGGGGTGCTGAAAATTGAATCTCAACGTGGGAACCCAATAATCTTGTACTCTCCCCCTCAACCTATCAACAACACTGTGGCCACCTTGTTGGACACAGGAAACTTTGTGCTTCAACAACTTCACCCCAATGGGACTAACACTATCTTTGGCAGAGTTTTGATGATCCCACTGACAATTTGGCCCCCACCAAGAAGTTAGGTGTTAATCACAAAACAGGCAATCATTGGTTACTGGTTTCATGGTTCACAGAAAGACTTGCCACTCCCGGTGCCTTTAGCCTTGAATGGGAACCTGTGGAACAAGAATTGATCATAAAGAGACGGGGAAAGGTTTGTTGGCGAAGTGGGAAACTAAGGAACAATAGATTTGAGTACATTTCAGAGGATGCACAAAGCAGGTTGAAATATACCATTGTGTCTAGTGGGGATGAAAACTCATTTTCTTTCACAGCTTCAAATGAAGAGCCTGATCTATTGTGGTCGTTATCAGAAATTGGGCAGCTATATGATGATAAAGGAAACGTTGCAAGGGCTGATTTGTGTTATGGATATAACTGTTGACAAATAAGTCTCTCTAGATAAACACTCTTTGTATTCAGATTTGTTGTATCTTGAAATGAAGCACTACATGGTCCTTTTATAGGCCTTTGGACATTACCCTTCAACTACATTCATTAAATATAACTACTACCTAACTCACAATTAATACAACAACTTCTAACTACCCACCTTCCAACTACCAACTACACAACTACCAACTACACACATTTAAGTTTACCTAAC
>Ga0209589_1006933_pt1 | contig 18479 bp, 5 predicted proteins | sample CowpeawhiteBW_FD_187525 | JGI IMG/M metagenome (GOLD analysis project Ga0209589, IMG submission 187525) | Root nodule microbial communities of legume samples collected from California USA - Cow pea white BW (SPAdes) (version 2) | ecosystem: Host-associated > Plants > Roots > Nodule | place: USA...
TATCATAGTTAATTGTATTTAATATTTTTTTTTTTGTAAATAATATGACTAATCCATTTGATTTTTGTTGAAATATCATTGATGTTAAATAAATTTTTATTATCTTTAATTTTGAGAAATTCCTTTTGCTTGAAGCAACTGACATTGGAATTGTTAGTATTATTTTATAAGTTATATGTGCATTTAAAAAAGAATCACTTCTTTTTATATCATTTAAGAATGTTAAATGATTTATCATTTTCCAAACCTATAGTTTCTCTTAAGATATTTAATTATAAAAATAAATCAAATCCATCAATATCCAACAAATGATCATGTTTTAAAGATTGTTAAGGTTTAAGCATTTTTCTTACAAAAATATACAATATAATGACATTAATTTCTTAACACTAAATAAAAAACAAAAATATTTTCATATATATTAAATGATTCAAATCTACTTTGAAGTGTGGTAATTGTTTTATCTACAATATAGAAAAAATAATTAATTCTAAATGATTATTGAATAGATTTTACAATTGTATTCTCAACGTTTTTCACAAATTATTTCATTCGGTGTATAATAGTTTTCACGAAACTTAAGTTCTTCTCAACTCGATAGTAAATTTTTTTTTTCATAAACTTGAATTATCTTTTTACAAAAAATTCAACTTTGAATGATTCTCCAATTAATCTATTATTCACCAAAAAACTAACTCATAATCTAACTAATAATTTTGTAGAAAAATTCCAGTTCCTCGTAATAATATATGCAAAAAAAAACTCTCAAAACTCGTAAATTGAAAGGTATTGAAACAAAATTGAGAAAATAAATGCATTCTTAATTCTAATACAAATCCAAAACATAATAAAAACAACAACAATACAAATAGAAAGACAAAACATACTAACCAAAAATAATGAGAATGAAAAAAATTGGTACACACGAACAATATGAGATTCAAAGAATGTAATCTGTCAAAACTTTATAAAAAGAACTCTTAGAAGAGAGAAAAATAAGAAAAGATAAGAGAAGGCCCATAGAAATAAAAAGATAAAGAAAGAAAATAGAATCCAAATAGATTATAAAATAATAAAGATAATCAATCATTCATTTTTTGTAAATGAAATTATAATTTACTAAATAAAGTTTAACCTTATTAATTATCATTTTTAATACTAATAAAAGTTAACACACACAAATAATAATTTAATTAAATTTTATTTTCAAACAAAAATTTATAATTACTTTAATAGAGTTATGTTAGTAATAACATATATTTTTAAGACTTTTTTTTAACATAATTTTATAATTAATTTAAAAGGGTTATATTATTAAAATTATTTTTAAGACATTTTTTTTAAACATAATTTTATAATTAGTTTAATAGAGAAATATTAGTAGTACAATTTTTTTTTTTAAATTCTTCTAAAGACCTAAAGTGGGAGTATTTTAATTACTTTATCCTTAAGCCGTTCTTTTATATATATATATATATATATATATATATATATATATATATATATATATATATATTTTACTGATTTCAAGTACTATAAGTAGATTTTTTTTTTGTGATTTTTGTCTAAATATCTTAGTAATTTTATTCTATCATTTTATTAGTAATTAACAAGGTTCATAATAACTGAAGGTCGATATCTCGAACAAACTGCAACCCTTTCAACTCGAGCCAACAAAGAGTTTAAGTATAGTGTGTTTTGGGCCTTGTGGGTGGCAAGATTGGGTTTTGTTATATTAAAAATTTACATTATATTAATTAAAATATTTAATAAATTTTGTTTATATTTTATTAAATTCAAATTCAAATAAATAAAATATTTTTATATTAAATTAAATAAGTATTTAAAAAAGAATTATATTAATTAAAATATTCATTGATTTTTAATTTTAAAAAAACATTTAAAAAAATAGTTAGATTATATTAAAATTTTCAATTATATTATTTGAAACATTTATTAAGTATTTTAATTAATATATTTTTTAAAAGAAATACGAACATAAATAAATAAAAAAAACGAAACAAAAACAAAATTGAATATATATATATATATTTTTTTTCATGTATATATTTTTTGGATTTTTTAAATGTGTATATTTTTTTTACTTAAAATTATATATATTATTTTACTTTTATTTTTGTAAAAGATTTAAATAAAGTTAAAAAATAAATAACATGAAAAAAGCAAACAAAATAATAATGTACTGAAAAAGTTTAAAACAATAAAAAAATTAAAAGGGGAAAAATATATATACATATATATAGTTAATTAAATTAAAATAAAATCAAAAGAAATATATATATATATATATATATATATGTATATATATATATATATATATATATATATATATATATATATATATATATATATATATATATATATATATATGGATTTCAAAATTAGTTTAATAAATCTGGTATACATATATTTTAACATTTTTAGTTTTATTGTTATAAGGTTTAATAAAAGTTGAAAATTGTTCTTGTATGAAACCAAATTATCTCAATAGTTTTTTATGGGTAACATTGTTGGAGGTAGGTACCTGAAAGACACTGAGACACTCAAGTTAATGACACTTTGATATTGTGTGTATATTAACACTGAATTAAAATAAGTATGTCTTTATTTTTGGATCCTGAACCTTATTTTATATTATCTGACTTTAATCTGACTTCATTGTTTTCGATATCGTTTTCATTCTTTCATAAATACTAATATAAAACTCATGAACACCTCGTTGTAATTTCTGAAAATTTGGATTGTGTATCCACATCTGTACATTTGTACGATATACGTCTGTATATAACATATCCTTCAACTGGGTTGACACACACCGGTCCTTAACTGAGTTGAAATGTACTCAACTTACTTACATGTTGATGGATCGAGATACAACCGGCCTTCCCAAGCACCAGCCATACAAAAATAAATAAAACTGAAAAAAAAAAGCAAACAAAATAGATATAAAATTACGACTAGCTAAGAATGTTTAGAAATGTATCTTTATTAAAACTTTTTAGATATAAAATTATGAGATATTAATTGTAAATATTGTATAAATGGATTAGAGTACCAAATATTCTATTATATATAAATTCTCTGTCGATAAAAAAAAATGTTACAAAGATTTTAAGGTATTTGTCCCTTAAAGGGATTTTTTTCTATCCGAGTGTCATTCTAAAACAATATTCTATTTTTTGTTACTCTTTTCTAAATGATATTATTATGATAGCAATTTTCTTCTTCTCCATTTATACATATTTTCTTAAGATCCCTCCACCGTAATGAATCATGAATGCTATGTTACTCGGTTCCTCACACCACTGAATGTATATTCCCTGATCACATTCTTTATTATCCCCATCTGATTATCCTGTGAAAATATTTCGTATTCATATTACCTACCTTTAGGCTTCTTCTTTAAAATTTATCTTTCTTAAATCTGTAAATAACTAGCTTATGTTTGCGTGAACCTTTGTTGTATTTATGTTTCCTAAAATCTCATTGTTCCATACTTTTAATTCCATATTTTTTCTCTTCAATTTCTTTTTTAATTTCCAGATTTCATTTCATCACATTTCCCTGAACCCTCTATGAGTGTTCCCACACATCTACATTTTTGAAATGTTTTGGCCCCAAATCAAATGTATTATGAATATCTATCTAACGTATATATATTTTGTTTGTACAATATATATGAGTTGAAATATTTTAAATATTCTTTTTATATATCTTAGGCTTAAATACCTTTTTCGTCCTCATTTTCGTAGTGTTTGTTGTGGATGGTCCTCATTTTTACCAAATGTTTAAAATGGTCGTCATTTTCGTAGTGTTTGTTGCGGATGGTCCTCATTTTTACCAAATGTTTAAAATGGTCATCATTTTTGCAATTCGTGTTTAATTTAGTCATTTTTTGTGACGCTGTTTAAATCAGTAACAGAACAATGTACAAGTGTCACTATTTTAAACACGAATAGTGACACATGTACGGTGCTCCGTTACTTATTTAAATGACGTTACAGAAAATGACTAAATTAAACACGAATTGCGAAAATAAGCACTATTTTAAATATTTGATAAAAATGAGGACCATCCGCAATAAATACTACGAAAATAAGGACCATTTTAATCATTTAATAAAAATAGGACCATCCGCTACGAAAATGAGGACCATAAATGTATTTAAGCCTATATCTTACTATGACTTTGCTGATTATTTCAAATGTTTAAAATAACTCTAATTCTTAAATTCTAAATCATAAACCTTAAAAATTTCAAATTATATAACTAAATACCTATGACATTGTCAAAAGGTGGGTTTGTGTTGGTGAGAACAAATAATTATTTATTTCAAAGATAACTTTTGTAGGTTAGGCCTATCCGGAAGCATCATGTTTCTTATTCCAACTAATGTAATTAATGTTACAAAATATGGGTGCGCATTAATAAAGTTATGGTTACATATATATATATAAATACTCTAATTATATCATTCATGTCAAATAACAATAACTTATTATGATAGAGATTTTTATAGATTTTATGACTGAATCTTTCTTCTTTTTCATACTTTTCAATACATAAAATCTTTTAAAGAATCTGAATTTAATTCCACTTAAATTCACAATATATTCGATGTATTGTGATGTAATTAACACAAAAATTATTTTTGATATATGGCATTTTCGATCTTTATGTCAGACCAATCGGAGACGTCAAATTGACATAGCTGCTTAAAACAAACGTCCAAGAACGTTGATTAGGTAAGGATCCACATCCCTTAACGATGGATGCACAACACACTGACTCAAATTAGCACAATTTCAAACTAAAATTTGATAGTATTTGACGTCTATGCACTAACATGCTCTCTTTTCTATTTAAGTTTTGTTTGTATAGACCTGAAAAGCAAAAAGTATTCTTAGTATAGCTAAAAAAATTTACCAACATAGATTAATATCGAAACTAAAGCTATTAACACAAAATGTAACTATTAACATTAAAGCTATCAAAACTAAAATAATTAAGATAAAACTAAAATTTTCATAGTCAAAATCTCGTCTTAGACAGTTTTCAAGCAAAGTGCTAATGTTATTGTGGGTCCGAATTAATTTCATTGTTCCAGTAGATACACTACACACTTCTTTCTTATTCTCTTGATATCATCATTTGTTAGAAGTCATGAATTCTCAAACTGCTGAATAAAATAATACAACTTCATTATATATGGATGTCAATGTTTAAAGTTTGATGTAATTTCTAATATGTGATAGGTATATATATTATTATCTCTATCCAATCATCTCTAATTGCAGCTCGAGTAATGGTTTTTATCCAATACATGACGTAATAGCCACATTCCCATAAATCTTACTACTTGTTACACTAAACATGACAAAAAAAATCACATATCAAAGTCATAAATTGATATGCAAAAATTAATAACTTTAAGATGAATGAGTTCCAACCTTTGGATATATTACTTGAACTTGTTGTGCTAGGAAGTACAAGTACTAGTTCAGGGGACTCAAGTCCTAAAGCCTCTACATGAGACTTTTTCAATCATTTCTCCAATAATACATAACCACCTCAAGAGAGTACATGCGGTGTATCATTAAGTTTTTGTCTTTGTTGGACTACTATCTTTTTTTCCTGTCACAAAACTGCATCCAACCCTCCTCAGTTATTTTGTACTTATTACAATGAGTGTGATGTTGTCTGCCTCTAAGCACATAAAGATGTGTGAGCCATGCCTTGAAGTTCCTCCATATAGTGGCTATATGAGATAACACATGCTTCCTAATTTGTCCAGTGTTCGAAATGTCAAAATTTTGTTGTAGAAAACAAAAAACATGTTAATGAATTAGGTAACATATTAAACACTATAAATGATTTAAGTAAACATACCAGAATATCCTACTATAGGAGGTTCTTCTCGACCTTCGAGATGTCATCCCAAGATGCAATTGCAATATAGACATGTGTTTTGGTCAACATTCCCATATAGCTACCAAACTTTTTTGCATATGGCCATTTGAGTTGACCGATCAAGGATCAATCTCGACCACCAATCTCCCCAAGGCAATCCGTTGGGTTGTGACATCCACCAAATCCAACTTCTTGTCATCCATGTTATATTAGTATTTTCTTTTTCATTGTGATAAATAAGAGATATAAGCATAAATAGTAAAATTACATAAGAATTGTAAAAATTAAAAAAGAAAACAAATATTGCTTGAAGTGATCATATGATATGTTCTCTTTTTGATATTAAAATTAGCCAAGGGTTAAATGTGTTTATAATTCTCCAACTTGGACGTGAAATTGGAATTTGTTCTTGTCCCAAACTTTGATACATTTTGGTCCTTAAACTTTAAAAATGAATAAATATATAATATTCTTAATTCAATGACATTAATTTTTTTTTCACATGCTAATCAGTGTTCTAAGTTTGCATTTGAACTGAATCGTGTCAAATAGTTCAACTGTTAATCTAAAACATTGTTTGACACATCAAACAAATTTAACATATTTAAGTTAGAATGACCATATGTATTCATTTTTTAAGTTGAGGACAAAACTGTATCAAAATTTGGGACAAGGATAAAGTTCAATTTTACATATTTAGGGACTAAAAACACATTTAAGCCATCAATCAATAATCATTGTGACAATATTTACTAAAATAGTTAAATGGTAAAAAACTATTTTACAATGAAGAAGATTTTTTTTATATATTCAGTATATATCATTGAATAATGCTATAAAACACCTTTTCATCTTTAAAAACTTTAAATTTTATAATTATTATTTTAAGAGTTTTTTAATTAATGAATTATGTATATCAAAATTAAGCTTAATAAAGATAGTGAGACATTTTCAAATAAGTTTATGCTAGAAACCATTATGAACTTTGACATTTTAGTTCTGCTGACAAGTCAAAGTTCATCAATCATTTGTTATCACAACACTACAAAAAAAAATTGCATATTACCAATAGACACAATCTATCGGTATTAGCAAAAAATTTTCCATAATTTGATTTTACCAACATATTATGACGACAAAAAATCTATGGGTAAAATAGTTGTCGGTGAATTTTACCAATGAAATTTTGCAATTAGTCGTTAATTACAGTCACAAATTTGTTGATACATCACTAGTGCAAAATTCCCATTTTACTTCGCCTTATATGTCTCGGTTGGCCAGGAACCGAAGCATATAATGGTGCGGTGGCATTTTTGCAATTAGAGCCAAGTTTTAGGCCTCGGTTCTCCAAATATCCGAAGCCAAAGAGGGTTATAGGCCCCGGTTCACTCAAAACCGGTGCCAAAGAGGGGTATAGGCCTTGGTCCAGTAGGACCCGAAGCCAAAAAGTGGCTGGAAGTCAGGGGTATAGGCCTCGGTCCAAGGAGACCTGGTGCCAAAAAGGGGTCAATGGCTTCGGTTCCTCTAACAACCGAAGCCATAGGGTTTATTTAAGGTTCGAAATTCGCGAACCCTTATTCCTCCCCATGCAAGCGCCTCTACAATTCCACTCTCTATCTCCGCGAGCACGAGCCCTTCCTTCACTTTCCCTATCTTCCTCCTTCACCGTCTGCATCTCGCGCCGCTGCGCGGATCGCTTTTTCCCTCTGTGCTTCACCGCGCGGATCGCTTGTTCCACCACGTGCAAGCCGCGGGAAGGAAAATCGCTTCATAGGTCCGCGTTCAGGTGTGGAGTCCATCGGGACCTCTACGTGGCCACCAGTTTGGTCGACATGTATGGCAAATTCGGGCTGATTGCTGATGCTCGCAGGGTGTTTGATGGAATGTCTAAGAGGAGTGTCGTTTCCTGGACTGCTATGCTTGTTGGGTAAGTTGCCGTTGGGGATGTTGTGGAGGCCGAGAAGCTGTTTGGTGAGATGCCGCAGAGAAATGTGGCTTCTTGGAATGCGATGTTGCGGGGTTTGATTGAACCTTGTGTTGGTTTGTGTGAAATGTGGATTGAAATGTTGGTTTGTGTTGGTTTGTATGAAATATGGATTGAAATGTTCGCCCAGATAATGCTTTTCAGCTTTTTGTTAATATATTCAATAGGTTTTGATTACTTTCATAGTTTTGCTATCAAAAGTTGGTGTTTGTGTATCTCATCTCGTGTGTTCCTGATTTCCTTCAACAGGTTGCTCTCTCTGGGACATCATATTCATTGATACAGAGGATTGATGCAATTGGGATTGTTGTGTGGAACTAAGTAGGGTTTTTATTGGGTGTAGATGTGAGTTTCAAGGAGTCACTACCTTGCCAAGTGCATGCACCAGCAAAGATCAAGTGTGTTCGTGTGACTGCAGTGGATGATGGAGATGATGAGTATGCATATCACCTATGGCCTCGGTCCTAACTGACCCAAAGCAAAAAGCTGTGTATATGGCACCGGTTTCAAAACAACCGAGGCATAAAACTCGCCCCAATATGCCTCGGTTCCAGACCTGAGGCAAAATGTGGAAAATAACCAGGGCAGAAAGCCCTTACTGCACTGGTGCATATATGTCGGTAATTATTGACGAATTCTAGTCATTTGTAAAATCTATTAGTAAAAATCGCGTACGGGTCCTTTTCTTCCTCCTCACCTTCTTTTTCTTCTTCTTCCTCCTCTTTCTTTTTTTTTTTCTTCTTCCTCCTCTCCTCCTTGTCGCATCTCCACCATCACCACCGTCAAATCAACCACTGTCACCTTTGATTCAGTCTCCCCCTTCTCCTTTGTCTCCTCATATTTTTTATGTTCACCTTCTTCTTCCTCTTCATCCTCCACCTCTATTAACTCTGGAACCGAAACCCATCGTCGTTGACCTCTACATCACCGTCATACTTTTGTGTTGCCATTAAGTCATCACCACACCTCCACTTTCGCCACCGAGTCCAGTCTCTTCCTTCTCCTCCTCCTCCACCTCCTCTTTCTCCTCATCATATTTTTCTTCTCTTCTTCTTCTCATCCATCTCCCCTTAATATATAAAAATTCTCATAGACAAGACAGGAAGTTAGTTGCTCAAATTTATTCACGGATACACTGATGGATAAATAAATAAAAAATCAGAATATAATTTATCAACAAAATTCACCAACATAATGGATCTTTAGATAATTTATCGATGAAAGTATCACTTGATAGTACAACTTATAATTTACTAATGAATCTAACCGACAAATTTTATCGATAAACTCATTGTCAATAATTTTCTGTTGGCAATTTACCTTATAAAATTTGTGAGTAAAATCGGTTGATAAATTTAAATTTATCAACAAATTTATTTATGTTAGTAATTACAAAAATTCATATGATTAATGAAAATTTATTAAAATGGAAAAAAGAAAAAAAATAAATATAAAGTATGAAAGACTATATCAACCTTCTACTAAAAATCACACTTCATGATCAGATTATATCTATCATGAAATTAATATAAATTAATATAAAAGTAAAATATAATGAAACATTTCAAAACATTGCATCAATCAATCAATTTTAGTCCTGTCAATATCATATAAAAGTTATAATAATTTCAAACATTAGATTAAATAGTCATAATCATTTTCTACCCTGGTATAAAAGAAATTTCAAACAAAGACGCAGTCAAGGGATGATGAATAAAAGAGAAAAAATAGTGTCACACGTTACTGTATAGTTTGGTTTTATTAGAAACGGGTCACTTGTTCTTGACCACAAAGTAAGATCATTCAATCTAGTCTTAAATCTAGTCTAATAAGTTTCATATATTTCTACGTTTTTGTGAATCTTTACAATTTATATTTTATTTATATATGATTAGTGCAGAACTTTTTTATATCATGAACTATTTCAAAATAACCGTTGTAAAAATTGAAAATAGTATTTCTATATTTTGCAATTTATCATTAAATTATTATAAAAGAATTAAAAAACTCTTTCATTATCATTCTAACTAAATTCTTTATTACTATGAGAATATAGGTTCATATTTGAGATTCGTATGGTTCAACAATTATCTAATATTCTCTTTCTTTGAACTAAACCATAAACCATTATTATTAATAGCTAAGAGTTATTTTTAAAATTCTAATAATGCAATACAAATTAATGGGACGGCGCATCTTCTTATAAACCCACCGCACATGGCGGATTGACGGTGCCTGTCAACCATCATTGTTTTCTTCTAAGTTACTCATCTGTCTATACACCTTTTCTGCATCATGTGGTAGTTCAAACATTTTAAAAAATTTAGAAGAAATATATATGAATACAAAATAATGATAAAGAATTGCACAAACTGTTTTATAAATATTATTATATATTTTTTACTGTCAATAGAAAAACAGTAATAGAATCAGGTTTACTTAAGAAAAAAAAATATTTAATTTATATACAAAAATATTTAGACCAGTTAATCTCATACTGTTGTGAATGATGTTTATAAGAATAAAAAAATATGAAATATTTATTATAAAGTTTTATTGTAAAGTTTCATATAATTTATATGTTTAAAAATATTAATTTTAAAGTTTCATTATAACTATGTTCAATAATTTTTTCACTATAAGTACTAGTTATATATAATTTTATTTCAGTAGAACTGTTTCAAATACTACAAAATTTCAAAATTTTCAAACAATTCCTTACAGTAAGTCTAATGTCAATAAAGTATTTACTGTTCTTTTTATTGTAGAATTGTTATGTTATTTAATCTGATTCAAATATTTGTATAAGAAACATAGAACACAAACAATTTCCAATCTTTTTAAACATCGAAAACAAGAAATACATTATAAAATTTATAATTAAAAAGGACAATACAAATATTGTAAATCTTTTAAAGTAAAAATATTAGTAAAAGGTACTTCAAATTTCTTATAAACTTCGGTACTGATCTTCTTAAACAAAGATTTTGAATAAAATTTAAATTTAAATACTGTAGATGAAAAAATAATAATTAAAAGAAAATATGTTGTAAAAGTGATTAAATATATATTTTTTTATTAAAATCGATTATCAGTATCAATTAATAAACATTTTATATCAATTGTATGATTATTTAGAAAAATAAATCTTTCTACTAAAATTCAAACTGTGGTCACTGATTCTACAAAAGACCACACTAATTCATTTATATCATAAACTGAAGAGTTGTTGATACATAATGGGAAGCAACCACTCTTCTTATTTTATGGATGACAGTAAAGTTTTGAATCATAAGGAATGGGCAGACCTATATATCTATCTATCTCCATGTGCCTCTCTATCACTGTATCATGAAGCTGATGAAAAAAATCACATTAGGTTTAATTTTTCTACAAACCATTGAAAGACCTTATAAGATCATATGACATGAAATTGAAGATGTGAAAGTGGATGATATGTTAACAATAATGTATTAAAAATATAACAAATATATGAATATTTTAGTGAAGGATAAAATACAGTGAAACTCTGCAGTTTCTTTTTTCTGTTGCAGAATGAAGTTCTTTCAATATTAGTTTTTAAAGAAAATTAGGTTTTTTCTATTCACAAAAAAGTAAACTATAGTTTTGTCCTTTAATAAAAGTTAAAATTAAAAAAAGTAGATGTGGTGTGTTTTATTTTCATAGTAAACAGAAGGACCAATTAATAGACCGAAAATAACTATTCATTTAAAGGCTCAGCTAATTTTTACACATTGTGTGAAGTTATGGTTGGCCTCTGCAACGAACAAATAATATGTTCCCATCTCACAGAACAAATAAACTAAACTTGTCATATGTCTCAGTCATCCCTCACATGTTAGAATTAACTTAAAATTCCAAGTTTTAAATATGAAAGCACATCTAGATTTTTTGTTGAAGAGAAAAAAAAAAATCTATTTGCATGTGCATCTGTGTTAAAGTTAACAATTATCATGAGAATAGAAAGTGTAGAAATATAGATTTGTTAACTTTCATTAATATGATTTAAGAGTTTTATTTACATTAATTATGTTTTGAATTAACTAAGTCTTCACTTTTTTTTTTTTTTACATTAATATACCCTCATATACTAAGTTTGTAGGATATTTACCATGTATTTTATTTCCTCTTCAACTCAAACCTGAAAATGCTGGTGGTGGTGGGAAAATAAATAAATGTGTGATAGAGAAAACAAAAAAAAAAATGAAAATTTACATTTATATTTATCTTATTATTATTACTATTACTACTTTTTTCTCAGGTGTAATAGGAGATTATACATGACACAATCTCCATTGTGTATGTTAAAAAGGAAATATGAAGCCAAAAGTGTATCCTATTGTTTTTGTGAGTAAAACTTGCGAGTTCTAACATGAAGAACCAAAGCCAGAAGAGTTCCAAAGAAACACAAGGAACCCCAGATGATAAAAGTGTTTCTGTAGCATTCCATGCCCATGCATTGCCCTTGCTCATAGCTTCCATGTCCTTCACCACGGTAAACAAGTGCAGCTGAATAGCCAAATATGAAGGATCCCATAGGAATGTTGGCCACCACCACGTTATGGTTCACTGAGAAATGCTTTGTACCAAACAGCTCAGTGGTTGTGGAAACAGCAATGGAAGTGATTGCTCCAGTACACACTCCAATCACTGCACTGCTAACATAAAGAGCAAGATCAGTTCTGTTGAGAAGCAAAAAAAACGCTCCTGATGTTGGAACCATCACTGCCAACAGTGAACCAGGTCTTGAAATTCGACCCTTTCCCCTGAAAATAAGCCATGTCAGTAAGAAGAATGACATTCGATATTTACTAAAGTAGAATACTATACTTTATAACTTAGGTTGAAAAAGTGTTGGTTTTGGTTTTGGTTTTAAAATTTTGCAGTTTTTGTTCATATTTATTACAGTAGATCAACTAACACATGTGTAGCCATTATATGCATTAAATGAGAAGTGTAAATGCAGTTGCTGGGGTTGGTGTTAGATAAAGGAAGAGTACATTTACCTGTAGAAGTAGTACATAAGAGATGGCATGAGACGGCCAAAGAACCCAAACGATGATGACAGAGACACCAAAGATGAAGTATTGGAGCAACCCCGAGATTCAGCTATTTGTCCCAGGTTATTAAGATAAACTAAACCAACTGTTGCACCAAAATAGTACACAAAAAAATATAACCAGAAGTTTATTCTTCTAACCATCAACTTCACTCCAACTTCTTCTATGATACCAATCTCTTCTTCAACTTCACCCTCTTTCACCTCATTCTCCACCCTCTCTTCACTGTTATTCTCCTCCATAGTAAAATGGTAGATTCTCAAGTTCTCTCTATTATCCTGCAGTTCCTTGATCTTCACTGAAAGTGGAACCAGAAGAGGCAACAGAAGGGACACTAAGATACCAGTCATGATATCTATTGAAGATGCTTTGCTTGTGACAAATTGCAAGCTGCTCAACACAGCATATATTCCAGTGAAAATTGTTATGACAAACATCACAGCAAACCCAACACGCGTGTGCTTAGGACTTGCGGCATCAAATTCTCTGACCATAGGAGCTGCTACTAGCCCAACTATCACAGGTAAAAGAGAGTTCAGGAAGAGAAATGTTTTGGCCTTGTTGTGAGGAGAAACAGCATCAACAATGTTGGCGTAAATCTTTGCACTGAGTCCTTGGTAGCTAGTTGTTATTCCGACAGCAACTTGGCGATCTGATAGAAAGTTCCTTATGGTGACAACATAGCACACAGTGTTGATCCAACAAATACTATTGCCAGCAAGAAAAGTTAGCAAGAACACATGCCAATAGGACAAAGATGAAATCTGTTTGGTTATGAAGAGATATTGTACACCATAGCCAATTAAGCCAAGAGTTGAACCAGTCAAGAGGACAAGCCAAAGAGGGAGGTATATAGAAGCAAGGCCAGAAAACCAGCCAAAAAGCTTGCCTGCATCAGAGGCAAAAGCAAGGTTATTGAGTTGGACTTGGGAAATGGAAAGAAGTTGCTTCAGCTGAGAAGAATAAGCAGGGAAATTAGTGTTTGTGCCAATTATGGCTTGGAGCCAAATGGTGCCAACAAGGCTTAGCCATTGGAGAGTAGTGGAAGACATGGTAGAGAGATTAAAGAAGTTTAGAGGGGAAAAAAAAGAACTTAGAAGTACCCTTCTAAGCTAATAAGAGAGTATGGAATGTGTGAGGGTTTATATGTTGAGAAAAAGTGGAGTAAAAGGTAGAGACACTATGGTGTGAAAGCTAAAGTCAAGAGTATAATGCCCCTCAGTGGAGGAATGAATAGTTACAAAATGGGTTTGTGTATGAAGCAATACTACAGCACCACCATGCTTTGAAATGATTTTTAACATAATTAATTAATATAAAAAATCAATGTTTTTCATTCATAGATTCGGACTTGAAAATATTTCGTGTGTGGGAGAGAAACAGATCCATTGTGTTGTAATGAAAGCTGACGCGGGTAGCTAGGATTTTGAAGTTGAATCTGAACACAACATAGATTGATTTGGCCTTAAGGACATAATCGGAAACTCAATTATATGAAGTTGCCAAACACGCACGATGTCTTAAACTTATGGCTGTCGGTGAAATACGCATCACAGAGAACAGCCCCACCATTTTTTTTCTCAGCTTTGTCCCTTCCACATTGCATGCTATTCGAACTTGGACTCTTATATTAAATTATAATTTTGCGTATATCTTTATGGTATTTAATTGGTATAATGTGTAATAATCTCAGATTTTGTACAAATAGAGATCAGAATACTTTAAATGCATTTTGTCCTTCTTATTTTTTATGTCTTGAAAATCATAAATATTGTTATTTACAAGAGGAATTAAATTGTGTATTTTAATGTCTTGTTCCATTGGATCACCTTGTTTAACTCATATTAATAACTTTAAAAAATGTATTAAAACTTAGGTTTAAAGTTTTATTAAGAATTTTAAAAAATATTAATCTAGACAAAGTTGAAACTAAATTATTAATATATTTTACTTTTTGAACTAAATGTATGTATTGAAATTACTTTACAAAATAACTAATTTAACTTTTTTTTGGCAATCAACGATCGATATACATATACCAACTCATCCTTTAATAGAAATAGTCCAAATATGAGAGACTTATTTTGCCCATTAAAAGATGAGGTGTATTAATGCTACTTTTTATGGACACCAATAGCAAAATTCTAAAGTTATGAAAGGAAAATAGAGTATCATTAATCGGTTACAGTTTTGAGAGAAAATTTAAACAGACAGGTACAATTGTGTCTTTCGTCGTTATGACGTAATACATGACAGAAAAACCAAAATTCCCCTTAATCGCCCCATTTCCATCATTCGGGTTTGGGATCCAAACTCACATGGCACTTTTCTCAATTTCAATTTATTTTAAGAAGATCAAATTATATTCTTTTGTTACTGCTTAAATTAGTAATAAACAATTTTATAAATTTACTGTACTCAAAGTTGCAAATATTACATTCTAATTTTTAATTATTCAATTAATAAATAAAAGCTAATTTATTAGTTATTTATTCAGTGATATAGTTTTTTTTTATCAACAAAAAGTGTATATATATATCCATGTGCAAATTGGAGGAGATGGGCTTCAACAATCTCACCATGAATAAGAATGGGGGAATGGAAATGGATCTTCCTGTTGTAAAGCTCTTTCTATATTGAATTCAGATGTAGGAATACCAAAACAGAGACACAACTTGTGCCTATGCATTACCTAATTCAATTCATCCATCTATTGTGGAACCCTAACCTTCTTAGAGCATGTACAACAAAAATCCCAAGGTGTTGAATCCTATATATGTACTTTGTCTTGTTTCAATATCCAACATGAGAGTTCTTTTCATCCTATTTGGCAGCACCATTAATAAAAAAGATAAAAATTAGTCAATTCATCCAATTTTTTCTTGGTCTTGGTTGAAAATTTTTCTTTCATAAGATATAAAGATAAATTTATAATACATTTATAAAAGAAAATTTTGACATTTTCAAAATATTTGTTGAATATTCGTCAATTAAATTTGTTTGTTGTTGATCTGAGTCTATTGTGTCACTTACTATCAGAAAATTTGTTGTTTGTCAAGATTATCATATCACCCGTTATCATATCATTTATTAATGTCTAATCTCAATCTCGTGAGATATATATCCATGAGGAGTGTCTTAGAGATCACCTCAACTAAGGATAACACAGATTTATAGTATATAAACGAACGAATACAAATTTTATCTTACAAATTAAGTTTGTAGGATTGAGTTAAATTTAAAATTTAATTCTAAACAAAAAATCAATAATAAACCAATAATAGATTTGTTCAAGTTGAAATTTTAGATGTTATTTCTAGGTTGAATGACGACTTGGTGACTAAACTCACCAAAAATATTAAAATAATTTTTTTATGAAATTAATTTAGATGTTAAATTTAATTAAAAAAATATAACACGTCTTCTTAATTTCGTTTAAACTTTATGTTAATATTATTTTTTATTAATATTGGATAAACCAAATCAAATTTATGAAATAAACTATCAATAATAATAAATATATTTTATTCTTAAAAAATGATAAATTATAAAAAATACATAATAAGCACTTCATATAATTTTATTTTTATTATTAAATAAATTTTTTGTTTTATTTTTGTTATGTAAGAAATTAATTTCACTAATAGGACCACACAGATTGCTATTGAACCATCAAAGCAAGGACCTACTTTGAAATTTATAATCATTTCATTGTTAATCACATGAACTCAAATACCATAGCATATTGATTGAATCATGGACTTTATCCTATACCCAGAAACGTAAGTAAAACAATTAATCTGAAGTATCAACCCTGTTGCACTCTTCAAGCCACAAATTTCTCTAATTTGATTTGACATAACCAAAAACGACAAATAAACTTTAAAATCTTTAATTTTTTTCATCTCTATTTAGAGTACTGATCAATGTTACTTGTAGTATTCCATAAGCATCCACAGAAGAATGATAAAGCATTTACAAAGTTTAATTGATTTAGGATTAATAGTTTCTATTCAATATTATAAGCAGAAATGTGTCATTTCTGAAAAGACGTCTTTAATTAGTGATTGCCCAACAAAGTAAGAAAAATTAGTAACAAATAAGATTATCATCAACATAATCAACTTTTCTCTTAAAATCAAACAATACGTGTAATTAAGTTTTAAGTTTTTTATAAATTTGGATATTTTAAATTTTCTATCAGAATATTTTATTTTTTTGTTATTTTATTTCATACTTCCTTTTTCACGTGTATTAAGATATTACTAATTTTTTTATAAATAACAAATAATTTTAAAGACAAAAAGGAATTAGTTATTATAATAATAAAATAATTAAGTAAGTGATGTAAAATGATATTCTTGTTAATTTAGTACACCAAGTGATTGTTATGCATATTCTTGATGACTTTCATATATTAGATACAATGATTAAAATCGGATAAGTTTTTAATCAAAACAATAAAAATCAATTTTACATTAGTTATCATCTTATATTAATTATAAAATTTTATATTTTTTTAAAAATATAAAAATAAATCAGCCAAAATGATACTAAGATAATAGATAAATGACAAATTTTCAATTTAAAAATATTAAATTAGAATAATGATTTTTATTTGAGTGAGATATATATATATATATCACAATATAATATGAAATTGTACTTCAACTCTAAAAAATCTATATATCCAACATTATTTTCCGAATACACAATAGTACTGAATTTGTCTATAAATTCTATCTAAAATCTATCAAACATTACTTTTCGGACAAATAACACTATTGAATTTAGTAAGCGGATAATAATAAAACCACAATTAATTTTTCTTCTAAATCTATAATAATTTTTAATATTATCTTATAATATAATTTTGGATTTATCTTCTATGTATAAAACTAGTTTGTAAAATTATCTTTTTCTAATTTCTAATATATTTCTTTAGATCTTATCCTTTGACAACATAAAATTAGAAATCTTTTAAGATAATGCGATAGATACATGTGAAATCCTAACATGATATTAATAGAGTAAACATTGAATACTAAAAAAAAAAAATCGCGGGTAAGGCACAAGATGACGATTACGTGATCTTTGAGAATGATGGTGACGTGTCATAAGATCTTTGATGTAGGTGACGATTTTCGCGGACAACTGAAGACAACAATAGACCATGAATTTGGAAATTTAGGGTTTTAGAGACTTTTAGTCATAGGAATTCTTAATCTTGTTCTTTTAGTTTGGAAATATTGTTCTTTTTGTGAATTTAATTTATCATTTTTATTGCAATTACCTACAAATAGTATAAAGTTATCTATGGAAAGAATTTTGTTGGAAAAAAAAATGCTTTTGCTATATTTATATGTTTATTAATGTGACTGAAAAATGTAATCGTTAGTACTATGAATTTATACATAGATCTAGTTTTTGTAAGTAAATATATATATATATATATATATATATATATATATATATATATATAT
>Ga0209589_1006936_pt1 | contig 18470 bp, 10 predicted proteins | sample CowpeawhiteBW_FD_187525 | JGI IMG/M metagenome (GOLD analysis project Ga0209589, IMG submission 187525) | Root nodule microbial communities of legume samples collected from California USA - Cow pea white BW (SPAdes) (version 2) | ecosystem: Host-associated > Plants > Roots > Nodule | place: USA...
TATATATATATATATATATATATATATATATATATATATATATATATATATATATATATATATATAAGGGTACTTTTGTGAATTAAAGTTTAGCGGGTACGGGTCCACGGGTACGGATACTATGATACCCGTACCCGCCCCGTTAACATGCGGGTATCAAAAATGCCCGTACCCGCGGGTAGCGGGTATTCATTTTTAATATCCATTTCCTATCCGTTGCGGGTTTTATCCGCGGATACCCGTGGGTACGGATTTTTTTGACATCCCTATTCATGCCTTGCCACAAAAAGTTTTCCTTGAGGTCTTGGTACATCTTAGTCATGCCCGTATGCAGACTAAAACGACTCTTCTGTCCCTCCTCAAGGACCAATCTCCTCAGCTCAGCATCATCTGGCACACAGAATCTTCCTCTGAACCTTAACACACCATCACCACCCAAGGCAAACTCATTGGCCTGGTCCGATCCCAATAGCTCTTTCACCTTCTGTAGACTAGCATCCTTTGCTTGCCTTTCCTTAATCAAGCTCAGGAAGTCACTAGATATAACCGAGGTGCTACACCTAATGAATTCTGGTTCCAACTCAACTTGTATCTTCATATCTCTGAAGCTCTCAAGCAATTCCATCCCTTTTATCATCAAGTGTGCCACATGCATCATCTTCCTACTTAGTGCGTCTGCCACCACATTCGCCTTCCCTAGGTGATAAAGGAGTTTAAAGTCGTAGTCCTTCAGAAACTCTATCCACCGCCTCTGCCTCATGTTTAACTCCTTTTGATCAAAGAGGTACTTCAAGCTCTTGTGGTCACTAAACACACGGAACTACGCACCACACAAGTAGTGTCTCCAGATTTTCAAAGCAAAGACCACTGTTGCTAACTCGAGATCATGAGTGGGGTAGTTCTTCTCATGAACCTTCAACTGCCTTGAAGCATAAGCTACCACCTTCCTCTCTTGCATCAAGACGCACCCAAGACCCTGATGAGAAGCATCGCGGTAAACCTCAAAGGGTTTACTCACATCCAAAATCACCAACACTGGAGCACTCGTTAATCTCTGCTTAAGTTCCCTGAAGCTCTCTTCACACCTATCAGTCCATGCAAACGGTTGGTCCTTTATGGTTAGTTGTGTCAGGGGTGCTACTATCTTGGAGAACCCCTCTATAAACCTCCTGTAGTAGCCAGCTAGGCCCACGAAACTCTGAATCTCCGTCATTGACTTGAGACACTCCCACTGTATCACGGCTTCCACCTTAGCTGGATCTACAGCTATACCCTGAGCTGATATTATGTGCCCAAGAACTGCACTTCCCTCATCCAGAAGTCACACTTTGATAACTTAGCAAATAGTTGTTACTCCCTTAAGATACCAAGCATTATCCTCAGATGCTCGGCATGCTCTTCATGCGTCCTGGAGTAGATGAGTATGTCGTCTATAAAGACCACGACAAACTTATCTAAAAACGGCCGGAAGATCTGATTCATGTAGTCCATGAACAAGGCTGGAGCATTGGTCACACCAAACGGCATAACCACATACTCATAGTGCCCATACCTGGATCTAAAAGCAGTCTTCTCCACATCCTCTACTTTCACCAAAATCTAATGATAACCCAATCGTAGATCAATCTTGGAGAACACCGACGCCCCATGTAGCTGATCCATCAAATCATCTATTCTTGGCAAGGGGTACATATTTTTTATAGTCATCTTGTTCAGGTGCCTGTAGTCCACACACAACCTTGAGCTACCATCTTTCTTCTTCACTAGAAAAACAGGCGCTCCCTACGGCGAAGCACTTGGTCGTATAAACTACTTCTCAAGCAACTCCTCTATCTGCCTCTTTAACTCCACCAACTCCGCTGGGCCATGCGGTAAGGAGCTATCGACACAAGACCAGCTCCTAGTACCAAGTCTATGGAGAACTCGACTTCTCTCCTAGGGGGTAAACCTGACACCTCTTCGGGGAACACATCCTCAAATTCTCGGACCACAGGTATCACCGTTATTCTTTCTTCCTTCTCAACCTCCATCATGTCAAATATTATATAACATTGTGCGCTGTCCTGGATTTCCTTCATAACCCCATGGGAAGACAACAACTCAGGTTCTTCTCTTGACAGTCTATGAGAACGCGATTGGCGGAGAGCCAATCCATTCCCAAGATCACATCTAGCCCTTGTAGAGGGAGGCATATAAGATTAAATTTATACACGCGTCCCTCTACTTCCACTAGGCACCTAGCACAAACTGAAGAAGTCCTAACCAACCCAGATGTCGGAGTAGATACCACGAGATCGAACTGTAGTTCATACACTGGCAGAGCCAACTCCTGCATACAAGACCCAACTCCCGCATAGAAGACTCCGACACAAAAGATTGTGTCACTCCAGAATAAAAAAGCACGCAACAAGACTTGCCAGAAATCACACAACAACCAACGACGAGATTACCTGAACCCGCTGCCTCTGACCCCGTCATTGCATAGACCCTGCCTGCAGCCTGAGGCCTGCTGCCTCCCCTCCTCTGTTGAGTCTGACTCAGAGTTTGTGATGAAGGTCATGCCACGGTCCTCCTCAAAGTTGGACAGTCTTTGCCAAAGTGGCCCTCCCTACCACGATGGTTGCACCTGCGAAAATCGGATAGCTGCGGGCAAAAACTCTTCACATGCGGTCTTTCGTAATGATGGCACTGGATCCTGCTGGGTAGGGAAGAAAAGCCTCTAGACCCCTGAGGCTGTGGATAAGGCCTAGCATACGGCTTCTTCTTCTCTTCAACTCTCGGCCTGGACCTAGATGGTCCGCTAATCCTCTGTTGTGGCTGCTGCTGGGCTTCTACCTCCACTTTCATCCTCTCCATAACCCTAGCCTTTTCCACCAAAGCGGCAAAGTCCTTGATGAAAAGCGGGGCTACCATCAAGCGAATGTCTCCTCTAAGACCATTCTCAAACTTTCTACAACGCCACTCCTCATCGAGTGACATGGTGTAGAAGCGTCATAAATGCTTGAACCTCTCTACATACTCTGCTACTAATTTTTTATAAATTGCTTATACAAGACTCAAAGATGAATATTTGTAATATATATCCTTAAATCACAACATTAAACAACAAGAAACCACACAACATTAAGTGGAAACAAAAATTAAATGATCGTAGACAAAATATATATAATTGAAACATATATTCAAAGTACATGACTAAAATAATTGTCATGAAGTCATTACTAATTAAGGATGAAGTTCTCAAAGTTAAAACTAAAAAGTTAAAAAACTAAATATATAGAAGTATTTCTTTAATACATGATTGTAACTTCATTAATCTAAAAGATTGTCTTCATTGTCTTCAACATCTTCATCATCTTTATGCTCTTGAAGCTGCAAACAATATTAAAATATAGTGTCAAACAATATAAGAACAATAAAAGATGCCTTAGTGTTAGGTTACTAAAACAACTAAAAATCACAATATCTGAATAAACCATATTCTCCTATCATTGAATAGATTTTAAATTTTAAAAACTAACAAACACCACTTTTTAGTCACACATATTTGAAAGTCCACTAGACAATTTTCAATCACATATACTTGTTCATTGAAAGGATTATGTTTTGATACAGAAGAATGTGGCCTCGCTGCACTACTTTATTTACCTAAAATGTGTCATCATATTATTTAGGTCCTCGTCATCTAAATCTAGATTTTATTGCTTTACTACAAATGTTACCATTGCCTTTAGACCTTGAATTTCCTATGTCATGTGAGTCATTTTATTTTCATATTCTTTCTTGATAACATCAATTTCTTCTTTTTTCTTAAATGTTCATGGTGTCATAGTCTTTCCATAACAGCGTACTCTCACCGGCTTTTCTTTTCCAAACAATGATTCAAATGCTTATTGTAAGATCCGGGAAAAACTTAGAGTAATTGAGATTGATCTAGTGGTAAAAGTTAGAATAAAGAACAGACACATGGAAAAATTAATTGATTGATTTAAGTTGCTATTTTATTTAATTTAATTATGACATATGGAATATTTATTAGAGATACGAGCGTAGATAAATAGTCACATAAATTAAAAACCCTCTAGGTTTATAGGTTTAGGGAGTGCTTAAAAAAAGGGGGTGAAACGACAAAGCGGTAGGAGAAAGGTTGGGGCTTAGAGAAAACTGTTTTTGGAGAAACTACACGAGGTAGGGGAAGCTTGACTTTGCCTTCTATTTTTGTTTTATGCTTATCATATGTATACAAATATTCTTTTCTGGTTCATGCTTGCGGGGTAGTGTTGTTCCATTCCATTCCTTCATGAGGCATAAACCTCACGTTTTCCTTGGAACTTGGTCATGCATGCATATAGGTTCTATCTCTTGCAAAAGGCCTAAACCTTACATAATGTTCCTTGTGTTCCGAAGTCTGGTAGTGGTGGTTGTTCTACCATGGGTGGCGTGAAGTTGTTCCGAGTGAGTGCAAGTGACAAGTTAGGGTTGTCTTCACTCCTGTGGGTTACTAGATTTCGAACCTAGTACTGAGGTTCTAAGGTTTGAGGTGTTAGCAAGTTGAGTGTTTCATTACATGCAAGACTTTTGTGATTTGGTTGGGTGTGGTTTTGGGTTCTTGTTCATGTATGTGGTTTTGCATAAGGCTTTATGTCTCTATTCCCGTTTTGGTTTAACGCATGGTGGTTGTTTCCTTTTCTAATCTTTCATGAAACTTTGTTAGATGGGCGTATCCTTTGTGTGCTTAAATCACGAGGTTGCTTGGGTCAAAGCATGTGGGAGAATACCTAGGGTTTATGGGGTCACACCTTTTCGTGTTCTCTTAAAGTAAGTTGCAGCGTTTGGTATGCATCAGTTTTCATCCATGAGGTTGGGGTCATTGTTTTAGTTCTTTTTTCTGTGGTGGGGTATGCACAATGTTTTAGTGAGTGCATGAGGGAGATTTCTTTGTTTGCACTAACATAGTATATTACTTAAGGATGTGTGACTCAGGGGTTTGGCCATGAATTAACTCACTCTTTGGTTGTTCTCCTTCCCACTTTTCGCTGGCGTCAGGTGGTTCCAAATAAAGGGCAAAGTAGGAGTGGACAAAAAATCCAATTTCCTTGATCTGATCCACTTTTTCTTTGATCCAATCCATTTAAGATCCATTTTATTAAAAATTCAATCCATTTAAAATTCACTTTATTGGATCTAGATTTCAATCTTATCTACATTTTATATATTTTATGGATTGGATATTCATTCTCTAAATCTAAATTTTCAAATATTGATAATCCACATATTTTGAAAGATGAAGGACTAAATTGGTCCAAAGTTTCAAAATGAACTAATTCTAAAATTTAATGAAAGTTAAGAGACCAAAAACATATTTAACCCTTAAATTTTTAGTTGGGTTAAGTAGAAGGTCGAGATGAACTAGCCCAAATTTTGTTGTATTCGATTGAGTCGCATTGTCCTATACGAAATTTGGTTCTATATGGTCTAGTGCCCCAATCGAAATTTGGTCGAATTGCCCTTGGCCTAAATTTGGCCATATTTGACAGAGATGATCCTAGACAAGATTTGACCGTTTTGATGGAGCCAGCTGCAACTGAAATTTGCAGTATTCAACTTAGTCATCGAAATTTGGCCGAATTCAATCGAATTAGCCCTGGTCAAAATTTGGCTAAGCAGGCCTGAGCCCATATTTGGTCATATTTGGTAGAGTCAGCCCCGAACGAAATTTGGTCATTTAAGCCAAGTCGGCCGCAACCAAAATTTGGTAAATTTTATTGAGTCAACCCTTGCCCGAATTTAGCCGTATTCGGGCGAGTCTGCCCTAGACAAAAAATGGATGTATTCAGCAGAGTCAGCACCGACCAACAAATTCAGTCGAGTCAACCTGACCGAAATTTAACTGAGTAGGCCCTAGCCCAAATATGGCCATATTTGGCTAAGTCGGATCTGGCCAAAATTTGGCCGTATTAGGCGAAATCGGCCTCGGTCGAAATTCAGGTGAATCCAGTCAAGTTGATCCCGTCTGAAATTTTGTTGAATCGGTTCTAACCCAAATTTTGCCGTATTAGGCCACATCGTCCCTGACCAAAATTTGGTCGTATGCACCCAAATTTCACAAAGTCAGTCTTCACTGAAATTTGTAGATATTCCGGCGAGTCGGCCTCAATCAAAATTTATTCGAATTTGGCCCACCCAAAATTCGACCAAGTCGGCCTCAACCAAAATTCGGCCGAGTCGGCCGCAACTGAAAGTTAGCCGAATCCATCCCGTGCTGAAATTTGAACGAGTTGGCCCTAACAAAAAAATATGCCAAATTTGATGGTCTCAATCCTAAGGACACAAGTTTTAGAAAATTCAATTTAATTTTTTTTTTTAAAAATAAATTCTGAATTTTAAACTTAATCCAAATATTTAGATCTAAATTTAAATCATGATCCAAATATTTGGATATAAATTTTAAAAGAAATTTAAACTAATTCTCTTAAAAATATAAATTTTGACTAAAAATACCATCGATTATTATTTGGATCTAAAATAAATTTAACTTACTATCATTAAAAATCCAATTCACTATTACCTCTAAGAAAATCCTTCGTTTTCTTTATTGGAGCAATGGAGATGGTATGTGGTATTTCGGGAGGGGCCCACAACAACATGCACTTTTACCTTTCAGTTGAAGGGTAGTTTTGGGTTATCATAATTATTCAATTTTACGTAGCATGGCTCACGTTGAAGTAGTGGTCTTCCTTGTTTTTATTGGTTACATGCATGGAGCCCGCTTGTGATTTTGTTATGATTTGATATTGCATTTTCAAATAAAGTTTTCGTTTGAAGAAAAGTCCTACCGTTCTTTTTCTCGTGGGGCCGACGGGGTAGACCATAAGGTCATGTCTCATCTTTGTTTTTCTCTAGACAGCCACATAACATTATGTTTTCTTGCTTTTAACCTTTGGTACAGACCATACCTCTTTGTTTCAAGTGAGTGGGGTTGGTAACTATCCGATTAGATGAGGTGTCGAGCGTTGAGTGGATCGAGGGTGTGATCAGGGGCGTTGAAGTGGTTAGGAAAGGGCTTGTGGTGGCAGTGAAGGTATTTGGTGTATAGCCATACACCTTAAGGAATTAAACCAATTTTTGTATCTATCCTCATGTGGTTTCGTTGGTAGCACACAACCTAACTTTATCCTCAAGAGGCCGCTTTAATGCCTATAAGAATGTGCATGAGGTTTATCACTTTCAATTTTCTTCTTAAAGTTTTAATTGAACTAGTTTTTTTTTTCCTAATTTTGTAAATTTTTGCGTCATCTTGAAACATAAATTATTCGTTATATTCAGAGTTTCAAAAAATATGCATGAGTATTCAAATTAAAGTTATACAAACAATGAGCAGACACCAAAGTAGTAAATTGTTGTCGATGCTAAAATTTTTTTTGATTTTCGAATATGATTTGCAAACAGCCTAGGTATCCAAAAAAGTGTATTAGTAATCAAAGTAAAAAAATGGAAGTCTAGTTTTCAACCCAAAAAGAATCACCCGTATTAGAGATATGTAGAAAACATTATAAGTAAAACCGCAATAGATATCGGTGTGTGACGTTGGCACTCTTAAATATTTTTGGAACTTTCCAAATTAAATTGCAATTTCTACAAAATTTCCAAAATTATTAGTTACCAAATTAAAGATAATTGAGTCTAGAATTTAAGAAAAAAAGAATCAAATCATTTGGAGATTCTTGGAAAAAGAGTTATAAGCAAAATAGTAAGGAAAGGTCAAGGCTGTAAGACTGCAATTTTAACTAACTTTCATTCTATGACATTGCTTACAGCTTTCATTATGTGATATTGCTTGTAAAACTGAGTTTTGATTGCATGATTGATGTTATGGAATGTGGATTTCGTGAAGTTGCTTTGGAATACACGAGTTTGAGTCAGTGCATGTAAGGTTTTTCATTGTACCTAGAGACCTAAAGCTGACTCATTCGCTTGTGTGAAGTAGTGAAAATGGGACCTCTTCGCCTGTGTGAAGTAGTAGAAGAGGATTGGTTTGAGTGTTGAACTCTCTCGCCTATGCCAAGTAGTTGGAAGAGGAAAGATGTTTCGCCTTAATTTCGATTCATTACTAAGTATAGTGTCCAGTGTGCGATGCATTGAAGTTGTTACTCATAAGTCCTTGAGGAATAAGGGAGATAGGTCCGGTGCTGCGATTGCAGAACGACTCGAATCGTTTGGTTCTAGGAAACTAGATGATGTGGTGATAATGGCGGATCTTGATCAAAAAGTTTGGAGGGACCAAAATAATATACTTAAATCTTATATATTTAATTATTATTACCAATATAACAAAAATATATATAATTTAGTATTGAAATCCTTGTATATTTTTTCTTAAAAGAATTATAGTTTTAAAATTATATTTGATATGAAACTCCTTTTAAATAAGTTTTTCTATTTTCATCTCTTTCCCTGAATACTCCCATATTTGAGAATGCTTTCTTATAATAAGTTCTAAAGAATTAATATAAAATATTTCGCCTATAATTTAAAAGAATTAATATGAAACTTCCCACTTATAATTATTTGAATCTTAAGAAATGGTACTCTAATTCAACAATTGAATTCTTAGTATCATCCTTGAAAATAAGTGAAGAATTAAATTTGTATTGTTTCCATCTTCAAGTGTATCTTCCCTTTTATCACTTAAAAAAATGAATCTATTATTTTATTTTTCATAATAATAACTATTTAAAAAAATCAAGACTAAAAAATAATTTATCAAAATCTAATTGAAAATTGAGAGACGTAATTACTAAAAAAATAAGATAATCAAGTCACATTTAAGAAATGGTTATAAAAAAATATATAGTACCTAACTTTTCTTTTTATATTCATAAAAAATAAATATACAAAAAAACTCATAAGATAAAAAAAATATAAAACTAATATTTTTCTATAAAGAGAAATGAGAAAATGACTTTTTTCTTATCTTAAGAGTCACGATTAGAAAAGTTGATTTATATAAGATTAGGGGCAAAGTATTTTTTTTTTTCAATTACTTAATAATAATTTGAACAAAACCAAGGATGCACATACCCCCTACTGTACACATGTCTACCACTGTATATGGGTCATCTAATAAGGATGGGTAACAATAAATTTAATAAAAATTACTCAAATAGATATAAAGAGCACATAACAAGAAAATGCATAATTAACAACTAATTTTAGTGACTAAAAGTTGTTAATTACTATAATAACTAATTTAGATATCAATTTACAAAATAAAAAAAATTATTAGTTACTAAAATACTCTTTATTATGAATAAAAAATTATAATTAGTCTTTAAGTTGGTTTTTAAAATTTATCTACCAAAGAAAATTAGTCACTAAACATTAATTATTTAGGTTTTTGCTACCAAAAAAATTAGTTTCTAAATTAGTCTCTAATTAATTAGTGCTTACTTTGACAATCATTATATTTTTTTATTCATAAAAATTTAACTATTTTAATAATTAATAATTTTTTTATTTTATAAATTGGTATCTAAATTTATTATTATAATGACTAATAATTTTTGATTACTAAAATTAATTCATAATGAAATTTCTTTTTGATATATTAAAAATTTCACAAAGTAAAATTAAATTACAAGATATAAATTAAATAAGTTTCACTTTTTAAGATCAGTTTTTACGAAAACGGATTACGTGAAAAATAGTTGGTGTTATTTATATAATAGAATATTCTCTTTGCTCCACGTTTTTCACATGTGTACCTACCTGTGTGCGGTACTAAGGTAGTCTATTCTGAGATTAATGCCCATTTATGTTTATTAATCTGTACTCATGTATAATATATCAATTTGGTTACTTTAAAATCTCAATTATTTTCAATAAAATTTCATGATTGACATCATGTACCTTGAGTCACACCTGAGATTGAAGGGACACTTATTTATTTATTTGTGAAAAAATGATTTTTTAATTATTAAATTTTGGTAATATGGTCTTATAATTTTAATAATTTTAAGTGTTATTTTTTAAATAATTTTTTATTTTTTTATTTTTAATATTTTAAAATCATTTAAAAATGTTATTTCATATTATAAAAAATGTTGTCAAAATTTAGTAAACCACGTGGTCTTCTCAACACCACCACTCTCCTTTTAAAACCTCACGCTCAGAGTCATTCAACACACCACAACTCCAACACTCACCTCAGAACAAAATAATCCACAATGACCATCGGCGCTGGCCAACTTGTCTGTGTCACCGGCGCTTCCGGTTTCATTGCATCCTGGCTCGTCAAGTTTCTCCTCCAACGCGGTTACACTGTTAATGCTACAGTTCGCGACCTAAGTACGTGCTTTTTTTTTCTGTTTTCTATAATTTTTGTTTTCGTTTAAGATTATTTAACATAATTGTAGTTAAAAGTTACTTTAAATTTAATTTAATCTTATAAAATTAGTCTGTAAGATGAGTTATATATTAGCTTATATATTATATATATTATGAAATTGAAATTATTTTATTTTTAGGCTACATTTTTTCATATCAATATATATATCGTGCATGAAATGAAACCTGGTATTGAGATATATATCTCGTGCATAATATCGATTAATACATTCAATTATATATGATAAAGTTATCTTATTATAGTGGAGGACCTTCCGATAAAAGACGTTACTATTTCGGAAATTGAAGTTTGGTTAAAATATAATGTGCAGGTGATTCCAGAAAAGTGGATCACTTGCTTAACCTTGATGGTGCGAAGGAGAGACTGCATCTCTTCAAGGCGAATCTTCTAGAAGAAGGTTCCTTCGACTCTGCCGTTGAAGGTTGTGACGCTGTGTTCCACACTGCTTCTCCCTTTTTTCTCGTTTCGAAGGACCCGCAGGTTTGTTTCATTTGAGGTTGGATTTGTGCATTTGTTTCATCTGTGGATTACGTATAACGTGACGTGTTTCAGGGCGAGTTGTTGGATCCAGCTTTGAAGGGGACTATGAATGTTCTGAAGTCGTGTGTGAAGTCCCGAACGCTGAAACGTGTGGTCTTAACTTCTTCTATTGCTGCAGTTGCATACAACGGAAAGCCTCAAACCCCTGATGTGGTGGTTGACGAGACTTGGTTTTCCGACGCAGAATTCTGTCGGAGAAATGGGGTATGTGCAGTTTCCTCTCATGAACTTTCATTACATGTTTTAAAACGTGTATATATATATATATATATGATAAAGTTTTGTGCTTTTAGAACTAAAAAATTATTTGTCTCCGAAGCATGAGGAGATGCACCCGTGTGCTATGCATGGACTGCGGCTGAAAATAAAGTTATCACAACGTTTAACTATAGAATGTTCCCATCGCTTTTGATTCTCTGACAAAATTTGAAAATGAAGGACAGAAAAGGAATGTTCTGTATCCCCACCGTTAAAATCTTTAAACTCTATTTAATACGTAATAAAAGCTAATGTTTTTATTTTTTTATTCATTTTTTTAATTATTTAATATTTTAAAAAAATATAATTTTATTGGTGCTGCGTTGCGTAAGTGTAGGTTAGAGATAGGAGTATGCATCCATCATCACCCACCAAAATATACTTAATTTAATGTTGAGATTTACAAAATTGTTATTTTTAAATTAATTCTAACATTTATATAAAAATTATTAAAATATAATAGTTAAATTTATTTTCAATTTCGAACAGATAAAATTAAAAAATTTTTAAAAAATTTATGAATGAATTAGAATCAAAATAATAAATATAGAAACATATCAACTTGACATGTGATTGAATATTAATGTAACACGTAAAATAATATTGATGTGATATATGATAAAAATAAATTTTTAAAATAAATAAATAAAATTTTAAAATTAAAAGAATTGAAAAATTAACACGTAACATATAATTAACTTGTTAGTACATATTAATTAAAACGACTTAATAATTATATTTTTTCAAAATTTGTACCAAATTGAAACTGATAAAATGATGAATTATTTAAAATTTTGGAACATTTTAATCAAACATTAATGAATAGAAATTGAGTTTTTTAATTCAATTTTCTTTACACAGTAATCGTAAACCGTTGCATATAAAACCCTCTTAGTATGTTTAATATTATTAAAATAGTTCTCAAACGTGTAATATGAAAAGTCATTTTCATATTTATTTATTTAATATTTTTCTTTCAACATTTTTATATTATACTTTTATTCAAACGGACATCTTATTTTTAATATTTATTTTATTTATTAAATAATATATTTCAAAATAATAATAATACTAATAATAACATTTTTATTTTATATTTTCTATTATTATTTTTAATTTTCTTTTATGATTAACAGCATATTATTAACTAGCATCGTCCTTAATATAATAACTCTACCACGTATATTTAATTATGTTACTTGTGCTTAATTTTAAAGTTAAATTGAAATATTTTAATGATTAAAATAAAACTAGTAATATAATATGCACGAAAAATATAATATTCCAACTTAGAAATTAAAAACTATAATAAAAATATTTAATAACGAGATAAAAATTAAAACTTAAAAATTATGTTTTTAAAATTAATAAATTTATATCATTAAATAGTCATTATAAAATGATTACATAGTTCTATTTATTAATTATAAATAATGAAAAATCAAGTACATCAACACAATATCAATCACACATAATAAAAGGATTACATAGTTCTATTTATTATTTTTTAATTTTTATTTGTTTCCATAATTGTTTTAAAATTAATAAATATTAATAAATTTATTTTCAATAATTATAATTAAAAATATAATTATATTCTACATTTAATATATTTAAAAACATAATTATATTTTTATTTATATATTTTATAAAAAAATAAAAGTTTACAATATTAATTGAAATAGCTAATACGCATTTTCAATATCTTTCTATCGTGCATGTGTGTGTACGCATTTTTTAAATATGTGTGATATTATATTAATAGATGATGATAATATACTATTATTAAATTAATATATAAAATAAAATTATATTTATTAAAAATAAAGTGAAATATATAGAAAATATGAGAAAATAATTATTGATAAATAGAGAAAAAAATTTTATAAAAGTAATGGTCAATTTTCAAAATTTAATATATATTTTAAAAGATAAAATTTGTATTTTGAAATGTAGACATAAAAGAAAGAATTCTCTTTATATTATATATAATTTATATTATATATAATGATAAAAGCAAATACAAATCCAAAAAATAGCGTGGGTTTTGCATGGTTCTAATATAGGTAATATTTGCTTTACAGATACTCTATATTTTTAACTTAACATATTTAGGAATTTAGATGTGTGCACATCTATTTTTTTTAATTTTACTCTTTAAATAATTTTTTTAATTAAAATAAATATTTTATCGAATAAGTGACCATTTATTTAATTTTATAATTATTTTATACTTATATATGAAGAGAATTTTTTTATGTCCACATTTATTTTTCAATTTATAGTTTAAATAAAAAAAATTTAAATTAAAATAATTATTTTATCAATTTTACTATTTAAATTTTTTTTTTTAATTTTAACCGTTTTTATATTTGACCAATTTTCTTAAACTTAATTTTTTTTAATTAAAAAACTACCTATAAAATAAATAAAAATATTTTTAAGAAATTATAAAATTATTTATATTTAATTTTATAATTATCTATAACAATATATAAAGATGATATTTTTTTTGTGTCCATATTTGTTATTCCAATTTTACCCTTAATTATTATTTTAAAAATTAATTATTTTATAAATAGTTTACTTTTAACCATTATTCTAAAAACATCTTATGTCTTTAATGGTTATTTTAAAAATTTCATTTGTGTACGTATTTTAATTTTCTAATTTTACATTTAACAACTATTTTAAAAATTAATTATGTATTTTATATTGATTTTAATTCAAATTTTTATGAAAATTAAAAAATGCGAACACACAGAGACAACGCAACAATGCATATGTTTTCGCTAATAATAATAATAATAATAACAATAATAATTTTATTATTTTGTATTATTATAAAAGTATAATTACTGATTTGGTCTCCTAATTTTTTGGTTTAGTTCAATTTGTTCTCCATATTTTTAGTTGATTCAATTTAGTATCCCAATTAAGAATATGAGGTGTCATATTCTAAATGGTTTTGAAATATTAAGAATAAAAAAAAGGAAAAATGAAAAACTACTTAAAAGATGACACCTAAGATTGTAAAAAAAAATTGTCAAAATTTAATAGTCAAAAAATCATTTTCCTTATTAAAATATCAACAAAGTCTTTTAAATTTGTGTCGTGTATTATGTTACCTTTTTCTTCACATATTTTTCTATTTTCTATTTATGTTTTAGAAATGGTATAACCTTTCAAAGACTTTGGCGGAAGAGGCTGCGTGGAAATTTGCAAAAGAAAACAGCATTGACTTGGTTACAATAAACCCAGCAATGGTTATTGGACCTCTCTTGCAACCAGAGCTTAACACCAGTGCTGCTGCAGTTTTAAACTTTGTTAATGGTAATTAATATTTACACATTCTGCTCTAAAAATTCTATTATTTCACTGCTCAAACCTTCGATAATTGAAGAAAGTGTTCCATCTCCTTCTTTTAGGTTCTGAAACATTTAGAAATGTTATTTCGGGATGGGTAGACGTGAAAGATGTTGCAAATGCTCATATTCTAGCATTTGAGAATCATTCAGCTAATGGAAGATATTGTCTAGTTGGAAGGGTCACACACAACTCGGTCATTGTGAAGATGTTACGTGATTTGTTCCCAACATTGCAACTTCCCCAGAAGTGAGTATAATTATTTTTATATAGTTTCAAGATTGCTTGCGATTCATACCCACTATTTAGTGCTTTGTTTACTTCCTTCAAAACTCAATTTAGTATCCAAAATGCATATTCATCTTAAACAATAAAAAACCTTATATTATATAGGCTAAGACAACATAATTACCTCATCAATATATCAATATATTGTAATTATAATCAAGTATTTGGACAAATAACTTACTGCTACAAGAAAATTGCGTATCACTGACGAATTTGTGAGCAATTTGTGATCATCAGTAATTATTGATGGATTTTGTGATTCTATGGTAAAATTCATCGTCAATCACTTTACATTAAAAAATTTAATCATTGGTAATCTGTGATAAATTTGAATTACCAACAAATTTTTGATATTATTGTCGGATTGTGTCTGCCGATAATATGTGATTTTTTTGTAATGTTTTTCTTTATCTTTTTTTTCTTTATCTTCCTCTTCTTCCTTCTCCAACTTTAGCCATTACCCTTGACAACACATTGTACTTCACAATGTTATTATACTTAATGATATTCAATCAATTAATTAAGAACTAAACATATTTTTCAGGGTAAGGCCAACAAGTATAAAAATGCGATGTGCATTATATCTTCTTCATTGTCTTGTTGCATTGCATTTTATTTTTATTTTCACTAACTTAGAAAATTAGTCTTCTGAAGAATATGCACAATCAAAATGTTTTTAAATAAGTAAATAAGTTAAGTTGTAAAGCTAATTAGTTTGATACACTTCCTCAGACACACCTATTATATATATATATATATATATATATATATATATATATATATATATATATATATATAAACTTGCGTAGAACTTTTCATTTGGAATTCACTTAATGATATGTTGCTAAAATGAGGCCAAAAACTTTGCATATGTAAGTCTTTAAAATGTTATTTTGTATGAAAAGGCTATGAGCTCAAGGTGACTTTTCATTGGGCGATATAATTTTGTTACACATTTATACAGTTATACATAATTGAAGTTTTCCTGTGTTGATTTTTCTAATACTGTTTCACCTTCTCAACAATATTACCAGGTGTGCAGATGAGAAGCTATATGCGCCGATATATCAGGTTTCGAAGAAAAAAACAAAGAACTTGGGGATTAAATTTACTCCTTTGGAAGTGAGCCTCAAGGAGACTGTGGAAAGCTTGAAGGAAAAGAAGTTCATCAAATTTTAAGTTGTTACCCGTCAACGTCGAAACCTTCTTTAGTTGTTGACTCCACTTCTTGGTGTGTGATTTGTAGTATTGATAATTAAGTTTCAAACATGCATATCCATGTATGATTTGCATTATCCTTGTTATATTATTGTGTTGGTATGTGATTTTTTTATGTTTTAAGCACTATTGCTAGATTGTTTTCTTTTGTACCTAAGAACTTTTATTGCTCAAGATTTAAATGGTTGTATGTTGGTAGGTCGTATTGACCTCATTAACAAGTAGACTTTTGTTCAACTTAAGAGATCATCCTTCAACTATAAACAACAAGAATATGTGAGATTTTGCATAAGATATAAAAAAGTATGCAAGAGTTTGGCTTGCCACTTTTTTTTTTATAATTTTTAAGCTATTTTTTAGTTTTTTCTTTTAAATTTGTTTATATATATATGTATAAATAAATACTAAAAGCATATTTAAATTATATAAATCTTTTCTAAACTTTTAATTGATTAAGTAATGTTTTTAATCGGATAAAATTAAATTATTATTATATTTACATGTTAAATTTCTCTATTATAATTAATAATTAGAACTTAATTTATAAATGTTAATGATTTAAATTACAATACAATTGCATATTTACATCTTTAAAAAAATATAAGGGTTAAGTATGTTTTTAGTTCCACATGAAATTGAAATTTGTTCATCTCTCAAACTTTTGTACATTGTGGTCCCCAAACTTTAAAAATGAATTTATATATTCCTTTTAACCTAATGATATCAATTTTTTTAGGTTTGTTAAATGGTGTTCTAGACTAACAATTGAGCTAGACTATGTCAAAATGGTGCAAACAACTCAAATACCATTTAAAACGCTTTGACACGTAAAAACAAATTGGGTTAAATATGTTTTTGGCACTTTAACTTTTCATGAAAATTGGAATTAGTCTATCTTCGAGACTTTGACCCAATTTAGTCTTCCAACTTTAGAAATATGTGAATTTAGTCTTTTTAACTAAATTTTGTTAATTTTATTTGACGTTTCAAACATGTATCATGATAATAGTTGAGTTGTTTATACCGTTTGACACATTTTCGCTTCGACATTAACTAAAAAACACGTTTCAAACTCGATCACTCTTTTAACTTAAACTCCTCTATCAGTCTTTATTTTCATCACCCTTGTTATCCTTTGCGTCTCGATTTTTCTTATGTTTTCTACATTTTTCTCTTACTTACATTATATCATTCATTTGTATGTCTTCACTTCAATATTCTTCTTTAATACCTTGATTGTCGATGCCTCAACATTATTATTTGTGACTCTAAGAAAAAAAAATCATATGTAAGTGTTCAATAGTATGATTGAATGTTGTAAATAATATGAAAGTATACTTTTAAATGTATTAAAATATTAAAAAAATACGTAAAAATTATGTGGGAAGTAATTAAAAAGTTTAATAACATGACATTTTTGATTCATGGAAGTGGTTAATGTTAGGGTTGTTATTTGCATTTTTATCTATTAGAAATTAAATCATGAGAAAATATTTTAATTATTAAAATAACTGAATTACAGGAACAATTTTGCACGTTTTTACATTATTATAGGAATAATAGCGTAACTGTAGGGATTGTATATATTAATTATACATATTCTCTCTTGTATCTATTTATGTTCTTCCTTTTAATGAAATAGAACCCAGAATTCCTTTTATTTGTTTCCTTTACATGGTATCAGGAGCAGGAACGATCCTACGCTCAATCATTCATTTTTTTATTTTCCTATCCTTTTTTACATGGCTAACGATGGAAAAGAACCAAATTCTAATAGTTCTTATTCTCCCCATCATTCTGACCATCCCAGAATGGTCCTTGTTTCAAAATCTCTAAATGGAGAAAACTTTTCAACTTGGCGTAAAGCCATGGTCATCTCTTCAAATGGAAAATCCAAATTGGGTTTTGTTGATGGAACTTTCAAGGCACCCTCTACGGAAGACAATCCAGAAGAATATGTAGCATGCAAAAAATGCAACGACATAGTATTATCTTGGATTTTTAATTCTTTTTCACATGATATTGTAGATAGTGTTATTTTCTATGACACCGCTCATGAAGTTTGGGAAGATCTTCAAAATTGCTTCTCTCAAAGTCATGCACCACAGATTTTTCAGATTGAGAGAGACATTGCTTGTTTGACTCAAGATTAGGGATGGCAACGGGGCGGGTACGGGTATCATGATCCCATCCCCATCCCCATAATAAAAATTCATCCCCATCCCCATCCCCAAACCCAACGGGTATACAACTTTTGACCCATCCACATCCCCACCGGGTAACGGGTATTTTCTTATACCCATACCCATACCCATTTTTTTATTGTTCCATATATCAATTAAATATTTTTTATAAAAAAAATTTAAAAATCACACCAACGGAATCATGATAC
>Ga0209589_1006937_pt1 | contig 18469 bp, 12 predicted proteins | sample CowpeawhiteBW_FD_187525 | JGI IMG/M metagenome (GOLD analysis project Ga0209589, IMG submission 187525) | Root nodule microbial communities of legume samples collected from California USA - Cow pea white BW (SPAdes) (version 2) | ecosystem: Host-associated > Plants > Roots > Nodule | place: USA...
AAATCTTTTCTTTTCTTTTTTTAAATGAAAAAAAAAAACACTTATATATATATATATATATTAATATTAATATGTAAGTGTTTCGTATAATGATTAAATTTTTAATCGAAATAAAAACCTTTTCTTATTTACAAATCGTTTCATTTATTCTAATATATAAAATGTAATCATTATAATTATTAAATATTATTTTTCATTACTGAATTTATAAAAAGAAAGTAAAGTTACAGTTAATGTAATATTATTAATTGAAGATTTAATAATTTTTTCCCAATATTATAATTTTTTTTTTCAATTTCATTTCATTATTATCATATATTTTTCATTTTATTTTAATTTCAATATTTTTTAATATTTTTAATTTCATTTAACTTAAAAAAAAGTTATATAATCTCTTTCTTCAAATTAGTGGTGATAATGTAATAACATGTGTTACATACATTTCAATAAAGTAATGTCAAACTACATGGACTATATTTTTAAAACACAATTAAATTTAAAATGTTTAAAATAAAAGAAAAAAATTGGAAATACTATTAGTAAATAAAAAGTTAAAAAGTCTGAACTAAATGAAATAATTATCGTAATTCACATAAATTAGTGAATAGAAATTTATAAAACATAAATAGTAAATACATTTTTATTTGTTTTACTCTGTTTTGTCCCAATTAGCCGAATCTCAGAACAAAATCAGAAAAAGGGCTATTATTGTGAGAGTGAGTAAGAAGCTTTTACAAAAGCTTGATTGGATGGATGAAGTATCACTGGAAAAACATACAAAAAAGGAAATGATGCAAGGATGCATGGTATAAAAGTAACTTATTTAAAAATAGATTTAAATGAGAAATATGTAATTTTTAAAGTTAAGTTATAGTATAATTTATTGTATGAAGTAATTATTATATATCTCCATGAAAGAAGTAAAGAAAGAAAATGGTAGAAAAGATAGTGTGAGTGGATGATGCAAATGCAATTGAAAGTGATTTATTGATTGATGACATGTGTAGAAGTGAGTGAGTGATAGTAAACGTGCTTTTAATGCCCTCATTATTTGAACGGTGGACCAATTAATTTGATGAATTGTGTTCCAGCAGCCATGGGGTATGTCCGGAAGCAATGTATCTAATCCAATTCATCCTCATCTCAGGGACACTGTGGGCTCCCCAAACACTGCCTTGTTTCTGCCAACAAACGTGAAATTTCTGATGTTGTACATTTCGGGTGTGTATCACAATTAAATAATTTTTCAACGTAAAAATAAAAATTAATTGCTTTTTATTTAACATAAATCTTTTATATTTTAATTAATTTTAAAAATCAAACGAATATCAATTTTACGTTAGAAAAATTAATTATAATCAATTCTTGATATAAAACTAATCACACAATTCATGTTTTCTACCCAACTCATTCAACCTTTTTTTTTTATATTCTAACTTAAAAATAAATAAATTTAAATAAAAAATAAACATTAAATATATCAATTTCAAATTTAAAGCACCTTGTTAAATTTAATATGTTTTTTTAATATAATGGTTTGATGTATATATAATAAATATACATTATAATTCATGAATGTGTTTTTTTTTAAATTATTTTTATTATTATTTAATAAAATGGTCTCACTCATTAATTTACATCTTGATTGATCTAAACTCATTAGTCAAATTAACCTAGTCTAAAATGGGTCACTTTAATTTAAATTATAAGATTTTAGTTTGATGTGATTTATGAAATTTGTCAAACTTTTTTTGGCAGATAATTATTTATATAAATTTTTTAATTTAGAGAAAGACTTCAAAGAAAAACTACTTAAAACAACCATATTCTAAAGGATATATTAATAGGGTAGTATTATTTTGTTACCAAACAAATTTTTACACACACTATGCATTCATCATTTTATCCTTCAATATCTCTTTTTCTTTACAAATATAAAATTTGTTTTTTAAAAATTAAAATACCCCTAAAAGTGAATTGTCAACAAATTGTAAAAAAACATTTTCCATACATAGTAATAACATGCTAGAGATATAAAAAGACGATTATATAATGAAAATAATATTGATTCTTTCTCGCACAAGTATAGCTCCCCATGAATTTTAAATAAAGGTAAAAAAAAAAAGCTTATTATTTGCCATTGTTACTTTATTTTACTATCATATGGTGGTGATGGTCGAAGTTGTGTTTGATTAATTTGTTTGTGTTGTAACTTTTAGTTAATTCTTGGGCATCTTGAATTTTTTTTAGAAAGAAATCATGTTTTGGTTTCCTATAGCCGTTTTAGTTTATTCATTTTTGGTTTACTTAAACATATAACAATGAGATTATATGTGAATTCTTGTTGTGCTTCGGTGTATTTCAACAATTATATTCCAAACTACTGTATATAGAATTATTCTCCATGGACACTCGTTATCTTTATTAAACAATTATGGAAAATGATAAATTTTAGATTCTATTACCTACTTTTCTTCTTTCTATTTTAGAATAATGGTTAATTATTTATTCAAAGTTTAATATTTCAGTCGAAAAACCATCTTATTCAAAGTTTATACAATAAATTTTGATTAATTTAATTTGCCTCAATTTATTTTACTTTCACATCATATAAATGTTTAATAAGAAAGCCAATTTAAACTAAGTATTATAATTATGTATGCACTTAAAAGAAATTCGAATTTAACTTCATATAGAGTATCTTTAGAACCCAGACGAATCCAAGCCCTTCAAGAGTTTCCTTTTTACTAATTCCATTAAAAAGAAATAAAAAAACATAATTACAAGTTAAAGACTTTTTTATATATAATTTAATTTCGTAAAGCTAATTTTCCTTTTGTTCTATTTATTTTATTTTACTTTTTTTCCTTAAAGAAACATGGTTGGTCTGCATGTCCACTGTTTCTGTGTCGTGTCTATCCCTTGGGCAGCAAGAAAAGACCGCACCAAGACAGGGTCAAAACGGTCAAAGTCAGTGGTACTCCTGTAAATCTTTTCCAAAACCAGGGTCATTTTCTCAACCTCAATGCTATATATTTCAAATCTCGAAAACTCGCACAACATAACACAAACCAAACCAAACCACAATCACATTCTATCTTCGGATCTAAGAGGTTCTTCGCTCTCACTTTTCACCATTCTCTTCTTCACCAAACAGAGAAAACAGAAATGGCAGGTGCAAGAGCTGGTAGCATGATCAACGGAAGAAGCATCCCCAGAAGGTTCTCTGGGCGTCCAATTCCAAAGCGTGGACAAGTGAAGGTTGGAATTGTTCTGGGTCTCGCAAGCTCTGTTGTTTCCATCTTCTCTCGCAACAGAACCAGAGCCTCTGCTACACTTTCTCACCTCGCACACTAGGATTCAACCCTTTCACACCGAATCGATGAGCTTCCAAAATTTTGATCCTTTCTTATGTACAAATCGGGGTCTTTTTATTCCCTTCTACCATATGTTCATATGTAAATCTCTTGTTCTCTTTCATGCTAATGAAATCATCCCATCTTTTATTGCTTATATCTCTGTTCTTGGATCTGCAACAATGGATGAATCTTACTTTCTCAAGGCAAGCATTTAATTTTAAAAATACCCAGTAACAGATTAATCACCATTAATAGAATACACTAACTTTAATCACCATGCTCTGGTCTCTGAGATGGGAGATTTATTTTTCTGAGAAGTAAACTTAAGAAAGAAAAGTAGAAATACAAGTACTGCATCGTACACAATCGTATCCATATAAATTATTTAATTTTCTTACAAAGAGTTGAGTAAATCTGAATGATCAAAGTACAACAACATGTACTGCATAGGGTTGGTTTCTGAACTGTAGGTAATTGGATTCTTAATCTTAGTTAATTACATACATGATTAGCACAAATTACAGAGTGATTTGAAAACCAGTTGAAGAAAAACAGGGTACTGTAACATTGACTCGTGTGCACGTGCCCTCCAATTTTTTTGTCTTCTGAACTTCAAATCTTCATCCATTAAATCAAAAGAAGCATGGCCAAGAAAATGCGAGAGAGCATTTATTTAGTAAATGTGTCCTTTTCAGATTTTGTAGAGGTAGGAGAAAGGTCATGTCAAAATGTGGTCATGTTGAAGATGAAGTGTTCTGATTTCAGTGAAGATTAAGGATATGACTAAGCTAAGCAAAGCGACAAAGCACAAGTGGAGTTAACTATGATAGTAGTGAATAATTGTGATTATTATTAATTAACAACGAGTTTAACAACTGTCACCTTATACTGTTATATCTTACTATTAATTGTGATTATTACTACTCCTATTTTTTTATTCCAAGAATCTATTGCTCCCTCAACACAATCCAACACAATCTTAAACCTACCTATTTAAATATTAATGCTTTCAGTGCATTGTATCCAGGGTTTTCACTTTGCAAGATTCAGAGCACCGCAATTAATCTTTGAATACAAATCAATAAATCCACGCATCCTTTTTAAGTCCACTTAGTACCCACCTTCTCTTTCATTCTCATTTTTTTATACCTTTCCTTCACTAACTTTCACACACTAAAAAGTCATCGTAATAATGTCTTTTTGAGTTTAATTATGAGTAATGAGAATCGAAATTAGTGAGGTGGGTTGCATATAATGGGTAGTGGGGTATTCAGGTAACTAAGCGACAAAGTGACACCTAAAAGTGTTTCGATTCTGCAAAAATCAAAATCGTTTTTCTTCTTTTTCTAATCCAAACAATCGTGCACGTGATTTTAATGCGTTGCAAAAAACTTCATGCTTATCTTTTTTTTTTCTTTTTTTTTTTAATACATAGGTTTATTTATGTTTATCTTATTCTTAACTTTCTCATATTAAATTGCTTTTCTAAAGCGCAGCCTGGTGTGGGCTTTTAAAATATAGCCGGCGCGTGGGACCATCATTGTCTTGTCGTTTTCCCTAAACCATATCTTCTCCGGCAAGTTTTTTCTTAATCAGATTCTTTGAACTTTGAACAATGACAACGTTATTTTCTTTCAAATTTCTTGTCACACACGTTCATATTAAACGGTACAGAATTGTAACCTAATAATTAACAAAAATGTTAAACTCTTCCAACTATTCTTCATTTAAATCACGACAAAACTTGTGCACTTTTTTTGACGTGGGACTGAAAGGTAGTATTTTTTTTTTCTTTCAGTAGTTTACTAATTGAAGAAACGTTTTTTAAAATTTACATGAAGTGAAGAATTTTGACTATTTTCCACTTTCTCTTTTTCTATGTTGGCTTTTGTTAAACATTCAAAGTCCAGAGGATTTGCTCCTGTTAGCTACTGTTGACCATTGCATACGATTCAAAAGCCTTGAGAACGATGATATTTGACTGTTGACCCTGTTATAATATGAACAAACAACACACATAATTTATTTTATTACATTACATGCATCACTTACATACGTATTATTATTTTTATGTATTTGTAGTATGAGAGGACAAATTAGTACTAGTGTTGTTGTACTTCTTGTTCTTCTTCAATCCTTATAAAATAGCACGTTGCAGATATTAAATACTGGTTAAGAAAATATCAAATATTTTTGTTTGATTCGTTTTAGTTCTTTAATTGTTGGAGAGGAATAATGAAAAAGTTTGAAACTTGATCAGCAAGTATTAACAATTGAAATGAAAGTTAAACAAATAAGGTGAAGGAGATGTTGAATAACACAAAACGACAAGGAGTGGTTTGACTAAAACGTTCATGGGTCAAAATCAAACACTGAAAAAGAGGTGCTCCACGACCCCTCGTAGTGAAGAAAAGTATGCAGGTGGTAACAAAAGGAAGGTCAAAATTGTCAATAAATGACCAATTATTTTAAACCCACAAGAGTAGAGAGAGAGAGTATCACGAATTGAAATCAAACAATATAAGGGAAAAGAAGTGGTAGTTTAGTAGAAAAGAAGGGGCTTTTTTGTAACTAAACTTCACTTCATCTCTATATAAGTGGAAACTCTTGGAATCACTTGGTACAACCGTGATAAGCTTTGTGTTGTTTTGTGTGTGGTTGTTGAGGGCGAAGAGGTTAAAGAAGAAGGGAAAAGAAAGTGATGGGTGTTCAAGTGGTGGTGATTAAGAGAATTATTTGTCCAAGAGCAATATTTCTGGCCGTTTGATTCCGAAAAGGGGCCAAGTGAAGTTGGGAATTATGGTGGGCTTGTTTCATAGTGTCTCTTCTGTCTTCTCCGCCATTACTACACGATGTGTTCTTCATTTATCTTGAGTTTTCTCGTCACTGATTTTTTGACCATTTTGAGAAACTGTAAAAAGAGAGGATTGTGATCGAGGGTTGCTTCTATTTTGTGAACAAATCAATTGTACAAAGCTCATAATTATTTAATTCTATAGAGATAGATTGGTGTTTGTTTTTCAATACCATCCAATCATTTCATTGTTGTAATACATAATTTTACTTTTGCGTTTTATTTAGAGATATCCTTGGTGTAGTATACAAAATTTTGCAATGAGTGAAAAATGTGAAAAATGCATTCAATGGAAGGTTGACAATACTTTAACATTCAACCATATTGAAGCGTTTATTTGAAATGTGTTTACAATTACAAATTACATTACTTGTTGTAGTATATATATATTTTTTAAATAATGATAATTTCATGAAGAAATTGTAATTTTCCCAAAAGGAATGAATGCATGGACCAAAGACTTAGCCAAAATAACAAGGAAAAACTATCAACTGGTTTTGCTTGCAATGAAATTTCAACCTATCCTACTATTGTCTCTGCCAAAGACTAATGTGGTGGCCCAGTTTACTGCCACGTAAAGCCTGTTCCTCCAGCTAAGGACACGTGTAAGATATGCGGAGCGCCATATCATCCAGCTAACAAAACCAGCAAGTGACAACCCCTTTGCATCCTACACAACATATATAAGCAGAACAATATCAGAAACTATTTCTTTGAATATATAACTACACTCTTGAAGCTGGTAAAGATTTAAGATAGAATTAGAAAAAAATGCTATATTATACCTTTGTCTCTCGTAGATCAACCAGTGCTTTGTAGCCACCTACAGATGCCATGCTCCCAATATGCTTATACACAAAAGGCTCTCCAAGTGGCATCCCTTTTGCAGAGAAAGCCTTTCCTCCATTCTGCTTCCCAATTTTGTTGAATAGCTCCACAAGAAACTTCCCCTCCCTTTCAGCAACCTATAATTAACCATTGCTAAGTGATGCTTGCTTTTCAAGCATAGAATGGAATATACTTTTATGGAGTGTATGACAAGAAAGCCTTGTTGATTGTAACTACTATTTTCATGTACTGATTCATGAGCCTTGTTAGCTGCAATGCAGGGAATGACTAAAGCCTAGCTTATTAAGAGCAAAACTATGTTCTATTTCAGCAATGTGAACAATGACAGTTCATATGATCTTTCACACATAGATTGTGCATATCAATAAATGTTCTTCATTGTGCCTCCTTAGAAGCTACCATAAGGGTCATCATCAGGAAGTGGCTTTGTAAAATTCCACGCTCAAACATAAATAAAAGTCAACTTCAACTGCAAGTACGCTCTTTGAGATTTTTCTAATTGGATAGAAGGAGATCATAGATCAGCATAAGTTTAACTTCATTTGGCTATTTACTTGGTCACTTTATCCATATCATTTGGCAAATCAAAATGGATAAATGCTAACCTGAGCTAGAGCTGGAAGCACAGGCCTTCCAGTTTGTTCAAGAAAACCAGCACAATCTCCAAGGGCAAAGACATCTTCCACAGAAGGAACACGCAACCATTCATCTACACCGATTCTGTATCAATCAAAGAGAGCAATTAAATGGAGATCACATATTGTGAATGATTAACAATATTTTTATTTTCCTTTCTGGGCTGCACATACCTTCCGCCTGGAGATTTAGGAAGATTTAAGGCTTTCACAAACTCAGAAGGACCAACTCCTGTGGACCAGACCAAGAGGCCATAAGGAACTTTTGTTCCATCACTCAGAATTATCTCTTTGCTATGCACTTCCTTCACTACACCTCGCTTAAGATGGACCCCAGACTGATAAAACATTGAATGTCTCAGGCTTAAACTTGAAGGTTGAAACCCTGAAATAGTGGGTAATCTAGATAGATTAAAGTATGTGATAAAAACTAGTAAGGTTTACCTTTGTTAAGTGCTTTGTTGCATATTGTCGTAAGCTAACATCAAAGGATGATAGTATCTCATTTGCCTGATCATAAAAAAGTCATTATGATGGTTATGTACACTAAATTTTAATCTCACTCACAAAATAGGCTGAAATGAATGGAAGTAAATACATCCAGGTACCTCAATCAGTGTAACGTGAATGTAATCTTTGACATGAGTATAACGCTCATGAACATCCCTCGTGATGAAATCACTCAATTCACCACTAAACTCCACTCCTGTAGGGCCACCTCCAATAACTACACAGTGTAGAAGGCGTTTCTTTTCTTCTTCCGATATGCCTGTTACACAAAAACGTTCTTTGCTCTTTGATAGAAAATGACAAGTGCATAATAATTAATACAGAGTGAATGAATTAAAAATAAAAATGCTGTATACAAATTTAACTGTCTCTTGCTAAGAACAATACTAGAAGAAAATAAAGCTCACGCTCTTTTTCAGGTGAAGTAATAAAAGTTGAAAGAAAGATAACTCAGGACAGAACATGTGACTGATACAGAATAGTGTTGCATTGGCAAGGTTTGTTTTCCGTCAAAATGACAAAACTAAAGTGGAATACTTCAAAATAAACTATGATGGAGATGAAATACCCACCTGGATTTTCCGAAAGCATCAGATTAAGGAGAAGTCTCTTCCTTATTTCTTGAGCATGGTTCACATCACGAAGAAAAAAGGCATTTTCTGCTACTCCCTTGATACCAAAAGTCAAAGCCTCGGCTCCTGCTGCAATGACAAGCTTGTCATACGCGACTTTAAATTCGTAAGGCTCTCGAGGCAATCCACCATTGTTGACTGCCTCACAATAGACCTGTTTGCATGATATAAAAATGAGTAGACATTTTACTACACAAACTCCAGAAAGCACAGCAGCATTTTATAAAACTTTTTTTTCAAACAACTTTTTATTATATCTCATATTTGAGCATTCCATGAGTATATGAATATGCAGAAAACGTAAAAATACACACACACAAAGGGCAGAGGTTGTATTGTATATCATTGTACTCACTTCATGTTTGCCTGTGTCGATGCCAGTGCAAGAAGCTAGAAAGAAGAAGGAGTTTGGTTCTTTTGCTAATGCATCTTGTATTCTGGTGACAGGCTCAGCAACAGTTCTGAATTCCAGGGTTCCAACACATGTTGAAGCCAGCAAAGGAGTAAAAACCATGTGATTTCTCGGTGATATGCACACAACATCATAGATTTTGGTGTCAAGCCCTTTGAGGAACCGACACGCAGCCCAACCCGTACCAAGAACAACCACCCTAGGCTTTTCACCTGGCTTTGTTGCATCTAGTCCTGCATATCTTCCCTGATCATTCTCCAACTCTAACTCTGACTCCTCAACAACCGTCTGTGAGTTAGCAGAAGGAAACTGATAGTATGGAGTTCCTGATATTCCCCTCATTGCAAAGTTCACGAAGTTATGTTCCTTAATTGTTGGAACATATGAAAACTTCCCATCTGAATTGAAATTTACATGGGAAGTTGTGTCCTGTATCCTTGTGTATCCTCCCACCTTGAATAAATCCTTCTCACTCGCATAACTACCATAAGCACCTCTTGATTTTCTGAAGTTGGCCCTAGCAATCCTTGCCAATGCCATTGTAAGAGAACAAGCCTTTTACACTTTCTAAGCTTTCTGAAAAGATCAAAGCTCAGAGGTCTAAGTGCTTTCAAGTTTGAACTGAAGAATGAAATGTTCTACAAGATATATATACAAGGTATGCATGCAAATCAGGTGCTTCAGAGCACGAAGCAGAGACAAAAGAGAGTTCGAGGGTTGCAAAGAAATCTACAGTGATTAATTCCAAGAAAATGGGACTACAACAATACAAAAGTTAATATAGCTTTGCTCATCAGTCTTTAGTAGTTGCGGAGAGCCCCATAAAATTTAGAAATTCCAATTTTACAATTTTACAATAACTTCAAATAAGTGACCAAATGACAAAATATGGAATATGATGGACACTAACTAAATCAAGTGTTCCTTTTTCGCTTGATCCATCAAACATATTGTGTGCAAAAAATTATCTGTTACCAGAATGCTGAGAAGATGGTGGGAGACAAAGATCGAAAGAATTCATCAAAGCTCTTTCCATGCGAGATTATAAATCAGCTAATGACGTTGCATTGAAAATAAAGAACATAAAATTGAGAGGAATAGAATTCATTGAACAAAGTACGACTAATAATTGAAAATCGAATACCTACTTACAATCAAAAGTAAAAGAATAGAAAAAAATATCATTTACTGTATTTGTCAAGGTGACAATCCCCTAAAAAGCTAATTACAAACACATAAGTCACAAGAAAAGCATGCCCAAAGAAATAAAATATAACTACAAGACAGAAAGATCACCATATTTTAATAATCAGCTTAATACTCTGCAATTGTAAACAAAGAAATATAAAGACTTTTACTAAACAAACATTGAAGAAACTCAACGAATATAAGATGAGCAAATGGAAATAGAAAAAATAAATAACATTGATGATCCATCATGTTAAAGAAAGGTAACCTTTGGTTGGGTTATGAAGCTTCTGGGGACCAAGATTCAAGAATCTTTTCACCCTCTGTTGCAAAATTCTCGTACTGAAGTTGTAATGCTAAATGTCACGGTTATACTTCATTCACATACATCACAATGTAGGTGGACTTGTCACCGACTAGAGTTCAATTTATGTTTGAATTCTACCATGTCTGTTCACACACCAAATATAATATTTATTACCAAAATAAAATTGTTAGATAGATAGTTATTTAAGAAAAAATTGCTTGTAAAAGACGGTTTTCTTTATTTAGTAATATTGATATGAAAAATTTGAAATGGCGTGTGAAGTGCCCAGGTTATGGGAAGGGCAAGAAGCACGTGTTTCTTGTATATTATCTTTCATATTCTTAAGACAAAGACGATTGTATCCCTGTAAAATGGTGTTTGTATGCAGAGAGTGGAGGATAGATAAGACTTTGTGCCATTCCATCTTTGACCGTACATAAAAAGTTCCGTCCCAATGTATGGTGGGGACGCAGTGTTGAACTTTGATCAACGGTTGAAAATGATGGTCATAGAGGTTCCGTGTCAAATGAAATGTGTTCTGCACAGCTCAATAAGCTCCTGTTATGGCGGAAGATTATTTTTTTGCAGACGCTTATTGGGCTTTTAAGCCCAAGGAAATGGGACCGATCGATTCTGTAGTGGGCCTGTTCTTGCTGTATACTATAAGAATTATTTATACTAATGAAGCTGTTAATCTAAAATGTAAAATTTCTATTTTGGTTAATTCGAATTAAAAACAACCCAATCGGAAAAATTAAAAAACTAATGATTATATTCCAACTTTAACTTTTGATCATTCAATTTCTTTTACTTTAACCTAAGTTTTAAAATGGAAGAAAAAAATCCAACTTCAAAAGAGGAAGAGAATGAGAGACGTAGAGACCTTGTGGAGATTAAATGATGTTAACTAAAATTAGACATGGAGAGATTGAATGGAGATCCTGGAGTCATTACAAATAAAACAATAATTAAATGAAAATACTGGGATTAGTTTCATTAAATTAGTTAAAACTTGAGATCCACCAATAACATTATTTTATTTATATTTGATTCTGAAGAGAGTTTTTTTTTTTTTTTTTTTTTAATTTGAATTATATAATATGCTGTGCCTATGTTCTGTGTTAACTGGTTGAATTGACCGAATCTTTTCTCATATGTTGTTGGGTCATGGTCAACATATTCATAAAAATAACCTTATCAAAAGTTCAAACCGAGTAAGTATTTTGATAAACTCATGCTACTAACACTCCTAAACCATAAAATGATGTATTGATTTTTATATTTAGAATAAAACATTTTGCATACGGTTATACTGGTTAGGTTTAAATGAAATTTGAATGGACTAGTTTATCTCCAAAGATAAAAGTATTAGAGTAATTTGAACAAAAGAGTTTGTTTCCAAAGATAAAGTAACTTTCGGTGGCTTTCAATGTGCAGTTTCAATTTTATCAGAAACAAACATGTTTTAAATTTTATAATTATAGTTTTACTTCTTCAGTGATTTTCAGGTTTCATAAACTTTGATGCAAGAAATATGAACAAATCATCACTAACCAGAGCTACAAAGTCTAAAACAAAAGCAGAAATATGAACTACTGAGCAGTCCAAGACAAGGTGGACGAACTAGTCAGGTAATAAGTGATGAATTTATTTGATTAATGCATAACATAAATTTCCAGAAGATGCACATATTGAGAAATGAAATGCTTTCAGAGAATTAATGCCAAAAGTGCATTGTCAAATTCCAAATTGACGGTTGCAAACAATGTTTGAAAAAACACTAATAGGCCAATGAATTTGCCTATGTCCTGAATGTTCTGTATTGGAACATTAAAGGAACACCAAGTATGTGGTTCTCAATTATCTAGTACAGGAATAAAGTCTGATTCAGTATTGCAACTTCTGTTATAGCTTTGTTTTCTTGTAACATGCTTGGATGATAGGTGTTGGTGGGTCCGTGAAAGAGCCATTGAGTATACGGTTAGCAACCCAGTGGTTAGCAGCCTCAGCATAATGAACACTGTCCCAACTTATATACTGTGAAGGGTTTTCACAAGCAGAACCAAACACATCTTTCCCATTTGCACTTCCCAAATTCCCACACCAAATATGTGTATCATTCACATGATAGCCACAACAGATCTTCATAGGATCCACAAATCCTGAAAATTAAACTGTTAAACTTTGCCTAAAATCATTATCAAACACCTTGTGAAAATAGTAAACAAGTTACCTTCAGTTTTGGTGTTACTGATGAGTGCATACTTTGCAGCATAGACATCTACATAAGTAATTGCAGCCTCTGGAAGCTCTGTTCTGAGTTTGATGATTCGGTCTTTGAGGTGCTTGTTGAATTCAGTAGCCATCTCATTTTGATCCTTCACACATCCATACTCATCAAGATAGCCATCTGGTATATTGTGTTTGTAAAATAGTTGTACCGGCATGCACCCAAAGGGGCTTGTGTTGTGTATCCAGAATGACCTACCTCCTTGATCGTAAATATTCTGCAAACGATTTCATTTCAATAAACTTTCTTAAAATTCAACTCATAAGTTGATTTTAACTTCAAAATTCATTTTACTTTCTTGTTTTTTCAGAAAAGAATCATCAAAACACAAGGTCATTTTGAGTCAATTACTAGTTCTTTTCAAGTGAACCAGGTGGGTACTTACTTTGACTGCATTGGCTAATTGGTTAACAATATCTGGCATGGATTCACGTATTTGGTCAAAATTCATCTTTCTGAATCCAACTGAGAGATCATTTTGACCAATGTCGAAAGTGTAGAGAGCCTTAGAGAACTCCTCAGGCACTGGAAGCTTGCTCCTCTCAAGAGGGGTTTTGGCTAAATTTCCAGCAAACAAATACCAACACAAACACATGATCAACAAAGAACCAACCAACATAACAAGGTTTGAACTTCTTAACTAAAACTTGATTACCTTCTTCGTAGAGTTGTTTGGTGCGTGCTTTGAACTGGTTAAATTGCACAATCTGGATGTCAAGCGAGAAAGGACTTATCCCATATTGAAATATGGTTTCATTCTGCTTCCTAATGGTGGATCCCCCAGTGGCAAAATTTGCCCCATGCCGGTAATTGGTTCCAAGGGAATTCAGATAGGCACTTAAGTAAGGCAAATTTAGCTTCTCAGCTGCACAATAGAGTATAAATAGCAGAGTTGAGGCAAATCAAAACTAGGAAAATTACTATTCATCGACACACAACTAATGAACATTGCAGAGCCTAAATTGTTAAAATGCAAAGTTGGAAACAGCATAACAGAAAGTGATAAGATAAGGGTATTTCAAAGTTCATTATACCTATGAAATCTACAATGAGACGGCCATCACAGTCCCTTCCTGAAGGTTTATGAAAAAAGCCCTCGCCATAAGGTGCAGGAATTGGCACAAATGAAGCTGATATGCCTCCAGTGTCTGAATTGGAGTCCCCAAAGTTGTAGATTGCAGGAAATGTACAAGTCGGTGAGGTTTTTGGCACCACACAAGAAAGGAAGAAGAACCCAACAAATAGTGCTCCTAACCCCATTTTTTTCACGAAATGCACCCTTTTAAGCAGAGGTGGAGCACCCTTATATATAGATAACCAAAAGCACAAAAAGTTGTTTGGATACCCTTAGCCTGAAGGACATAGAAGCATAATCTTTGAGCAAATCGTGTGTAATAATGAAGCAGATATTTTTAGACCCATGCTTTTGGCGTACAGTTGTCACTTGGTTACATGTACTGTAATCTCTTACAGCTGCAACTCGTCAATAATTGTCACATGATACGGCTTCACAATTTAGCAACTCACCATTAATGGCCACATGAAGAAAATTTTGTTTTTTTTTTATAATTGAGAGAAATGTTGTGTTATCTTTAGAAAATAGTACACTAGATCATATTGAAAAGTAATGTCTAAATTCAACTAAATTATATTGTATAGAGGCAAAAGCAGGTGATAGATAAAAAATTGTTAAGCTAACATTTAAACACATGAAATGATAGAATAACATTTAAAAGTAATTAGAAGATCGGTTTGTATTAGAATAGAACATGAAAATTATTCTCTGTTTTGTTTTCTCTTTATGTTAGAGCAGAATAATATTATGTTTTGTCAGCTGCAATACTAGTCCTAAACGAATAGTTTATTAAGGATAAGTACTATAAATGCTCCATTTGTTATTTGTTCTTATGATAATAACAAATATTATTATTTGAATCTAAGATAGTATCAAGAGCCTTCTTTGGAACACCAATTTTTTTTTTTTAAATAGTTTTCTCTACATCTATCCCTATTATGTCTTCCTCTTTTTATCTTCTGGAAAGTTTGATGACTCCAACTATCTATTCTGGCGATAATAAATTGAACCTATCATTAAAGCTCACAAGCTTTAGTGTTTCGTCGTCGATTCCATCCATTCTTCTACAATATGTTATTAGAAAAGTCTGTCATGATGGCAAAGTGAATCTTGACTATGAAGCTTGGGAAGTAAAGACTGGCCGCTACTCACCTAACTTCAATCCACTTTGTCGAAATTCGTTCTCTCTCACATCATTAGCTCAACTCAATCATATGAAGTATGGGACAAAATTCATGAATACTTCAATCTGCAGACAAAAGCACATACTCGTCAACTTCACACTGACCTTCTCACCACCTCTCTTGACGACAAAACGATACGCGAGTTCTAGTCTTAGATAAAGAATCTTACTAACGAGCTTGCAATCTGGGAAATCCAATGTCGCTTAAAGAACATGTTGACACTAATTTAGCAGGCTTACCATATGACGAGTCTTTCGAGGGAGGATCACTAGGGAGAGACAATACTAATGAGACGTGAGTCAACCCCCACATAAGGGATTGACACCACCTTCAACCCAAAACCTTAAGGCAATGAGTTTATAGGTCTTCATCCTTATATGGTATTCAACTTTGTCATTTTACTCAATGCATGACTTAGACCGACACTTGAATTTTTTAACAATCTCTCACTCAAGAGTGAGTCCCTTCACATTGGCACTTCCCCCTCAATTAAACTCCAAAATTATAAATGTTTAGTCTGATTAGGGAGAGGAATTCATATTGTATACTGCCTTTTTAAATACTTTTGGCATCACTCATAGGTTTATTTGTCCTCATACACACCACCAAAATGGTGTGGTGGAAAGGAAAATAGACATATTGTCGATTTTGGTCGTACCCTCCTCCATCATACTTTGTTACCTCGTGTTTTTTGGGACTTTGCTTTTACTACTGCAGTTTATTTAATCAATAGATTACTTACTACATCATTGAATTTTAACACTCCTTTCACAATTCTGTTAGAAAAACAACCTAATTACATATTTTTGGGAACCTTTGGGTGTTCTTGTTTCCCTTTCTTCCGACCTTATAATGCTCACAAACTTAATTTTAGATCATAGAAGTGTGCTTTTCTTGGGTATTCTTCTTCTCACAAAGGCTATAAATGTCTTCCCTCTTCAAGTAAAATCTACATTTCAAAAGATATGATTTTTAATGAACATTGATTTTCTTATTATGATATTTTTCAACAACTCTCTTTATGGTAATTCAAAATAGTTAGTGGAGATTAGTGAGGGTTGATGATTTAATGGCTAGAGGTAACCCAAGCGGACATAATGGGTGGGGTTTAGCGTTTACAGGCTTGCGTACCAAGCCATTGTCGATAATAGGTAGGTCGATAGTTGTGGAAGAGGAAGAGGAATGCATGACAAGAGAGGCTTACAGTTGGAGGCGAAACGACAAGTCGAGGTTGGATTCTATGGTCTTCGTAATCGCAAACTCGTGGTGTTGCTATGACAAGACGGTAAAGCGAGGAAGAAGATAGAGGTGATAAGATAGGTGGCCATGAAGTACATTTTGAGTTTGAGTTGGTAGGTGGTGTCATTGAAGGCTCATGTGTAGGGTACCCTAAACCCTAAACCATCACCTTCATGTCCACCTATGTTACCTCCAACTACACCGTCCCATAAGAACCTTCACCACCAAGTTCATCACCTCCAAACTCATCTTTAGGTCCAATACCACCAGAAAATTATAGTGAAGGGAGAGTTGCAGAAAGAGTAAGACTGTAACATTGCTAACGATCATTTATTGTTGAAGATATTTTATATTGGCTTAGTTAGTCGGAGCATACCCAATTTTGTCCCCAAGTTTCAAAACAGTACCCATTTTTAAGTTTGTTTCAATTTAGTACCCAAATTTGAAATTTTGCATCAATGTAGTACACCCCATTAATTTTTCACAAATGTTGTTAAGAGTGAGGTGATGTGGCATAGTATAACTAAAACTTGTCACAGATGTTAATTGTACAGTGACATTTTTTGTGTAACGTGTGCAGTGGTTTGTTTTAAATGGATGTGTTCAATTTTTTTTGCCCTAATCTTCCTTTGGCCCCAATCTCAATTTTCCTCTTCTTCTTCATCGCAGAGAAGATCAAGGAATTTGTTGAAGACAATGTCTCTTACACGAAGTCATCCTTGTTCTTCTTGTTCATATGGGCCACAAAACCACAGTGTCTCTCCTCCTCGTGGGTGGTGTGGGTCGTTTGGTGGATCTCCAATTTACTATTGTGGGGAGATTGTAGTATTGAGGTAGCAAGAACAGTGAAGAATGGTGGGAAACAATTCTAAGGTTGCCCTAACTATAAGGTTTGAGTTATGATTTTCATTATTTTTGTGCTTAGAATAGTGTTGGATGTTAAGGAGATATTTGTTGATTGGTTTTTTTCAACAGGGAAGTGCAAATGAGGATTTCAAAGGATGTAATTACTTCAAATGGTGCAATGAAGATAATGTGGATGAAAGGGATGCAATTATTGGAAGATAGAGCAAAAAGATTAGTGATATGGAGAAAACCTGATTTAAAGGTGCACTACAAGAAAATGCCTCATTAGTGATCAATTTTAGTGATCAAAAATTGTTAGTCACTATAATGACCAAATTAGATATCAATTTACAAAATTAAAAATTATTGGTTACTAAAATAGTCATTATTATAAATAAAAAAGTATAATTTGTCACTAAATTAGTCACTAATTAATTAGAGACCAATTTAGTAACTAAGTCATTTTGGTAGCCAAAACCTAGGTAGCTAATTTTTATTGACCAATTTACTTTGGTAGCCAAAACCATGGTAACTAATTTTAAAAACCAATTTAGTGACCAATCATAATCTTTTATTCATAATAGTAACTATTTTAGTAACCAATAATTTTTTATTTTGTAAATTGGCATCTAAATTAGTCATTATAGTAACTAACAACTTTTGGTCACTAAAATTGGTTACTAATAAAGTATTTTCTTGTAGTGGTGGTTCAAATATGATTGTAATTCTTACTAAAATACTTGACTATAAAGAGTTTGATAAGTTACACCTGATTTAAAGGGTTGGATCATTTTCACAAAATACAATCAGTGATTCCTAGAAAGAATTTGGCAAATTCACATGAATATTAAGAGAGGATGTTCATTGTTGAATATAAGATAAACACACAAATAATATGTCCATTAGTAGACAAATTGCCAAATTCACAATGATGTTAACGACTCTCAGTTCAAACCAAAATGCATCTCAAAATACATCATGAAATTCTAAATCACAAAAACTACATAATAAATTTGAGGTTCAAAATATTTAAGAACAACAACTTCATGGCTTCCAAGGTACTCCCCTCCTGAATGGCAATTCCCCCCC